>Ga0315281_10005283_pt1 | contig 18527 bp, 16 predicted proteins | sample YL17G07_0_MG_FD_204540 | JGI IMG/M metagenome (GOLD analysis project Ga0315281, IMG submission 204540) | Sediment microbial communities from Yellowstone Lake, YNP, Wyoming, USA - YL17G07_0 | ecosystem: Environmental > Aquatic > Freshwater > Lake > Sediment | place: USA: Wyoming | collected...
TGATGGCGCGCCAGTCGAGACAAACCGGATCGCGCCCCAGCAAATCTTCAATTTTTACATCGCGTAAATCCTTGAGGCTTGCGCGCCCGCTCACGATATCCTGAGTCGGCGGCAGAATGCGGAAGGGGATATTCGTGGGCTCGCAAATTTCGACAATACGTCGTATCAGGCGCGAGGTGGCCGAGGGCAGCGCAATGACAATCAGGTCGATACCAAGACGCGTCACGATACCCGGAATTTCATCGCAGGTACCGGTCACGGGAATGCCGTGAATTTCCTTTCCGACCTTATGAACATTGTCATCGACAAATGCCACCGGGCGATAGGAGCTTTTCTGGTCACGCAACAAATCACGCGCCAGCATCTCGCCCGCCTTGCCAGCGCCAACAATCAGCGCATTTTTGACTTCGCCTTGCGTTGCATCGCTGCCGCTGCGCGTTCGGCTGTACAGATGGCGATCCTTGAGCCAACGATAAATAAACCGCGGCCCTCCCAGCAGCAGCACCAACAAAATGCCATCCAGAATGAAGACTGAGCGCGGCACGCTCTGCAAACGCGTGAGAATAAAGCTCGCCGTCGCCGCTGCGACCACCCCAACTGCGACAGCTTTGATGATGCGCGTCAGGTCAGGAATCGAGGCAAATCGCCAAATGCCGCGATAAAGACCGAAATACCAGAACATGCCGCCCTGCACGAGCCAGACGACAGGCAGCAGCAACAGCGCCTGATGGAAAAAATTTTCGGGAATGGCGTCGAGATTAAAGCGCAACCAGTACGCGCAAAACCAGGCAATCGGAACCATCGCCAAGTCGTGCGTAAAAACTGCTGCGCGTGAACGGAATACCCAGAAGACTTCTTTCATCCCTTCATGTCCAGAATTTATTCCTTATATATGCACTGCATTATAGTCAAATACCCCTATGGAGTCCCTGTCTTCTCGCGCCGTGCCACCAGCCGCGAAACGCTGAAAAAGAACAGAAAATAAAAGACCGCCCACCCTGCAATCAACGCGGCCTGCACATTAGCCGAAGCACGAAGCCCCCACAAAGCCGTCATACCACAACCCAGCATAATGCCGTATTCGACAAGCACGGTTTTGCGATGGCCCCATCCTGCCTGCACGAGCTGCTGATAATAATGTGACTTGTGTGCCTGCCAGATTTTTTCGCCCCTCAGAAGACGCCGAAGAAGCGTCACCGTCGCATCAACGATAAAAGGCGAAAACACCAGGAGAGCAATCCAGAACGGAAAAATATTTTCCCGGGCACCCCACAAAGAGAATGTCGCCGCCAGCAAGCCAAGCGTGGATGATCCGACGTCTCCCATAAAAATTCGCGCTGGCGGAAAATTAAATATCAGAAAACCACCCGCTGCCGATGCAGTAACCAGGCTCATCAGCATGAATTCGGTATTCCCTGCCAGCCAACCCAGAATCGCAAAAGTACCAAAACCGGCCACAACCATCCCTCCGGCAAACCCATCCATCCCATCCATGAAGTTGTAAAGATTGATCATCCAGATAATAAACGCGGCGGAAGATACAACACCTATGATATGGGGCCAGACCCAGGTCGCACCGGGAAAGTCCAGTTGCCTGAGAACAAGCCCACCATAAAGAATTATCGTTGCTGCAAGCGCGTGCGCCATCAAGCGATAAATGGGTGAAACCGAGGAGCGATCATCAAGAAATGACACGCCCGCTACTATTAGTACTGATAGCGCTATCGTCCCCGATATCGGGACAAGATAAAAAAATCTGGTGGCACTCACGCCAACAATAATAGCCACAAGAACGGCTAAACCACCTCCGCGTGGTACAGGCTGATCATGCAGTGATCGTTCGTTGGGATAATCCAACATATAGACACGGGTGATAGGATTGCAGAACAAGCACGTAAGCAGGGCAGATAACGCAAATACAATGGCGACCAGCATAAGATTCACATTGAAACTCATCTTTTATGCAGGACTTCTGTCAGGATTTCTGGCAGCACCTTCTCCAGCGTGAAAGTGGGTCGGTAACCGAGATTACGAGTAATTTTTTCTGAGCTATAACAAGCAGAACCAGTCAACTTTTCCAGTGCATCATTATCCAACACAAAACGCTTGCCTTTTATGTTACCAATCACATCACCGAGACAGGCGACCATCCGCAGCACTGATAACGGTATCGTCCATCCAGGCACCGGTCGCTGCAATGCGGCATAAATCCATTCATACATTTTACGAGTTGAATAGATCTGTTCGTCCGTCACTATATAAACTTGGCCAGCGGCAGCAGCGCTGGTAACGGCAAGCAATGCGGCCTGAACCACATCGCGCACATCGACCATGGAGCGCTTGTTACCCGTTTCCGGCAGCGGCGGGAAATGTCCTCGTGCAATCATCTGAATCATCCTAGGAAGATTTCCTTTGCAGCCAGGACCATACACCATCGGCAAACGGAGGACGGTTGACGACAACCCCTGCTGGCCCGCTTTTAGCACAATTTTTTCTGCCTCGCGCTTGGCCTTTCCATAAGAAGTGACGGGCTGGGCCGCTGTTGTTTCATCAATACAAATCTCGCTGCCCTCGCCCATCGCCTTCACGCTGCTGAAAAACAAAAACCGGCTCACGCCGGCTTTGAGTGCCTCCTTAACAAGCGTCTTCGCGCCCTCTACAGTCACTTGCCAGTTTTTTTCTGCACCATTCCCGTCCAGTTCGTCGATAGCATGAGCGTATCCACCCAGGTGAAACACGATATCCACACCACTACATATCCCTTCTATCGTCGCGGGACATGTCAGATCCCCAACAACCGTTTTGTATTTTTTCGAGGACAACACGCGTCGACTCAAAACAATAACAGAAACTCCCTGCTCCAGGATTGCATTGACCATATGCTTCCCAATGAATCCGGTAGCCCCGGTCACCAGAGCGGTCTTGCCAGACATAAAACCTGTAGTGATGTTCATTACTAGATTTGCACTGAAGTTAAAAGAAGCGGATAGATCAAAGCATTCAGGTAAATCACTGCATTAGCATGACTATGCTGCGATGAGAGCAACGACACATTGTCTGCATAAACAGACAACATCATTACGCTGGATAGTTCTAACTGCACATCGGTATCATGTCTGGGCTTCATCCGCGTGCGGTAGTCTTCGCGCTGAATAATTAATTTTTCTCCTACAGCCCATAACAACATCAGACCAACAGTGATCTATATACCGCTATTGTCTCTTGCGCAACTTTTTCAATCGAAAATTCCGCTTCAGCAATCTCACGTCCGCGTATTCCCATCTGTTGCCGCAGGGCAGGATCATCAATCAATTCCCGCAGAGCGGCGGCAAGTGCTTCAGCATCACGCACTGGAACCAGCAGGCCATTTTCACCGTGACGCACAATCTCGCGACAACCCGGCACATCACTCGCAACGATTGCACGACCACAAGCGGCCGCTTCAATAAGGACTTTTGGCAGCCCCTCGCGATAAGAAGGAAGACAGACGATATTAGCTAGCGAAAATACATTCGGCATATCATCGCGCCTTCCCCACCATTCCACGACACCACTGTGCTGCCAGTCGAGCAGTTTTTCTGTTGGCACGCTTGCCGGGTTAGCCGAGTCGCCGTCACCTACCAATACAAAACGGCAGTTAACTCCAGTATCCCGCAGAAGGCGTGCGGCGGCGGCGAACTCCCCGACACCCTTATCCCATAACATGCGCGAAGCAAAAACAACAATGGGTCCATTTTTAGGTTCAACTGTCGGAAAATAGGCATTGGTATCAACACCTGATCCGCGAATCAGTGCTGTTCTTGATTGATCCAGCCCACCCTGCCTGACCAGCAGATTCAGGTCGTCAGGGTTCTGCACAATCACACGAGTATTCGCGCGGTTCAACAATAAACGATAAGCCAATAAAATAAATGGGCGAAGCAGCCTTGCCTGGCGCTGGCTTGAAGTAAACACATAGCCTAAGCCAGCTAACGCATTCACGACTGCCGGGATTCGCGCAATGTGCGCAGCCAAGGAGCCATACAAAACAGGTTTCAGGGCGACATGATGGACAATGTCGGGTCGCTCTCTACGATAAATTCGCACCAATTCATTTATTTTTTTGATTTCTCGCCAAGGATTTCGCCCTCGCCTCATAAGATCAATCGGAAGCAACTTGAAACCTTCTGCTGTAATTTTGTCTCCATGCTGCAGCACCCTCGTCACAACGATGATGTCAAATCCAGCACGCTTAGCAGCACGAGCCAATTCCAGACGATGAGAGCAGAAATACCAATCCTCAGTTACGAAATACAAAATTTTCTTTGTGATCTTCTGTTTCAAGTTAGTGTAAACTTAATTTTTTTGGTGCGCGGTAAGCCATGCTTGAAACATGAGCACATCCCACAGATAGTATTGCCAATTACGTTCGCCAGATAAATGCTCAGTCCATTTTTCACGAATCTGCTTGGGGTCAAAGAATCCCTCATCATGCAGACGCCTCTCATCAAGCAGTGCCTCAGCCCAATCTCTCATTGGGCCTCGCAGCCATTTATCAATTGGTACTCCAAAACCCATTTTAGGACGATCTATAAGTTCCCGTGGCACGTACTTATACAACACCTGCCGCAGAAGCCATTTTCCTCCGTTATGGCGCAGTTTCATTGAGAGCGGTACTTGCCAAGCAAACTCCACAATCCGATGATCCAAAAGTGGGATGCGCGACTCAAGGCTGGCGCCCATGCTGGCGCGATCGACTTTGGCGAGAATGTCGTCCGGCAGATATGAAATCATGTCCAAAAACATCATGCGCTGAGTGAAATCCGGCAGGCGTGCCCACTGGCTGCGATCAGTAAGGCAGGTAGGTGGCTCCATGCTATCCAAAACAAGCCTGGTAGGCACGTTCCAGTGAGAAACTAATTTCTGGTACATCGTCTCTGGCCCGTCTACCGCAAGGATTTCCGCCAGCTTATGCAATTTGTCACCGGGAGCGCCCTGCTTGATCCCGTTTGGCAGAAAAGGTCCGGCCATATTAAACAGGCGATCCCAGGAGTGTGGTGACACAGACTCCAAGCCACGCGCCACAGCGCTTCGCAACCAACATGGCATCCACCCAATGTTGCGCCAAATACGCCGTCCCCAGAAATACCGGTTATATCCGCCAAATAGCTCATCCCCGCCATCACCCGAAAGGCTGACTGTCACATGCCGTCGTGCAAGCTGCGAAACCAGGAAAGTCGGAATCTGTGATGAATCTGAAAACGGCTCGTCGTAGAGCGTTGGCAATCGGGGAATTACCGCCATAGCTTCATCAGGCGACACATAAAGCTCAGTGTGCTCAGTGCCTAGATGACGTGCCACCGCTTTTGCATAAACGGCCTCGTCATAACCCGCTTCTCGAAATCCGATACTGAAAGTTTTCACTGGGCGGGTGCTCTGTACTTGCATCAACGCCACAATCGTTGAGGAATCCACGCCACCGGAAAGAAAAGCACCCAAGGGAACGTCCGCCACCATCTGGCCGGCGACGGCCTCACGCAGTAAATGATCAAGGCGCTCAACAAGCTCCATCTCGGAGAATGACTCCAACACGCCACGCTCTGCCACTTCCTTAGCTGACCAGTACGACACAGGCTGCGGTTCATTTTTCGATCCAGATTGTGATTCATCAAGACACAGACTTAGAATTGCCCCAGGCTTGAGCTTGTAGACATCCTGGTAGATCGAATATGGCGCAGGGATATAGTTGTGGCGCAGAAACAAGGCAATCGCATTACGATCAATCTCCCCCTGCCAGCGTGGATGCGCGCGCAACGCTTTGAGCTCAGAACCGAACAAAAAGACGCCATTGACCCACCCATAATAAAGCGGCTTCTCGCCCAATCTGTCACGTACAAGATAAAGCACGCGCAGTTCTCGATCCCACAGCGCAAAAGCAAACATCCCGACAAACTTCGCAACCGCAACAACCAGCCCCCAGTGTTGAACAGCGGCGAGGATTACTTCTGTGTCCGAATGCCCGCGCCAAGTTACCGATGCATGCTCCTTTTCCAGCTCCGCACGGATTATCTTGTAGTTGTAAATCTCGCCATTGAAAACGATAACAAACCGCCCGCTGGCGGAACGCATTGGCTGATGGCCTTCAGGTGACAAATCGAGTATTGACAGACGTCTGTGCCCAAGAGCTACTCCAACATTAGCATCGGCCCAGGTTCCTCCATCGTCTGGGCCACGATGAATTAAGGTATCCGCCATCCGCCGCACGATGGCATTAAGCTCTATCTCGCTTGTGCGGAACCGTAGATCGACTGCGCCTGTAATACCGCACATTAACTAATGCCTCACTTGATCATATACGTTCTGATACAGCGCTTCATACCGGCGCGTCACTGCATCGAGAGAAAAGTTATCTTTCACGCGTTCTCTCGCAGCCAATCCCAGCTGCTGGCGCTGTTGAGCTCCCATGTCAATCAGTTCTCGCCACGCCTGCGCCAACGAGGACGGATCTCGCGGCGGCACAACTCGACCAGTTTCACCCACAATAGACGCACAATCACCAACGTCCGTGACAACGCACGGAACCCCGCACGCCATGGCCTCACCGATTACATTTGGAAAACCTTCGCCCCAAGCGGATGAGCATGAAGCAATATCTAGCGCGGGCATAAGCGAAGATATGTTGTCCCGTTCTCCCAGCAGAATGACACATGGAGACAAACCGAGCCTGTGGATCAGGGACATCAGATCACGGTTGTTTTTATCGACGCCCAGTCCCGCCATAACAAACCGCGCCTCTGGATGATCACGGGAAAGCAACGCAGCCGCCCGCAGAAAGCCGGCATGATCCTTCATCGGATGATAGCGAGCAACGAGCCCAATCAATATCTGCTCACCGGTAACATTCAATTCAGCGCGGACTCGGTCGAAAGCGGACGAATCAGGCCTGAATACAGAGATATCAAAACCATTCGGGATAACAACCGCGTTCGACGTCGAAAATCCTAACGCCGCATGTTGCTGTGCGCTTACACGGCTGTTGTAAAGGATCGTAGTGACACGCGAGGAAATGTGCTCGCTAATGTAGATTACCAACTGCGTCAGCCAGCGTTCGCGGCTCATCTCATAAAGTGACTGGCGCACATTCCATAATATAGGTGCTCTGCTCCCAGAAACAAACGCTGCCAAGTTACCATGGTACATCCAGCCCTGTAGAATATCTGGACGCAACGTGTTCACAATTTGTCTCAGGCGACGCAAGGAGCGCGGCGCAGGCAAACCGCGTGGCATCTGAAGGCAATGCACCGTGATTCCCTGTTTTTTTAATCCAGGTCCGAGAGAACCCTCATCCGTGAGAGAGATCACCGTCGTCTCGAATCGACTGCTATCCATGGAGACGATCAGCTTATAAAGCATCGTCTCTGCTCCACCGGTAGAAAGACCCGTAATGATATGAACGACACGCAATCTGCGAATATTATTCACGTCAACGATATCAAGATGCGAGCGCGACTAATTGATCAGCGTTTTCAGAGATGATTCCGTGCGGGTTGCCAGGGTCGCGACGCTAAAGTTTTCATAAATTCTACGCTTGGCCGCCTCTGCTCTTGCTTCCCGCGCTTCGCACGTTTGATCAAGCATCTCCTTCCACTTCTCTACGAGACGCGCCGGACTCTGAGGTCGTATGACAAATCCTGTCTTTCCCACCACTTCTGCGGCGTCGCCCACATTGGTAACTACGCAGGCAACACCGCATGCCATCGCCTCGCCGATAACGTTGGGAAACCCTTCACCATAAGCAGACGAAAGCGACATAATGTCAAAGGCACTGTAAACCTCCCGCATATCATTCCTGCCGTGCGTCCAAATTACACTTTTTACTAACCCCAGTTTTTCCGCCAACGCAATAAGTTCCGCCCTATACGCTGGCGCCCCATCGCCGATAAACACAAAATGCACATCAGAACGCTCCTTCACCAACTCGGCTGCTGCATAAAGAAACGAGCGGTGGTCTTTCATCGGATCCATGCGTGCCACCATACCTATCAGCGGAGTCTTTTCCCCGATACCCCATTCCTGACGAATCTTTTTCCGGCCACCGGCATCGGGCCTGAAATAATCCGTGTCGATTCCATTCGGAATCACGACGGCTGACTTCTCCGGAAATCCGCATCTGACATAGTGATCGCGCCCGGCATGCGAATTGAAAATAACAAGGTCCGCTCCATGGGATAACCAGCATTCCATGCGTGCCGTGACGCGCGAGAGCCAGTCATAACGACTCATATCCATATTCGAATTCCGAATTGCCCATACCACCTTCGCGCCGCCCAATCTCCCGGCCGCCAGTGATAACAGATTTGGTACAGACAGATACCCGACAATAATTTGTGGCTGGCATTCACGCATTGCTCGCCAAAATCGCCACAGAAAGCCTATCGTGTCCCAGCGGCTTCCCTTGCGCAGGCTGACAAGCTGCACACCGGGTACCGCCTCAATCTGCGGGTAAAGCGCGCCACCCTCGTAAAACGTTGCCACACAAACATCAAACCTGGACTTATCAATATTCTTCACCAGTTCAATCAGTTGCCGCTCTGCGCCACCCCGATCAAACCGCCGGTTAATGAGCATCACTCTGATCATTGAGCGCAACGAAAAGCCGTTACTTTAACCACTGCGCATGGACGCAGGTAGCGAAGCCAAACACGTTAACCATCTTCATCCATAACTCCACTTGATAGTCATTGTTGCCGCAAAGTTCCAAGATTTTACTGCTGACAGAAAGATGACCTAGAATTCATCCGAACTCCGCGACACACAGTCGATCAAGCTGAGCAGTTATAGGGATGTCGTGCGACAGAATGCACGAGGTCCGCGCGTTAAACACCAGACGTCTGCTTTTTAAACACAAATTCGTTGCAACCCAATCCGCCAGCACAGGTCGTGAGTTTTACGAGATGGAAATCTCTTGCCCAAAGAAAATCAAAGATTTGCTCAGGTTTGGCCACCTCAAAAGGCAGCCCTCCAACCCAATCTACGACATCGCGCCATGGATCCATGCCTCGAGCATGCTTCTTGCTATAATTCATCCATGTCAAAAATGGGCTGCCGCGCAACAAATCCAAAATAGTCGTTGGCCCCCAAAGGCGCACGAATGCCAGCAACAGCACCGGCCAGCGAAGAGGTATGGGCAAGGCATTGTAAGCCTGCTTTACTTTCAGCCATCTGACGCTAGTTCGCCCTTGATCGTTATAAATAGCAATAAAGAGCTTTCCATTTTTGGCCGATAACGCGGCAACATTCTCCAGTGCCTGCCACATAGCGCCGGTGTGATGTAACACTCCCCATGAATACACCACATCGAAGACACCCAAGCGCGCAAGATAATCCTTATCCAGTACAGACGCTTCAGCAACCACCCAATCTGGATCGCCGGGGAAATAGCGTAATTTCAGTTCCGCCGTGCATGCTACCGACTGGGGGTCATAGTCAAATGAATATACTTTCGCCCCCAATCTTCGCGCTGCAAGGCTAAACAGGCCGCTACCAGAACCCGCGTCTAGAAATCGTTTGCCCGCCAGAGTCTCTATCTCCAGCATATTCTTGAGCGAGGCTTCTGCCTGCTGGATGCGATCCTCATCAAGAAGGGATAAAAATCGCGCCCAATTTTCACCAAAGGCAAAGCGTTCGCCAGATAAAATCTCTTCTGTATGGGTCATACATTTTTCTCTTCGCTGTGAAAGGTCGTCGGATCCGACAGCAGCCGCTCCCAGTGCGACATAATCTTTTCCTGCGCATAGCGCTGCCGTATTTCCATAGCTGATATACCCAAGCGCCCCCGCTCCTTCTGGTCGGCCATCAATTCAGCCATCGCCATGGCGAGCCGCGCCACGTCATCCACAGGCACCAAGCGTCCATTTTCTCCATCGCGTATGAGTTCCGAGGGGCCAGAACGACAATCCGTGGAGATCACCGCTGCCCCCATGGCCATGGCCTCCATCACTACATTGGGAAAGCCCTCAAGGCGCGAAGACTGAACAACAAGGCCGGCACGGGCCATCCACTGCTCCGGATCATTAACGCAGCCGAGCATGTCCACGATAGTTGAAATGCCAAGGCTCACGGCCAAACGGTGCAAGCTATCCCGTTCCGTTCCCTCGCCCAATATAACCAGCCGCCAGTCAGAGAACTGAGCATGAACACGGGCAAAGGCTTCAATCAGTACGTCATGTCCTTTTTGCCGGTCAAGCCGTCCGACAGACAGCACCATCTTCTCGCGCACACTCTGCGGCAATGGCAGCTCTCTCAAGGGATTCGGTATCGTTACCGCATTGGCTCTGCAATGCGCCTCTAACCAAATGGCCACGATTCGCGTTTGCCCGACTACGGCGGCTGCCCGACGATACACACGTCCACGCAAAACTGCCCATACATGCCCGATATTCGTGTTGACAGCGGGATCAATTCTTTCGCTCGCGAAGACACGCAAGCCCATGCTAATTGTCGCCAGCAGGGTGAGAACGTTGTTCACATCCATAAAGCTGATCACGGCATCCGGGTGGATGGCTCGAATCTCTCGCCGCAAATGCCACACCTTGCGCAGATTGTTCCCAAGCTTCTGGAAAACACCCTGCGTTTCCCCTGCCAGCCCCAAGCGCAACCGCTGCACACCCGGTTGCAGCGGATAAAAATCTGGTATCTCATCGCCTGCAACAGTTATAACTGTGATGCACCATCCCTTGGTTGCCCAGTAGTTCGCCATGTCACTCAGCACGCGCTCGGCGCCACCAACACCAAGGGACGAGATCACAAGAACGATACGCATACTTATCGCTTGAACGCAATGAACACCAAATTCTCGTCGCGTCCATGGACGCCAATACTGAACAGCACGAGCTTGATAAAGGCGCTAATCTTTCCCTTCCAGTTCAGCATTTTCCAAGAAACAAAGAGCCGCACCTTAGCCGTGTCCACATCGAAATACCGACCCAAGGTGTCCCTCATTAACAACGAATCGAATGCGCGGACATGCCCCCACCGATGAAACCGCTGGTTGCAATGAGGGCAAAAAATATACTGGCTTGCAAGATCTTCCTCGTTTGGCACTGTTCCAATAATCCGACCGCCAGGAACCAATACGCGATAAATCTCCCGGAGTGTCCCTTCAAGCGCCTCATCTGACAGGTGCTCCAGCACTTCCGCGACGACCACAGCATTGAACTTCCTGTCTGGAAACGGCAGTTTCTCGCCACGACCCACCTGCGCTCTATCCCCCAGACCTAGTTTATCTCTGATAAGAATTATAGTTTTCTCGCTGGGGTCAACAGAATACACTTCGATACCGCGCTTCAATGCGACTTCCTCGAAGATGCCACCGCCAACGCCAATGTTAAGCACTTTCTCTTCTTTCATCAGCAAGCGCGCGAGCCAAGCGAGACGCGCCCTACTTCCAAGGAAGCTCTCGGGAAGCTCTATCTGCTGGAAATCCCAGAACTTATCCTGCTCCATAACTTACCTCTTTATAATAAAAGCTTGACCAGTAGGAAGATGAACGATCCGCTCGGGTTTGTCCTGAAAAAACTCATCCATGGCATTTTTTGCCCCAGGGCAGGTGTTAAAGCCATAGTCGTCACACAAAATAATTCCGCCTTGAGATGTGCGGCCATAGAAAAACATCAGCGAGTCCAGCGTGGGCCGATAAAGATCGACATCCAAATGGACAAAGCAAAACTTCTTCTCAACAACGTCAGTGAATCTTTCCGGTATCCACCCTTTGTAGTAGATGACAAAATCAAATTTCCTTAGATTCCTGCGAGCCACATCCTCTTGTGCCGTCAGGTCGCTACGCGTCCAGTAAGTACCGTCCTGTGTTCCCGGCTCTGACAGGCCCTCGAAAGAATCGAAAATATGATGAGATTTCTTGAGACCGGAAATTCTGCGGCAGATGAACCACGATGACGCACCTTCAAACGCCCCGCATTCCGCCGTATCCCCGTCGATATCCGTAACAAGTTGCACGATCTGATCTAACGCATATTTTCTGTCCAACGAATGGTAATTATTTCCTCCAACTAGATTCTCATACTCAAGAAGGAACGGCTGATCTTCCAGAAATAGTCTCCCGAATTCACTGAATTTATACTTTCGATAAATCAATGCAGAAAGTCTTTCGGCAAGAACAAATTTTGCGTACTCCTTGCGCTTGACGAGCGCTCCATATACCAATTTGACCGCAGTTATTATCTTCATAATTTTTCTGGTCGTCCGTTTTTTTATCACAGGCCACTCTTCTGTGTTGCAAGAACCACTGGGGCATCCGCGCAAGTTGCCGGTGTCCCGCTACGCGCCGAACCCGCCGTGTCCTTGATCCCTGCCGCCCAATCAAGAAAGCGCGCAAACACCTTTTCCCAATTGTAATCCTTCCACGCCCGCTCGAAGCCGCCGCGCGCGATTTCGATGCGCTCGTCCTCGTGCGCGAGATAGTATTCCGCCTTTTCAATGGCATCTTCAATCGTGTCGTAATACACCGCCTCGCGGTCCGGCTCGAATATCTGCGCATGCAAGCCGCGCGCAGCCTGGTCACAGAGCAACATCATGCCGTGTAGTGGGGTTTCGTACATACGCATGTTGCCAGTCTCCATACGAAAACGCGACCAGTGCATGTTGAAGCCGATCTTCGTGCGCCAGTAAAGAGCGGTGCGCTCGTCATGCGTCAGCGCATGCACGCGGTATGGGAAGCGGAAATCACCGGTCAAAGTCCGCGCAGGACCCCACCAACCCTTGAGTGGCCAGCGGCCGTATACCTGGAGCGCATCTCCAAAATGGCGCTTCAGTCTTGCGAGACGATCCACCTTGTGCGTGTAACGCTTGCCGACGTAAACCATGGGGATGTTGCGCTGCGCAAAGAAGGCCTCATCCACGATCTCTGGCCGCAGCACCGGCGGGGTCAATGGCAACCAAAAACGATGGCGGCAGCCGGCGCGCGCGAGCAGTTCGTCCATGCTCATGGCATCGCTATAGGCGGGTGTGATATAGAAAGCGCCATCGAAGGCCCAGAGACAAGGAACACCGTGAGCATAGGTCGAGACAGGATCGTCCACGAAACCAAGTATCTTTACTGGGCGAGTCAGGCGTGTCGCGAGAATCTCTGGATGGATAAAGCATTGTATTCCGAAAACCAGCACATCGAAGTCAGCATAGCGTGCAATAAACTCCTCCACCAGGCGCATATACGCTGGATCGCGGTCCCGGTACATCTCGTCTACAAACTGCTGGAACCAAAGTGCATTATCCCGCATGTAACCATTGCGGCCATTCGCCAGAAGATTTTGCCACGTCCGGTGCCCGAGCCCGGAAAGATTCATCTGCCGGAGTGGCGATTCCACCCAGTAGCCGTGGAATTCTCCATGCACAGCGGTGTCATAAATACAGATACGTTTCATTTCACTTCACTCCGCCCTTCGTAAATCCTGATGCACGCCTGGCACACGGCCTGACACAAGTTTGACCAGTACTGCCGCATTGAGGGTGGAGACAGCTGCTGCGGCAAACCCGATCCCGGCAAGTCCCAACCAAAAAGAAAAAGTCCACGCCAGAGAAACTTGCGTCATCACCGTGGTGACAGCCAAAATGGTGAGCATCCTGGCGCGACCCTGCGCCACAGCAGCACGCGTATATAACATACCAACGATCATCCCAGGTAGTTGCAGGAAATAGGCTGCCTGCACTGCGGCAACCGCTGCCGTGGCATGAGAATCAAAAGCGCCGCGCTCATAGAGCAGTTGCACAATCCACGGAGAAGCCAGAGCAAGCAGGATCGCCACTACAGAGGCCGCCATTCCTAATGGCCTGACATAACGAGCGAGCACGTCCGAGAGTACGTCCGGCCCGTCGCGCCCTATTGCAGCAGAAAAAAACGGAAGCACGGCCATGCCCAAAGCGCCAGCTGCGAGCCCATTAATCGCAGCGGGTATGCGCTGGCCATAGGCAAGCGCTGCATTCGCGCCCTCGCCTAGCCCTGCCGCGATGGTCTGCTCGATGACCGGCATGGCAGACATTATGATCATCCCGGGCATAAGCCACATCGCCTGCAGAGCCACCCCTATATCACCAAGCAGTGTCATGGGAGAACCCACTCTCATCAGATTGAGACCCAAGCGACGCAGCGTAAGCGTCAGCATCGCAAACTCCACAAACGCCCCCGTTGAAATCGCCGACGCAAGTGTTGATACATTGACCTTTTCTGGCCATAACACCAACACCACGATCACGGTAAGCGGCGCGCACACCGGAATCGCGGCATTTTTGAAAAATTGTTTTTCCGCCTGCAGAACGCCATAGCCGAGGAGATTCACAGCAGAAAAAAAATAGTAGGGAATCAGCAACCACAGGAGCCGCGCAGACTGCTCAGCAGCTGATGCGCCCGCACCCGAATGGATCAATCCAAGCAGCCACTCTCCAGCGCTGAGCAGGATAACGGCGCCAGCGCCCATCGCAAGAAGCGTTACGGTGACTGCGGCCGCCAGTAGCGCCTTTTTTTCTTCCGCGCCCGAAGTTCGGCAGAACGGCGGAATAAGTGCCGTTTGCAGCGCGTTCATAACAATCGCGCTCGGCACGCCTACCAAGGTGAACGCCACAACCCAGGCATCCATCTGCCCACTGACACCGAACAGCGCCGCAACCACAATCTCGCGCACAAGACCCACTGTGCGGCCGAGACCCATACCAAGTCCTGTCACCACAGCGGCCCTGGCTATGTCCCCCATTGCCGTTGCCGGGCTAAACACACAATAACATCAGGCACGCGCAGTATCTGGCTCTGATCCCTGGCACTATCACGGCCTTTCGCACTCAACATTGCAACTTACAAGAATGCCTTTTTCCTTGTCCATGTGCGGCCAATAGGCTTGGGCATAGTCATCCACCTGCGCGTGTTCGGTCTTTCGCCAATCATAGCGGCGCGCAGCCGTAAAACCTGCCTCTTCAAGCATGCGCTGTAAAGAAAGAAAATCGAACACGTTGTAATGAATGTTGTAGAGATAGTCCTGCCGTCCGAGCAGAGGACCAAGAACTGACGCGATATCACCACTCCTGCGGTAAATCTCACAGATAGCTTCAAAATCCGGCACTGAGATTCGCAGCACACCTCCAGGCCTGATAACACGAAACCACTCCTTAAGCACTCTGCCAACATCACGACGCTTGAAGTGTTCGAGGACATGGCAATTGTAGATAAGATCCACACTCGCGTCTGGAATGAAAGACAGATTATCGATGCTCGCAACATGATCTATGTGCGGGTAATCAATGGCATCAATATGAATAAACCCCGGAATGTGACGCTTTCCGCAGCCAAGGTGAAGTTTCATTCAATACTCCCGCGAGACAACATGGTTACATCAAAGAGATATGCTGATGTAGTCGCACAAGCATAGTCACAGCAGGCCAGGCGACAGCATCGATTTAAATAGCCGAAACACAAGTTTGATTTCATCAATACTTCGCAAAAGTGGGTTCATTGTTCCATTTGGAGTCACTGGAGCGCATGGTATTACGCATATCAACTAGCAGGTGTTTGCGTAGATACTAACCAAGATAACTGTCCGGTGGCGACAAAGATATTTTTGCGAACCTGATTTCTCATGCTCATACTTTAAGCTGCTTTGTCATGGTTCTTCAAAAAATCCTCGTAGGCCTTGGTAATCCCTTCACCAAAACCGGTCTTGGCCTGCCAGCCGAGCGCGTGCAACCGCGAAACATCCAACAGCTTGCGGGGTGTTCCATCAGGCTTTAACGTATCAAATACCAGCCGGCCATTGAAGCCAACAACATCGGCGATCAACTCGGCAGCTTCACGAATAGTGATCTCCTTGCCGACACCGATATTGACAAATTCTCCAACGTCGGCAGCGTTGTATCGTTCCATAAGAAATACACAGGCATCAGCAAGGTCATCGCTATAGAGGAACTCTCGCATTGGCAATCCTGTTCCCCAGACTACAACCTCTTTGGCATTCTGCATCTTGGCCTCATGCATCTTTCGGATCAGCGCAGGCAATACATGCGAACCTTGGAGATCGTAGTTGTCACCTGGCCCATACAGATTGGTCGGCATGGCACTCATGAAGTTGGTGCCGTACTGGCGGTTATACGCATTGCACATCTTGATGCCGGCGATCTTGGCGATGGCGTAGGGTTCGTTAGTCGATTCGAGCAATCCTGTGAGCAGGTGCTCCTCTTTCATCGGTTGGGGCGCGAGCTTGGGGTAAATGCAACTTGATCCAAGAAACATGAGTTTCTTTACACCGCACTTAAACGACGCATGGATGATGTTCGATTCGATCATCAAATTCTGATAGATGAAATCGGCGCGGTAGGTATTGTTTGCCTGTATGCCACCAGCCTTGGCAGCAGCCAGGAAAACGTATTCCGGTTTTTCTTTTTCAAAGAATTCGTTGACGGTCTGCTGATTGATGAGATCAAGCTCGGCATGCGTACGCTGGAGAATATTTGTGTAGCCACCTGTCTTGAGGCGGCGAACGATAGCAGAGCCCACGAGGCCGCGGTGACCAGCGACATAAATCTTGCTGTTGGTTTCCATGAGCTACTCGTGAAAATCGTAAGCGGAATAACCGTGCCGCTTCACAAGCTCATCACGCTCCGCAGCTTTCATGTCTTCGCGCACCATTTCGGCAACCAGTTCTTTGAACTTGATTTTGGGCTTCCAGCCCAACTTCTTGCGCGCCTTGGTGGCATCACCGAGCAGAGTTTCAACTTCCGTGGGACGGAAGTAACGTGGATCAACACGAACGATGACGTGGCCTTTTTTCAGGGTTGCTTTGCCGTCGCCGTTAGTCTTGCTGACCACGCCCGTTTCCTTGATTCCTTTTCCGCGCCATTCGATCGTCATACCAATTTCCTGCGCGGCGGCGTTAACAAAGTCGCGCACGCTGTACTGCTTGCCGGTAGCGATAACAAAGTCTTCCGGATTTTTCTGCTGCAACACCAGCCATTGGGCTTCGACGTAATCGCGTGCGTGGCCCCAGTCACGTTTGGCGTCCATGTTTCCGAGATAAAGACAATCCTGCAGACCAAGCTTGATGCGCGACAAGGCGCGTGTAATTTTTCGCGTGACAAACGTTTCTCCACGCACCGGACTTTCGTGATTGAACAAGATGCCGTTGCAGGCATACATACCATAGGCTTCACGGTAGTTCACTGTGATCCAGTAGGCATAGAGCTTGGCCACGGCGTAAGGTGAGCGCGGATAAAATGGCGTGGTTTCGCGCTGCGGGATTTCCTGAACCTTGCCGTACAGCTCCGAAGTAGAGGCCTGATAAAACCGGGTTTTCTTTTCCAGCCCCAGAATACGAATCGCCTCCAGCATGCGCAGCGCGCCCAAGGCATCGGAATCCGCCGTGTACTCCGGTTCCTCGAACGATACTGCTACATGGCTTTGTGCGGCCAGGTTATAGATCTCATCGGGTTGAACTTGCTGCACGATACGAATCAGACTGCTGGAATCGGTCATGTCACCGTAATGCAGCACGAACTTGCGGTCTTTTGTATGTGGATCCTGATACAGATGATCAATACGATCCGTGTTAAGCAGCGAAGACCGGCGCTTGATGCCATGCACCTCGTAACCTTTTTTCAGCAGAAATTCGGCAAGGTAGGCCCCGTCTTGCCCGGTGACACCCGTAATCAGCGCTCGTTTTGTCATTCTCAATTTATCCGGTTGTACTTGTCTTCAAACCGCACAATGTCATCCTCGCCGAGGTAACTCCCGGATTGCACTTCTATGATTTCGAGCGGAATATTTCCGGGGTTTTCCAGCCGATGCGTTGTGCCCAAGGGGATATAGGTCGACTGATTTTCCGTCAGCATGAAAACCTCATCGCCTTTCGTCACTCGCGCCGTGCCACTGACCACGATCCAGTGCTCCGCACGATGATGATGCATCTGCAGCGATAAGGACGCGCCCGGCTTTACCATCAAACGCTTGACCTGAAAGCGTGGTCCGGCATCAACGCCTTCGTAATAACCCCAAGGCCGATATGCGCGCCGGTGAATCTGGTGCTCGCTGCGCTTGGCCTGCTTGAGGTGGTCAACGACTTCTTTGACATTCTGCGCGCAGTCCTTGTGCACGACCAGCACCGCATCCGGTGTTTCCACGACAATGACATCTTCAAGCCCGACGGCGGCAAGAAACCGATGCTGTGAAATCAGCAGTGAGTTTCGCGAATCGTATGCATGCACATCACCCTGAATCACATTGCCCTGCGGGTCCTGCGCTGAGGCTTCCCACAAGGACGACCACGCACCAATATCCGACCAGCCCGCATCCAACGAAACCACCGCGGCCTTGTCGGTTTCCTCCATAACGGCATAATCAATGGAATTGGACTGGCAGCTGCCAAAGGCGGTGGCGTTGATGCGGAAAAATTCACCATCGCGCCGCCCCTCGTCATACGCAGCCTTGCAGGCTTCCAGCATCGCCGGATGAAACCGGTTCAACTCAGCGAGCCAGGCGGATGCAAGCATCATGAACA
>Ga0315281_10005284_pt1 | contig 18526 bp, 13 predicted proteins | sample YL17G07_0_MG_FD_204540 | JGI IMG/M metagenome (GOLD analysis project Ga0315281, IMG submission 204540) | Sediment microbial communities from Yellowstone Lake, YNP, Wyoming, USA - YL17G07_0 | ecosystem: Environmental > Aquatic > Freshwater > Lake > Sediment | place: USA: Wyoming | collected...
CCTCCTTCCAATTTTCCTCGGAAAATCCTGAGGAAATTCATTAAAAATTTCTAATTTCCTTCGTTTTTTCCAATAATATCATATATTTTTCTATATGAATCATTTTGTGAAAAAAATTTTTGTCATACACTCGTAACACCTTCCCAAAATTGTGGAGTTTCAGTAAAATTATATATGAACCAGGAAGATTTGAGAAGGGAGTGGTGAACATGGAAAACTCGCAGGAAAGGATCAAGCGCAGGAAGACCTTCTCCCTGGTGCTCTCGGAATACGAGATGAAGGCCCTGCAAGAGATCGCTTCCCAGGAGATCAGGAGGCCCCAGGAGGTCGTGCGGGAGCTGATCAGGCAGGAGGCGCAGAGAAGGAACCTCTGGCCCCCTCAGATCGAGAAGGAGGAGAATTCTTGAGCCCTGAGGAGCGCTTCTGGAGCATGGTGAAGAGGGACGGACCCGACTCCTGCTGGGAGTGGCAGGGATACCACATGAGGGACGGCTACGGGGCCTTTCACTTTCAGGGAAAGAGGGTGATTGCCTCGCGCTTTGCCTGGGTCCTGGCCTACGGCAAGATCCCCGAGGGGATGTGCGTCCTGCACAAATGCGATAATCCCGCCTGCGTCAATCCCAGGCACCTTTTCTTGGGGACACAGAAGGACAACATGAGGGATGCCGTCTTGAAGTGGAGGAAGAGCGGGCCGCACAACGGCCGCACCAGGCTCACCTGGCCCCAGGTGGATGCCATCCGCCTGTTGCTCCAGAACGGGTGGAGCGCCTACCGGCTGGCCAAGCTCTTCGAAGTGAATTACAAGACCGTCTGGCAGATCCGGGCGGGAAAGACCTGGAAGGAGCCGGCGGAGGTGATGGAGGTGGGGGCCCTGCAGGAGGAACCGGGAGAGGCTGCGGAGGTGGAGACCAGCGAGAAGGAGGAAGCTTTCATGAAAGCCAAGGGCATGTGGCTTGTGACCGAGCGCGTGGAGACTCCCGCTCTGACTCTGGAGTTCCCGGTGGGTTTCTTTCGTTCCCGCGAGGCCGCGCTGGCCTTCGTCCGGGGGAAGGAGAAGTCCTACCGCCTGCGCTGGATTTCCAGCGATCTGGGAGAGGCCGAAGAGATCTCAGAAAAGGAGGAAGTCTGATGGAGGAGAATAGCGTTTATCCTTTAGAGGTTAAAGAGGAGGCTACCCCTCCCCTGCCCCGGGCGCCGGAGGTTGTGCTTCAGGAAGCGCAGAGGGCGGCCTTAGCTCTGCAGAGAGTGGTGGCGGGAAAAAAGAAGCCCGTGATCTTCAAGGGCGAACAGTATTTAGAGTTCGAGGACTGGCAGACCGTGGGCAAGTTCTACGGATTGTGCGCCCGCACCTTTGAGGCTACCCCCGTGGAGATCTTCGGGGTGAAGGGGGCCAAGGCCAGGGCCGAGGTCGTGGACCTGCGAACCGGGCAGGTGGTGGGGGGAGCGGAGGCCTACTGCATGAGGGACGAGGAGAACTGGGCGGGAAAGCCATGGTTTCAGCTGGCCTCCATGGCCCAGACCAGAGCAGGGGCCAAAGCGCTGAGGAACGTCCTGGCCTGGGTGGTGGTGCTCGCTGGCTACCGGCCCACTCCGGCGGAGGAGCTTCCGCCGTCCCCCGCTCAGGCGGTGAAGGCGAAGGTGATCGCGCCTCAGGGAAACCCGGGAGGGAGCACAGGATTATCCGAAAAGGGAGCTCAGGGATCCTCCCCAATTCAGGACGCTCCCCTGGGGCAGAACAAATATTCAACCGTGCAGGAAGCTCCAGCAGAAAAGAGCGCCTCCCCTACTCCTTCCGCGGAGCGCCCCACCAGGGAGGAGATCCAGAACTTGCTCCGCCTGGCCCTGAAGAACGGCTTCCAGACCGTGAACGCTGAGGGCAAGAAGTGCGTGGACTACCACCACCTGGGACAGTTCCTCAAGGGAAACGGTCTTCCCCCCATGATCCGGGACTTAACCAGGGAGGAGTGCCGCATCGCCTCCCTTTCCTTAGAGGCCAGAGCGAAAACCCTTTTTTCCCCAGGGGAATGAGATGAGAGCGCGCAACATTAAGCCCGGATTTTTCAAAAACGATTGCCTGGGTTCCCTCTCCATTTACGCCCGCTACCTTTTCGCCGGCCTCTGGTGTTTAGCTGACAGGGAGGGACGCCTTGAAGACCGCCCCCAGAGAATAAAAGCTGAAATCTTCCCCTACGAGAAGGTAAACGTAGAGGAGCTTCTCGCGGAGCTCGCCCAAAAGAACGGTGATCACCCCTTCATCCTGCGCTATCAAGTAGATGGTAGAAAGTACATTCAGGTCGTAAATTTCACCAAGCACCAGAAACCGCACAGGAATGAACAGCCTAGTGTCATCCCACCGCCTCCTGAGGTAGCACTTGAGAAAAATAGCGAGGAATTCGAGAAAAATACGGACCTTGGACATACCAAGGACATACCAAGGTCTGACCTTGGTCATACCAAAGACATACCATGGTCATACCAAAGACGGACCTTGGCACGTACTAATCGGGCTGATTCTCTGATTCTCAGATTCTCTGATTCTCCTGATTCTCTGATTGCTGATTCTCTGAAAGGGGCTTCTCCTAACGGAGAAGCGCAAAGGCTTTTGCGCGCACCTCCCTCACCGGGGGAGCAAAAACGCACTCAGAAAAATATTCCTCAATTAGAGGATGCCTTTTCAGAGGTCCCGCCGCCACAGCGGGAGGAAGCGTCTTTAGGTGTTCCGCCGCCGCAACCAGAGGAGGCCTTTCTGGGTGTTCCGCCGCCCGAACGAGCGAGACCTTCCCAACCAACGAGACCTCCCCAACCAGACAAAGCGCAAAGGTCCCTGCGCTCTCCTCCGCACCCGGCAGTGGAGGCCTACAAAAGAGCCTTCTTTTACTACCCCAAGCGCAACCTTTACTCCCTGATTGCAGAAAAGGTGGGTGATGAGGAGGAGGACCTGCGCCTCTGGGCAAAGGCCTGCCAGTCCTGGGCTGCGCACGGCTGGAATCCCAGAAACATCGCCGGGCTTTTGGAGTACTACGAGAAGCGCGGCTTCGAGGAGAAGAATACGCTCTCCCGAGGGATCCCCAAGTTCTCAAAGGCAGCGCAGGTAGCCTTGGCCCTTGCGGAAAAGTACGAAAGGGAGGAAGGGGATGAAGAGGATAACGGGGAAAAAGAGAACAACTCTCCTGAAGAGGGAGATGAAGGGATATCTTCGTTTTTTAAGGCATGCGCACCTTCTCCCTTTTCGCATCCCCCCTGAAGCGGTCCTTGACCGGCGCTTTGTTTCCAAAGAGGCCAGCCTGAAGGGAAGGAGAATGAGCCCTTATGAGAAAAAATGAAGCCACACGCCTCTTGGCTGTAATCGCTGAGACCTGGAGGGGATTTGAGGTCACCGAGGGAAAGGCCGCCATCTGGTCCGAGATGCTGGCCGACGTCCCCCTGGAGACCGCGCTCCGCGCCGTGAAGTATCTCATCGCCTGTGGCACTCCCTTTCCTCCCGCGATCTCCGAGATCAGGAGGGCCATCGTGGAGATGAGCGCCCCTCCTGAATACCAGATCGACGCCTTGCAGTCCTGGCTCGAGGCCTGTCTGGTCACTGAGGGCTACTGTGAGGAAGAGGGGATGAAGAAGCTCTCCCCTCTGACCCGTGAGGTGGTGCGCGCCCTGGGATGGGACACTATCCGGGAAGGGGATCCCGAAGCAGTGCGGGGACACTATTTGAAGTTCTTCGAGATGGCGCGTGAGCGCTGGCTCAAAGAGCAGATGCTTCCTCAAGAGCTCAAGCCCGCGCCTTTCGAGCTTCCTGAGCCGCCAAAGCGTCAACCTGCCAGAGGGATCCCTCCCATGACTGAGGAGGAGGCCCAAGAAAAACGCAGGCGCTACCTGGAGACTATTGGCAAGGTGCTCAAAAATCTGGAAAATATAATGGAGGCGAGATAAAGGAGGTCCCGGTCGGCGTAGATTTTGGGGATCCTGGTTGGCGCGCTTCAGGGGGCTCGCCGCACGCCGACCCGGCGGGCCCTTTGAAGTCTTAGGGTTATCTTTAGTGTCCTTGAACCAAGAGGGCTTTATCCCTGACAGAAGTCCTAAAATCGATCCGGAGAAGCATCTCCAACTATACACAAAGCGAAGGAAAAGCCCCCAAAGGAAAGAGGGATATTCGGAGAGCCTTGGGCGCCGGGAGTTAAAAAAATGGTTGTTTCCTATTAGCCACCTCCCTATAATTTTTACAGTCGACTACTTGCAAAGGGGGCAAATGGCCAGGAATCTAAAAAAGAGGGCTGACATCTTTTCTGCAGGACACGATGGCCACCCATGGCCCGGAGTTATGAACCAAGACCTTATTATTGAGAGACCGGCATACTCTTCCGAGCTTCCAGGAACGACCAATGAGGAGGAAGGAACTCTTTGGTTATGGGCTTATCCGGAGCTTCTCGCATGGCCCTGCAAAATTCAGTGGCTTTTCTCCCCTGTGGTGGGTAATACAAAGTTTCCCGGTGATCTCTATGGGGTCGACGAGACCGGCCGTCTCATTCTGGTGGAGGCCAAGTGTGCTGTGGGAAGGGCGGACCCGTACGAAGACTTCATTGGCAAGACAAGCTGGTTCCGAGAAATGCCCACTACGATACTACGGAACCGCTGGGAGAAGCTCCTTCGTCACGAGCATGCCTTCATCGAGCAGTACATCTCAATGTTGCAGCAGGTCACTCGTTTTGAAAGGGCCCATCCGGGGGTTGTACCTTATAGCAGCCGCCGCATTGCAGTCCTGCAATGGCATGAGCTATACCGCTCTCGCATAGCCCCAATGCTTGCACCTGGTTCGGATTATGAGACCAAGGTTGCAGAATACCTCGATAGACGCGAAGGATCTGTGAAGAATCAGGTGAGCTATTTTGCGCTGTATACTGTCCCACGTGGGGGAGTGCCTAAGCTTTCTAAATCCGGTCGGGAAAATTACGCGCGTCTTATCGCCGAAGCTGGCCCAGAGAATGTGCAGGTCCGTGCAGTTCAGGCAATCAAAACCTCTCAGGGGATTGCCATCGGGGCCTGGACGCCATCCTTTCAGTAGGTGCCGCTCTTATTTTGACTAATAAGAAAAAGAGGCTGACATTTTATGGGGCGTCAAGCTGTTTTATACAGCAACCGTTTAACCTTCCCTTAAATTCTGGTAAATTGTGTCGAATTGCTCTAAAGCTGCTTCAAGGTTTTCAGCGATCTCTCCGGCGAGGACATCCGGTGCAGGAAGGGTGCTAGCATCATCAAGGCTTTCGTCCTTCAGCCAGAATATGTCCAGACTGACCTTGTCCCTCTGCATGAGTTCATCGTAGCTGAAGGCTCTGAACCGCTCCGTCTCCCACCGGTCAAAGCGGTAAGCATGGTTGCAGCACCGGATAAATCTCCCTTAAATTAAAAACCTTAAGTTTCTAAATGAGCACCATTCAAAGCCGCGCTCTCGAGAGCAATCATTCTTGGTCCTTAACCTCAAGCCCCTCAACAACAAGGCCAAGCTCTACAAGAGTCGCCCTGATTTCTTCCAGCTGCGTCTGGGTAATCCCTGCCTCCGGGGTCACTTCAAAGGTGATGCGGAGACGAAGACTGGGGTCTGTGGCGAAGCGCGTCAGTATCTTCATATAGAAGTTCGTCCATTTTTGAGGAGGGAGCTCGCCCTCCCAAGACAGGTGCCGTTTGCTCGTTGTGGACGGAACCGGTGGTGGCGGCTCAACTTGTTGCTCTACACCACCCGCCATCCCGGGTATTTGGGGTTCGCCCGTGGGTCCCCCAGACGTAGGTTGCGGCACCTTTAGTGCTACGGCGAAATCGCGCGGCAGGAGAACGATCGCCTCCGCAATCTCTACGTTTGCAGGTCCAAAGGTTGGATCATCAATAATCGGTGTGCCCTGATAACCCCCGTACCCTTTACCGACGTAACCGAACTTCCCAGCCTTTACTCCCTCGGCAATGGTGGTGCGCAAAATCTCGGGATTCAGCAACCGGGGAAACTTGGGTGAGGCGAAGAACATGTCCCGCACCGCTTTCGTGCTCCATTCGGCAAGAGCAGGCGGCCAGTTGCGAACGAGGAAATCCGGGCTGATGCTCTCCTCCAGAAGCCCCTCCTGCTTGAGACGAGCAACAATGAACCCCACCAAGGATTCGGCAGCACTGGAGTGGAGCAAGCCAAGATCTATTTCCCGGATGCTGTTAGCTTCTCCCAGAAGCAGGATTCGCCGATAGACGCTCCAGACCTTTTCTTTCAGGTCTCGTTCACTGCGCCCCTTCTTTTCCTTAAGTTCTTGAATCTGTGAGGATTCTAACTTGAGCCGCTCCTGTTCAGCGGGATCTTCCAGGCTTTCCAAGGCGAGCAAGGTTTTTGCGTTTTCTACCAGGGCCGCGCCGCCTTCCGCAACGGCGAAGAGGAGTCCACTCTTGAACGTTCGTCCATGCCCTCCGTACTCTTGAATCATACTGGTGATAAGACGCTGGGTAGCTTCGCGGGGAGCGTTTTCCCAGCCATGCTCGGGAGCAAGAACCACGAGGGTCAAAGAGGGCGTATCTGGAATATCCCCGGATGTTTCTGGGAAGAAGCGGCGCTCTAAAGAAGGACCTGGCTTGAACACCTCGCGGATTGTCTGCCGAACCCTCTCCCGGATTTCCTCTTCAGCCTCGGGACCCGAAAGGACCGCCCTGCGGTCAGCCAGGATCTTGTTGAGGGTTGGTCTGTGGCTGATCCAATAGGCTGTTCCCCTGGCTTCAAAATAGTAACAGCGGCGGACTAGGTCTTCCAGCACTGTTTCCACGTTGCCAATATCCATCTCGGGTTCACCCATGGCCAAGCGGATCTCAGGCAAGCTGGCCTCATTGCGCACCTGGCCACCGGAGGATTCAAAAAACACCGCAGTAGCAACTTTTTGGTGGAGCCGAGCCCTATTAATGGTTTCCGGAGCCTCCGCGTCCATCCGTACAGCATGGGCTTTTTCCCCGGCGATGTCGGAAAGAATAGCTGCTTCCAGTCGTGGCTCACCCAATTGCTCAAAGACCGCAGCCCGGAAAAGACTATCAGCGAGGGGAGCTGATCCCAAGGTGATCAGAGGCTCTTTGCTTGCTGCTTGAAAAGCTTGTTGGTAGGCGTAAGAGACCCAAAGCGCCAAAAGGCGCAGGATACCCCGAGTGCGCTGGAATTTCGGCAGAGATTGCCACTTGCGCTCAAAAACGGAGATGACTGAGGGATGGAAAGGATATGTGGCTTCAAAGAATTTTTCCGCTTGATCCACAGGGAACCACTCGGAAAGCTGTTGGCGGTGCGACTTGATCCAATCAGCATACGCCTTTGCCGTAAGATGAACCTCCTTCTTATCCCCAGTCTGCTCAAACAAGCGCCGTCGCACTATCTCGGCGATCTCTACCTTCTCGCTCAAAAGCACCGCTTTGCTAAGCCGATCCAGCAGTTTTTCCAACCGCTGGTAATCCGCTTCATCATCCTGGGCCATTTCGTACTCCGACATAGGGAGGGAAACTACAAGCACAACCTGCGAGGTGCCTGCTACCTCCCGGGTCAAAACATCCAGGAAGCTGTACATTTGCGATCCTAACTTCTTATAATCACCACCCGCCTCCCGAGTCCGGCGAATAAAATTGAGCACCTCATCCATCAAGATGAGTGTAGGTTCCCCGGTGAAGACCTTCTGCAAAATTTCGCCCCCCGGCACTACTCCTTCCCGGTCATGCTGTTCCACGAACGAAAACAGGGAAGAGCCTCCGAGTTGCCATGCCAGGTCCCCCCAGGGAGTTCTGCGCTGGGGTTCACCATCGGCTCCAACCCCAACGACGAAGTCGAAACGGTTGCCGATGAAGGCGGCCACCCTGGCGCGGGGCACAGTATCAAGGCCCGCCTGGCTAAGGAGTTCCTTGACACCAGGCCAGTTCTTAGGCTGATCCCCTGACTTAAAAAGGTGGTAAAGAAGGGCAAGAAAATGGGTTTTGCCGCCGCCGAACTGGGTAGTGAGATTGATACCGGGGGAAGTGCCCACCACATCCCCTGCCAGGCGACGCATTGCTTCCACCGTCATTTTGCGGAAAGCCTCGGTGAGATAGGTACGGGCAAAAAAGCGCTCCGGATCCCGGTAATCCCGGGGAGCGCGCCCATCCATCACCTGGTCCAGATGGATTGCAAACTCCGAGGCGTCCAGGGGTTGACCAGTACGCAGGTCTTCCCGAGGAACCGCTACCTGATGCCAAGGCTTTAACTTCGCCATCATAGAACATCACCTCCCTTAGATCATAGTTAAAGGCCGAAACTGCCCAAACGCGCTATCCCAAACATACGGCTTAAAAAAACCATCAGGGAAATCTTCGGCTTTGCTTCTGGTGCCGACCACCAAAATAACCTTGGCGTCAGGCAGCTCGGTAGAGCGATACATCGCAGCCATCACCCCCTCGGCGAGACCACTAAGCAGGTTCTTGATCTCTTCTGGTTGTCGGCGGTAGCAGAAGACACCACCAAAGGTGCATCGAATTACGCTGACCTTCCACAATGAATAAGAGATGGTTTCCAGATCCAACTGGTTCTCTAGTTCAAAGACTGCTACCGGTCTTTGCCACTTGGGCTGTGCCTTCAATGGGAAAGCCATCACATCAAGTGCAAGATATTCCTGCCTGGATACCGGCAATGCCTCGCCCGGATACCTTTTGCCTACCGCCGTCCACCCCAGGGATTCACAGGTCGCCACAACCGAACCCGTCAGTTGTTCGGTCCACTTGCTCAATTCTCCAGCAAGCGCTGATTCCCGAAGAGGGTCTGCCCAACGGGTGTTTTGTACGACCCGCCGGAACGCCCGATACCATTCCCATGCCTCTGTCATGTTACTCATAGCCCCAAAGACTTCCTCCGTGCCAGCAAGCCATCCACCCAGCGCTTCTCCTGGGAGGAGGACGGATAAAGCCTCGAGAGTGCATCTGCTAAGCGCCAAAAAAGGACATCTTTCCCTGAGCCCTCGTCCACCAGGAACCGACGCAGAGCTTCGCTCCGTCCCTCCCCAAAAAGAAGCATAGTTTGGTGTAAACGGTCTAAGGTGGAGGTGCCGGACTCGATATTGACACCTGCTTCAGGCTCCAGAGAAATTTCTTCAAAAAGCGCCTGCTGCGTCACCTGCTGGCGATGCGGCTTATCTCCCTGAGCTTCTTTGCCCAATAGGAAACGCCGCCGTTCCCTAACTGATAGCAGGCGCGCTATATTGCCCTCTACCTCAAGAACACCGCCCGGGCGCGTGAGCCTGTCCTCGTGCACGCCCAGAGCCTGGATGAACAATCGGGCATCATCGTAGGGCAGGGCGTAGCCGGAGAACTTGTTTCCCGAGGACCCCGTGGGAGCCTCCTCTTCCTCCAGAATCTCCTCCTCGTGTTGCTCAGAGATCTCTCCGTTGATCCTAGCGCGCAGCGCCCAGAGCCACATGGCGGTAAGGCGGGCGTCCTCCTCAAACCCCGTGGCGTCAGCCTCAGCAAAGATGACCTTCAGTGCCTCCTGCGCCACTGCCTCCCAGACGTAGGAAAGATACCCCCGCTGAATAAGCTGGCCTTTACCGTTGCGCACATCCCCCAGCGGGATGGCCTGCCCGCCCGCAGTCTCCACCCGCTCGTAGCGGCTGTAGACCTCCAGAGCCGGCCCCAGGCAGGAAAAGATGGCGTCCGCCCCGTGAATCCCCTCTTCTTCCAGGCGGGGGAGCCATTCGGCGACCCGACAGTTGAGTTCAGCAAGCACCTGCCGCCATTCCCCCACGCCGGCGTTCTCGGGCCGGGGGCGGCAGACCAGAAAGACCGAGGAGGCGAGCACGGCGGAGTTTTTGGCCCGCATGCGGGCTGCCCGCTCAGTCTCGATGGGCCAGGAGGCGGTGACCGTCCAGCCGGCCCGCACTAAAGCGTTCAAGAGCGCTTCCCAGCCCGCCGTGCCCTTGTGGGCAAAGAGCACCACTGCCAACCCACCGGGCTGGAGAACGCGACGGCACTCGGCCAAAGCATCTTTCATCTTTTGCTCGAAGAACTCCTTGGTCTTCTCCGGCTCGCCCGGCGGTGGGGGCCCGGGGTCCATAATGCACTCTTCGGCCTTTGGCGTGAGCGAAAGCCGAAAGATATCGGGGTGGAGGTCACTTACCATCCGTTTAAGCCACACGTAGCAGAAGTCCGAAAGCGAGGCATAGGGCACGGCATCGTAGTAGGGCGGATCGGTGACCACATAGGGCACCGACTGGTCGGGAAGGGGAATGGCGGTGGCCGAACCCTGTCGAACGGTGCCGGAAGGGAACCCCTGCTCTCCTTCCCGCTCCAGCACCGGGGCCACCTGCTCCAGGGCGTATTCAAAGCCTCCCACCAATTTGGGCATCAACGGATTGGCTTCGGCAAAGTCCGGGCGCATGGGAAGGCCGCTGCCTTGGAAGACAGTACGCATATGATCCTGACCATAGTAGGCATCCGCGTTTAGCATGGGTGACAAGTTGCTTACGGCCAGCGCCAGGCATGTGGCCACTGCCCGGGCGAAGGGGGCGTCGCCGGGCTCCTGAAGCACTCGCTTGTGGGCCTCCCGCACAAGGCGCACGAAGGTCGAGAGGGCCAAAGCCTGGCGCGGCGTGAAGAGGTCGCCCCAGGTTTCCATGCCCCAGAGATTCACACGGAAACCAAGAGTGCCCGCCAGTGGAAGCGGTTCATCCGGCACCAGCGGGAGCGACCATTGGTTCTGGCTCTCGCGGCGCTCAATTTCCTTCGCGGCCCACTCTGCTACCGCCATGTCCTCCTCCGTGGCCAACCGGAAGCCCCGACTGCCGTCCGGTTTGAGCGTGATGACGGCGATCATCCGGGCGTCCCGGGTGCCGCCACGTTTCGCCCGGATCTGCTCCCGCACCGCCTTGTAGGGCGTAGTATAGCCGCACACCGGGCAGGTTGCGGCAAAGCGCTTGACGATGGACGGCTGAACTTCGCTTTCCGATTTGGGCTCAAAGATCTCAAAGACGACCTGCTTTCGGGCTTCGTCGCCCCGATAGCGCAGGGCCACTCGTTGCTTCTCCTTGCGGGAGAGCCACAAAAGCCCAACCAGGGGCACCTCGGCGCCGCAGCCGGGACCCTCGCAGCGGATGGTGCGGGCCCAGAGGTAGGCCAGCGGGACGGAGCCGTCGGGCTCTTTGGGATAGAACTCCCCCAGTTCTTCGGCCGCCCGCTCCCGCACCCAGTTACCCCACTTGCGCACCGCTTCGGCCAGCCGCAGGCCGTAGGTGGGTAGGTACTCCAACGCCACTTTGTTGAGTAGCACCGCCACCGGGTTAAGATCGCCGGAGAAGGCGTCCGCCCCGAGGCGCAGGGCCTCAAAGGGGATAGAGCCGATGCCGGCGAAGGGGTCCCCCACGAGAGGCGGCCCCTCCGGGTGGGCCGCGACCACGAGTTTCCGGGCGGTTTCCACAAACAACGGCTTGTGAGCATTGTCCCAATCGGCGAAATGGCCGATGAACTCCAGCAGTTCTTGCTGCAGGCTCACGGGGTCAGAGAGGTCGTGGCGGGTAAACTGGTTGAGAACTTCCCTAGCTTCCCGGCGGAATTCTTCCGGGCAGCGCTCGCCCGCGGGATCGGGCAGTAGGGTGGCCATCAGCGCAGCCCGGCAGGCGGCCAGAGGCCGGGTGGCCCACCAGACGTGGAGGGTGTGCAGGTGCCCTTTCCTCACATTTTGGTCGCGGCGGGAATGCTCCGAGATGACACCAATGGGCATATCAGTTTCAATCAACCGGCGAATTTTATCCATGAATAACCTCGCTTCCATCTGTCTGCAATAATTTTTTTATTTTGGCATCTAAGTCGATGGTAATCCCTGAAACTTTCAGACCGTAACCGTTAACAACACCTTTGTCGCTACAATAAAAGGAGGAACCGATAATTGGGAAAAAGTATTTTACACGGTCGCTGTGGTTTCCCTTTTTGCACCAACGGATAAAGTCTTTAATAAACCCTGCAACCAGATCGGCAAGCTGAAGGGGGGAGCAATGCAGAGTAGAACTATGGTAAACCGAATCGGCAAAACGGTATAATGAGAGAGGGCCAGAGAAATAAGGCTGACTAGAATCCACCGCAATTCCGTCGTGATAACCAGACATATAAATATCAAACAAACTTTTGCTCACTCCCTCCTGAGGCCAGTCGACTACAATCAACAAACTACTATCAGAATTGCTTTTGGTATCACGACTCTGGGCCATCAAACCAATCCTCTGCAATAAATTTTCAAAGGCCCAACGGTAACAATTCACATGTTTGGTGGTTTCTATTTGACGATACAACCCGCATGCCATAACAATGGCATGGAATTCTTTTAGAAGTTGAAGCAGCGAGCGTCGAATTTCATCCGAAACCCCGAGAAGATTATTATATGCTTCTTTTAGACCTCGATCCTCATAAAACCTTTTTAGCCGGCCGTCCCTCAAGTTCCATTTGACCGGGTAATTTCCTTTTAATCCATAATCGCCTTTGATCTTGGATATACGTTTTTGTAATTGGTCCAATTGGTGATGCATTACGAAATAACCGCCAAATACATAAATGTTGGACCCTATTTTCCCATTCACGTTGACTTCAGTATCATCAAAGAAGCCAATGAGCACTTGACAAAGCCTCCTTTTTAACTCGTGAGACTGTTCCAATCAAGGTTTTGGGCACTCAACTGGTAAAACTCTATCTTCACAACTGGTTCCCACTTCAAGCGCAGGGGATTACAAATTGGGATAAGGCGTGGCACTTTTCTACAATCCATGACTACGTAGAGCCAGAAATCTTCTCGGAGTCGCTCTGCAGTTTTGTATTCATTAGGCGTTAACACAACAGGTCCCGTTTTTGCGCGCCCCTTGACCTCAATGAAGCGAACGGCGCCGCCTTGCGGAGGCCGCGAGAGGATGTCAAAGCCCCGATCTTCAGCAGAGACATCCTCTGGAGTCCAACCTCTTTCCCTTTCATAGCGCATGGCTTCCTCCATGGCGATGCGCTCAACTTCTTCGTCGAGGATTAGTGACATTAAATTCTCTCGCTCGGGGTGAGGGAGGACCAAGGCCGAGCCGAGATGGGCGAGATCAGCGATGGCTAATTGCCGCTCCCGTTGGATTTCCTGGCGTCGCCGTTCCAGCCGCGCGTTCAACTCATCCAACCTCCGTTCGGCCTCGCCGAGCGCTAAGGCCACATCCTCGCCTCGCTCCTGTCGCTGCAGGAGCTCCCCGACCTGGCGTTGCTGCCGGTCAATGAGGGTGAGAAGGCTTACGTCCACGTGCCGGGCGATGGTATCCAGCTCTTTCTGGCGTTCCTCCTGGATTTTATCGAGAAAAGGTTGCAACCCGCTTTCCAGCAGAAATCTCTCCAATTCTGCGCGCTCCGGCACAATTGGCGGATTCATGCTGGTTTTCGCCTCCGCGGGGATGAGGTCTAAAAAAACGGTCGGCTGGCGCAACCGCATTTCGCCTGATGTAGCGATCTCTACCACGAAGAGCCCTCGGTGCAGCGTATTCCCCCTCCCATCGGCGACAGAGGCTGCATAAACTTCAAGGCGAGAGGGTGTGGCGCGATTCAGATCGTAAAAGATCGCACCCCGACGAAGGTCTGTCTGAACTTTTTCCCATACTTCCTCGCGAATGGCCTCGAAGAGCGGATGGCCGGGGGTAACCCATTCCAGCGTAGGGTCTTTGGTAAGATGCTTTTTGTCAAAGGTAATCAGCCGATACTCCCTTCCCAGTGTACCAAAGCGAGGCTCCAGGCGCTCGCCCACAGATTGGAGGTGCCTGGGGATACGACCGACAGCATAGATTCCGTTTCGCCCTCGGGGGGTGGGAAGTCCCATAATAGGAGCGGCCTGGAGGAAGAACTCCTCTACTACTTCGGGGACCAAGCGCCGCTCTTTTGCCTCCGCAGTGCGCCCCAGGATAGCTGAAAGATTCAGCTCCTTTTTGGCCAACCCCTCTAAAGTCGACTGGCAAATCCGGGCAAAGCGCTCCCGGTCAAAATCTTTGATTAAACGATCAATCATGGCTTGCTGGGTGATACGTCCGGCATAGAGTTCCCTAAACAACCGTTCTAAGTAGTTCGCTGGAACAATCTCTCCGACCACGTCAAAGACCTGATCGCTACCCAGCTCTCTGCGAATTTCACGAAGGCGTTCCAGAAGGCGTTCCAGGACCTGGCCTTCTCGCGTATTGGCGGCAACGAAGTTGAAAATGAGACAATCTCTCTCTTGCCCATACCGATGTATGCGGCCCATGCGTTGTTCAAGCCGCATGGGGTTCCACGGGATGTCAAAATTGACCATGAGCCAGCAGAACTGAAGGTTAATACCTTCCCCTGCAGCTTCGGTGGCCACCAGGACCTGGGCCTCTTCGCGAAAATCCCGTTCGGCGTAGAGCCGGGTACCGGGCGTGTCGCGGTCACCAATTTTCATGCCCCCATGAATTTGTGTAACCTTTAGCCCCCACCGCCTCAGTGTCGCAACCAAGTAATCCAATGTTTCCTTGAATTCCGTGAAGATGAGCAGCTTTGTCTTGGAGTCGCCGAAGATGTTTTGGTCAGTGAGTACCTCACGCAGCTTGTGTAGCTTTGAGGGTATCTCCCGTTCCTCTAAAGCTCTGGCCTTCTGCACCAACACTCTGAGATCTTCAATTTCTCGCTGGATCGCTTGACGCTCCGATGGCAGGGAGGCTTGCTCAACTTCATCCTCCAACTTGGTGACTTCGTCCTCTGGTAGTTCATCCATCTCTTCCAACCGAGATAGGTCTGTTACAACTTCCAGCTGGGGACGGCGCAAGCGGTCTTCCAACTTCTGGAGACGCCGCTCGAGGCTCCGTCGGACTGCGTAAATGCTGGAGGCATATCGACGCTGGTACATTGCCATGGTAAAGCCCAAAGCTCGGCCACGAGCTGAATTATCCTCGGCTGCGCGAATAGATTGGTCCTGCACATATCGGGTCAACGCTTCATAAAACTCGAACTCTTGGCCATCTAGTTCAAAGCGCGCCGTGCGCACCTCTCGGTTTGTGAACAACTTGCGGACATTGCCCGTGTCGGGATCGGGGAAAGTAACCAATGCCTCTTTGGTACGCCGTAAATAGAAAGGGGCGTGATTGCGCTTCATGGCCTCTTCAAGACTTTTAACGTCACCATATACATCACGGTCCAACAACTGCAAAAAGAGGCAGAAATTAACAGGGTCGCCTTTGTGGGGTGTGCCTGTAAGCAGCAAAAAATGATGCGCCTTCTGCGAAAGGAGTTCTCCCAGTTCGTAACGCTCTGTTTTATGTTCTGGATCGCTCGCGCTCATACGGTGAGCTTCGTCGACAATGATTAGATCCCAAGTCGTTCGGCCCAGACTTTCCATAACTTCTTCACGCTTGGCCCAGTCCATGGAAGTGATAACCTGGGGCTTATCTTGCCAAGGATTGATGCCATAGGCGCTCTTCAGGTCTACCCCGCGGATGATGTCAAACCGTTCTTGGAAGCGGTCTCGTATCTCCCGTTGCCACTGAAAGGCGAGGTTGGCGGGCGCGACGATGAGGGTTCGGGTAACAAGACCCCGCAGCTTTAACTCTTTGTGAAGTAAACCCGCCATGATGGTTTTTCCGGCTCCAGCATCGTCCGCCAGTAGAAAACGGATTTGCGGCAAGGGCAAGATGTAGTGGTACACCGCTTCAAGCTGATGCGGGAGCGGGTCCACACGGGAGATGGATAGCGAAAAATAAGGGTCATACTCATAGGCTAAGCCCAGGCGGGCTGCCTCGATTCCCAACCGGAACCTCAGCGCGTCGCCATCAAAGGGTGCCTCGGAGGGGATGACCTTTAGGGAATGGACCTGATCTGGACTCAAAAGACGTTCGTGATACTGTTTGGAGCGAAGCCCCTGTCCTCCAACTTTTAAGTTGGCCCCGATGGATTGCACCAACACTACTCTAATAGGTTCAGGGAAAATCTCGCCCTCCAGAATGATACCAGGTTTAACAAGATGATCTTCGCTATTCATAGATTGGACCTCAAATACTGCTCTTCGATGGGTTCAATAGTCTGATTCCGCATGTTTGATCTGCCCCCAGCTTTGGCAACGCTTCTTCTTAGCCTTTTCATCTTCCATTAATTTAATGAATATAACGCCAAAAGGTCAAGCGAAACGCCGCCCGTTTCCGCCTAAGCCCTTAAACCGTAACAAGCGTGAGTGTAAAAACAAGCCGCGTTGCTTCACATAAAAATCTAAATGAAATTCCATCCGTCACCCACTTCTTTTCCATAATCAACTCCGCTTCTGCTCCGCTTCAACTCCGCTTGACTCCCTGGGCAAACTGAAGGAAAAGAGAAATGAAAAATGGCAGAGAAAGCACTGAAGGTAAATTAACCTCTCAGGGGAGGCTATATATTTCGTTTAGATTTTTTTTGATGAGGTATTTGTTACTGGCAGCAGAGAGCAGCGCAGCTGGTTGATGCGCTATAATTCAATAATGACAAGGTACCTTTCGAGTACACCGATGGGCTTGGAGTGCTGGTTAAGAAGGGTAGGATTTCGGGAAAACAACGGGTTTCAGGAAATGATGCTGATCAGTTTAAAAGGAGGTCTGAAATGACTTTCAGCAAGATGGACGGGCACAAATTTGAAGAACTCATATCAGAGCTGCTTAAAAGAATGGGGTTTTCCGTGGAACGCAAATCTCTTACAGGAGATAACGGGGTCGACATTATTGCTTATTCAAAACATCCTATTACTGGAGGAAAATACATAATTCAGTGCAAGAACTGGAATCAACCCGTTGGCGAGCCTGTAATCCGTGATTTCTTCGGGACAATACTAAACGAGCATGCGGTCAAGGGGATTCTTATGACCAGTTCAAATTTTTCCACCAAGGCCAGGGAATTCGCGGAAGGGAAAAACATCGAGCTAATAGACGGAGGCGAGCTGAAGAAAATCCTCGAGCAATACTCTTTAAAAAATGAAAAATCCATAAGCTCAGGCAATTTTATTGATGACAAAAGTTTTGACAAAGAACGATACCTATATCTCAAGTCCAGAATTGAGGAAGACAGGAAGGAAAAACTTCATTACGAAAGAATGCAGGAATTTTTCTTCCCGTACGTTATAGATATAGACAAGGCCAAAATTAACAAAGCCGGGCTCATAGATGAATATCTTGCTCTAAACGAGGAGTACATAAAAAGATTTTGCCGGGGAAGAGGTGGGAGCCTTGCATGTAAATCCGACCTTCTTTATCTTAATTGTTTGCTTTTATTACTTAAGGGGGAGATCTTTAAGGCAGTTGAAACTTATTTGAATTTCACCGATGTTCTTAACGAATATCTTGGCTTAACTAATTTTCCTTCCTCTATATTTTGGTCCAGGCCCGACCCAATTAAGGTTGACCTTTTTTCCATTCTTAATTTTTTTTCAATTTGCGTAAGTTTTCCGGAGGGTATTCAGGAATTCAAAGGCAAAAAACTATTTTATTTTCCCAATTTTAGAAACATGATTAAGGAAGAGATTTTAGAATTGAAAAGAGAAATAAATAGAAGCATATGGCAGAAAGAAGAAAAAGATAAAATAATTAAAAAAGTAGAAAATTTAAGGAAAAGGTTACAATCACCAAGTGGAAGAAAATGGGATTGGGAATTAAGAATAGAACTGGAACAGGCTGAGAGAAAGCTAGAAGCGTTTTCTGCACAAAAGAAGGAAAATCCAAGGACAACGCCCTTTTTAGTTTTGTGCAAAGAAGTGCCTTTAAATGCTTTGGTTTCTGCATATTACAATGAAAATTTTGAAGAAATTAAACTCCAACTTATACAAAATAAAGGCCTTTTAGAAATATTAATAAAGGATTTGGGAGGAGAAGTTAAAAAATGGGAAACGAAGCCGAAAATTAGAAGAGGAGCCACCCCAAATAAGAAGTTAAACGTTGGAAGACGAGCCACCCCAAATAAGAAGTTAAACGTTGATGTTTCTTATGATTACGGCTATATTGATATTAGAGGAGCCACCCCAGATCAAAAGTTTGGCCCCAAAAAGTTAGACCCCAGATTGAGACCATTTATTAAGAAAACTGATTAAATTCCCTTTTTGGGAACTTTCAATTTGGATACCATAGGGTTAATGCCGCGAACTCAATTTTTTTCATAATTTCAATTAAATATCTCCTCTTGACAAACATTTGTTCGATATCCTAAACTGAGGGGCAGAAAGCATGGCCTCCCCCAGGCTTCTCCCTTACAGGGTCGGCGATAGTCGGCCCTGTTTTTATTTTGGGGGAATTTTTTAAGGAAGGAAAGGAGAAAAGGAAATGGCAATTGAAAATCCAATTGGAAAGAGGCTCACCCTGAAGCTCACCAAGGGGACCGATCCGGAGACCGGGAAGCCGATTTACACTTCGGTTTCCATCTCCAAGATCATTCCCGCGGCGGATGCCGACGCCCTGCTTGCTACCGCCAACGACATCGCCGGGCTCCTCCTCTATCCGCTTTACGATGTCCAGGCCGTGACCACGGTGGAGCTTCTCGAGGGCTAAGCTAAAGGAAA
>Ga0315281_10005285_pt1 | contig 18524 bp, 19 predicted proteins | sample YL17G07_0_MG_FD_204540 | JGI IMG/M metagenome (GOLD analysis project Ga0315281, IMG submission 204540) | Sediment microbial communities from Yellowstone Lake, YNP, Wyoming, USA - YL17G07_0 | ecosystem: Environmental > Aquatic > Freshwater > Lake > Sediment | place: USA: Wyoming | collected...
ACCTCTTTGAAACCCTTCTGCATGATCCGGGTCAACCGATCCAAGACCTCCTCTTCACTCCAGATGAGCTCCTGAAGGTTCTGCACCCATTCAAAATAGGAGACGGTCACCCCTCCTGCATTCGCCAGGATGTCAGGGACGATGAAAACTCCCTTGTCATTCAAAATCTCATCCGCCTTTGGTGTAGTTGGCCCGTTCGCTCCCTCGGCGATAATCTTCGCTTTGATTCGAGAAGCATTCTTCTCTACAATTTGATTTTCTATCGCAGCTGGTACTAAAACATCGCATTTCAGCTCTAACAGCTCTTGATTGGTGATTTCGGTTTCGTCCTTTGTCTCACAGACGAAACATTTATATTTAGCCTTGTACTCCAAGGCTCTCTTCACATCCAGTCCCTTTTCATTATAGAGCCCTTTCTGTGAATCGCTGATAGCAATGACTTTTGCCCCCAGACGATCAAAGTGCATGGCAGCCACACCTCCCACATTCCCACATCCCTGGATCGCCACCTTCACTCCTTCAACCGGCATTTTTAAATATTTCAACGCCTCGAGAGAGGCGATTACCACTCCCCTTCCCGTAGCTTCAAACCTTCCGAGAGACCCTCCCAACTCAATGGGTTTGCCCGTCACCACGCCCGGGACAGAGTATCCTTTTAGAATACTGAACGTATCCATGATCCAGGCCATCACCTGTGGGTTGGTATTGACATCCGGAGCAGGGATATCCTGTTCGGGACCCAACATCATGGAGATCTCCCAGGTAAATCTCCTCGTCAAATGCTCTATTTCGTGAAGCGACATCTCTTTGGGATTACATTGAACCCCACCTTTGGCCCCTCCAAATGGGATGTTGACCACAGCCGACTTCCAGGTCATCCACATTGACAAAGCCCTCACTTCATCGAGATCAACATCGGGATGGTATCTTATTCCCCCCTTGGCAGGCCCCCTCGCCACGTTATGCTGAACCCGGTACCCGGTGAAGATCCTGAGCTCCCCATTATCCATCTGGACTGGAAAATGGACGATCAACTCCCTCTTTGTATTTTTCAACTTCTCTATTGACCCAGTATCCAGGTTTAAATATTTTGCCGCAATATCAACCTGTTGCCTCGCCATCTCAAAAGAATTGATCTTTTCGCTTTTCCCCATTATCGTAACCCCCTTTTATTTTTATAAATCTGACAAGCTATCTTCCTCACTTTTTTCTACCTTTTCTCTTCTCCTTTTTCAAGGAAAAATTTCATGATCTCTCATTCATCCAGTCAACCCTTCGACTCCCCGGCCTGAAGGCCAGGGCTTGCCTTCGACCCGAGCTCAGGCCGAGGGGCTCAGGGTTGACCCTGCACTTCGATAGACTCAGTGTCCTGAGCCTGCCGAAGGAAGCGGCGCTTCTTTACCCCGCCTTCAAAGGCGGAGCTTAGCACCGTCGAGCGGGGCAAACAACATTCTTTGAGATTTTAATGAGGTACGACTCTTTGATCGGAAATTCTTGTCGAATAAATCGCCAAGATTGTCGAAGCGGATTGGAACCCAATGATAATCTGACTCTGTCCGTTGCAATGCTGCTAAGCTATTGAATTTTCATTATTCCTTGGTTGGAATCTTCGATGTCACATTTATTAAATCGAAAAGAAACATCTTCTCCTCTTATAGCCATCGACAAGTCTTTCCTTTTCTAAATTAAATCTTCGGAAATCAATTTTACAAAAGCTAAATTTATTCAATTGTCAAAAATAGTTGAACCCATTGAAAATTCTTAATAAATCACCATCCAAAAAATAATGAACAACATCACACAACTTCTAAAAAATGAATTGGCACAGTCCTTGCTAAAACAAGAGCAATGATTAAATTAAAATAAAGGGAGGTGAAAAAGATGAAAAAGATGATAGTAGTATTAGGATTGGTGGCAATCATGGTTTTAGGTGTGACGTATGTTTACGCTCAAGGACAGGGCATGGGTCCTGGACATAGAGGAATGCACGAATCTTTGGGTCCTGGAAAAGACTATTCCTTGACTACTGAACAGAAGGCCAAATTCCAAGAATTGCGCCGAAAGTTCAGAGGTGAAAATGCAAAACTGATCGGTGCAATCGTAACTAAGAAACTGGAGCTTCAATCCTTATGGACTGATCCAAAGGCTGATTCCAAGGCAATTCTTGATAAGGAGAAAGAATTGAGAGACCTTCAAAATCAGATGAGGGATAAAGCTGTCCAAATGAGGTTGGAGGCTCGAAAGTTCCTCACACCTGAACAGATCGAGAATTGGAAGCCAGGCTGGGGAAAGGGTCGCGGCCACATGATGGCCGGCGATGGTCATAGGATGGGCGGTGGATATGGAATGGACCGGGGTGGAATGGGTCCCGGTCAAGGAATGGGCCCTGGTTACGGATGCTATTAATTGGGGCTCTGAAAATGAGTCGAACAAAAGGGGAAGGTAGTATGCTTCCCCTTTTGTTTTTGACCCATTCGAAGGCGCCCAGGCTGAAGGTTTGACTTTTTGAAATCATTTCGATATGTATTAAATGAATGAATAGGATATGAAATCCCTTTGTTTTGGGATTGGATCACTGGCGAGGAACCATGAGGATTAAAATACAACCGCTCATTTTCTGTCTTTTTTTTATCCTCACTGCCTCTCTTTCCTTTTCGCAACCGGCAGGAAAGGGAATGAAAAAGTGGAAAGGAGAAGATCCGTGCTGGAGAGCCTCGGAGCTCAATCTTTCCCAAGAACAGAGAAAGGAACTTGACCTGATTCAACAGGCTTACTTCCAAGAAGCTCAACTTCTTCGAATTCAGCTTTTTACAAAACGTCTTGAGCTTCGTGAATTACTCACCAATCCAACCGTGAAAACTGAAACCCTTCGTGGAAAAACTTCAGAGATCATCGAACTCCAGTCCAAACAGGAGGAGAAGGCCATCGAATATCTGATCAAGGTCAGAAACCTTCTAAGCCCTGAACAATTGAAAGCCTGGTGTCCGGAGCAGGAGTTTCTCTTCTTTCGACAGATGATGCATGGAATTGGCCCGACGGGATCCACGTCTCCTAAATAGATTTTCTCTCAATGGAGTGATCCAGGGAGGAAAAAGGACGGGGTCTATTTTGTTCAAGCATGAGAATAAGATAAAGAGAAGCTTCTCCCCCATCTACCTGGGGATCCTCTCTGGAATTATTCTCATCATCCTTATCATCAATGGACTTTTAGAAATCAATCGAACCAAAAACGGATTCTATCTCCTGTTGAAAAGGGAGGGGGCCGTTCTCATTCAACACTTTGAGAAGAATATCCAAGAAGCCCTTACCTCTCTCCCATGGGTGGAAAGTGGCCCCGGAAAGCATTCCATCAGCCCTTCAGCTTCAGGGCTCTTTTTTGGCCTGGAGGATTCCATTGCCGAATACCTTCTGGAAGCCATTCATAGGGTGGATCAAATCGACAGAGAAAAACCTCTGAATTCCTCTGACCTCCAATCCCTCGTTGAGCAATACCACATCACTTCGATTGAAATCTATGACTCCAGGGGAAGCCAGCTCAGGGGCTGGCCAACTCCCTTTTCTTCTCCAGAAAAAAAACTTCTTCTTCAGGAATTGATCGAGAAGAAACGGCCAGTCGCCATCGACCTTTTCGGCAAATCCCTGTCAGAAGACCACCTGTTTTCGATTGCCATCTGGAGGAGAGTGAGCCCGGAGATCATCGCCCTCTACCTCAATGGGGAACAGATGAAAAGACTTCTCCGGCAATTCGCCATTCAAAGGGCGATCTCTGATATCGGTCTCAGAGAAGGCATTCTCTATATTTCAGTTCTGGATATCTCTCTCAATACCCTGGCTCATACTGACCCGACCTTTATCGGAAGGAGAGAGGAGGACCTCTTTTTAAAAAATTCCCTTCAGAGCGACCGGGTTCTTTCTCGACACTATCAGTCTGACAAAGGAGAAGAAATCTTTGAAGTGGTAAAGGCCTTCTCCCTGAAGGACAGAACGACGGGCTTGATTCGAATTGGATACTCCCCCAAGGAAATCCATTCTGTGCTCAATCAGATCAAAAAGAATGTCGCCCTTTCGATCTTCTTTTTCCTCATCTTGGGGATTTCAGCCATCACTCTGATATGGGTCAACCAAAACAGGCATCTCAGAAAAATGAAAGAGATGGAGGATCGGGTCCAATTGGCAGAGAGGCTTTCTTCCCTTGGGCACCTGGCTGCAGGCGTCGCCCATGAGATTCGAAATCCTCTCAATGCCATGGGCATGGGCCTCCAGAGGCTTAAAAGAGAATTTCTCCCTACGGAGGAAACGAAAAGGGAAGAGTATATCTCTTTTATTGAGTTGATTCTCAAAGAGATCAGAAGGGTCAACGAGATCATCGAACAGTTTCTGACCCTCTCCAGGCCTTTTCAACTCAATCTCAAGGAGTCTTCCCTGCAGGATCTTCTGAAACAGTTGATCACTCTTTTTCAGGAAGAGGCTTCTTCTTTGGGGATCACCCTTCAGGCAGAAATCTCTTCAGATCTGCCTCTTATCAAAATAGATCCTGAAAAGTTGACACAGGCCTTTATCAATATTATGAAGAATGGAATGCAGGCCACGGGGCAAGGAGGGACACTTCATATTGAAACCAAATCCCTAAAAGAGGGTGTGGAAGTAACGATCTCAGATTCAGGTTCTGGAATTCCGCCAGAACAGATGGAGAAGATATTCAATTATTACTATACAACGAAAGAGAAAGGAGTGGGGTTGGGACTTCCCCTTGCCCATCGAATTATTGAAGCCCATGGTGGCCAATTGAAAATAGAAAGTCGTGTTGGGTACGGAACAAAAGTTACAGTAACTCTGCCTGTTGAAATCTGAAATTAGGGGATTAGGGATTTGGTCTTAGGCCTGCCTGCCGCAGGCAGGGAGTTCGGAGTTCATTTTTAAGGGAAAATGGAAAAGGCGAAGATTTTAATTGCTGAGGACGAAAAAACCCAAAGGGATCTTTTAGAAGGGTTTTTAAAAAGGGAAGGTTTCTCTGTCGAGGCCGTTGCCAACGGCAGGGAGGCTCTTCAGAAACTTCAAGGGAATTTTTTCGATATCGCCTTGATCGACTATAAAATGCCCGAACTCAATGGCCTGCAAACGCTCCAGGAGATTCGAAAGCATTATCCAGACCTTCCTGTCGTCATGATGACCGCCTACGGAACAGTGGAGACAGCCGTGGCCTCGATGAAAGAAGGGGCTCTCGACTATCTCACCAAACCCATCGATTTGGATGAACTCCTCCTCATGCTCCAAAAAGTGATCGAGAGATCCACCCTCATAAAAGAGAATAAGGAACTGAAAGCCCAACTTCAGGAGCGCTATGCGTTTACCCAGATTGTCTATGGAAGTCCAAAGATGGAGGAGGTCATGGGGCTCGTGGCTCGGGTAGCACCCAGCCAAGCCACTGTCCTCATCCTGGGGGGGAGTGGAACAGGAAAAGAACTGATCGCCAATGCCATTCATTATGCAAGTCCTCGCTCCGGAAAGCCCTGGGTGAAGGTGAGTTGTGCGGCAATCCCCGAAACCCTTCTTGAAAGTGAACTCTTCGGTCATGAGAAAGGAGCTTTCACGGGGGCTACCCAGAGAAGGATAGGCCGATTCGAAGAGGCAGACGGCGGTTCCATCTTTCTCGATGAGATTGGAGACCTCTCACCGGGCACCCAAGTGAAACTTCTGAGAATCTTACAGGACAAAGAATTTCAACGACTGGGATCAAACCTCAGCCTCAAGACCGATGTGAGGGTGATCACGGCCACCCATCGAAATCTCGAGGAGGCAATAAAGAAGGGCTTATTTAGAGAGGATCTATACTATCGACTCAATGTGATCTCGATCACCCTCCCTCCCTTGAGAGAGAGGCGAGAAGATATTCCTCTTCTGGTCGACTATTTTTTAAAAAAATATTCGAAAGAGAATCAGAAACCAATTTCCGATATTTCTAAAGAGGCAAGGGCCCTTCTCCTCCGTTACGCTTATCCCGGAAACGTCAGAGAACTGGAGAACCTCATTGAACGGGCTGTGGTCCTTTGCCGGGGAGAGATCATCACAACCCAAGACCTTCCTTTCCACCTCAGGGAAGAAAAATCCGAGAGGCTATGGGAATCTCCTAAAAAAGAAAAGAGTCTCCCCGAGTCTCTGGAGGAGATTGAAAGAGACTCCATCCTCAAGGGCCTCCATCAACATCAGGGGGTTCAGACAAAGGCCGCTGAGAGCCTTGGCATCAGTGAGAGGGTGCTCCGATATAAAATGAAGAAGTATCGAATCCGTTTTAATCCCCCCTTTACTAAAGAGGGGGACGGAGGGACTGAGGAGTAAAATGCCAGGTCTGTTCCCCTATCCTAAATCGATATCCCTTGCTCAAACCCCTAGCCGAATTGAGCCCCTGGCAAGGCTCTCAAAAAAATGGAGCGGTCCTGAAATTTATATCAAGAGAGATGACGATACCAGTTGCCTTCTCAGTGGAAACAAGGTTCGGAAGTTAGAATTTCTCCTCTCTGACGCCCTGTCGAAGGGAGCCGATACCCTGATCACTTGTGGCGGAATACAATCGAATCATGCGAGGGCAGTGGCTATCGTTACAAAAATGTGGGGACTTGACTGCCACCTCATCCTGAGGGGGAAAAAAATTCAAACCCCTGACGGCAATTATCTTTTAGATGTATTGGTGGGGGCAAAGATCACCTACGTCACAAAGTCTGAATATTTGAACCGAGAGCAGATTTTTGATAGATTAGAAAAGAAACTGATCCAGCAAGGGGAAAAACCTTATTCGATCCCGGAGGGAGGTTCCAATGGTCTGGGTGCCCTTGGATATGTGAGGGCCATGGAGGAGATCCGGAATCAGATGGCCGAAATGGGTATCCAATTTGACGCTATCGTCTTGGCGGTAGGCTCAGGGGGGACCTACACAGGACTTTGGATAGGAAAGAAATTCTTCGATATCAACACAGAAGTCATTGGATTCAATATCTCGTCTTCAGCTTCCTACTTTTATGAAAAGATTTTTCAATGTGCCAAGAAATCAGAAGATCTTTTAAAAATGGACTTCCATCTAAATAGGAAAGAGATTCAGATCATCGACGGCTATGTGGGCAATGGTTATGCCAAAAGCCGACCAGAGGAAATTGCTTTGATAAAGGAAATCGCCCAATTGGAAGGCATCATTTTAGACCCGGTCTATACGGGAAAGGCGATGTTTGGTCTGGCTGATCAGATCAAAAAGGGGAGATTTAAAAAGGGGCAGAAGATTCTCTTCCTCCATACCGGAGGCATCTTTGGATTATTTCCTTATCGAGAATGGTTTAAAGAGAGTTAAGAGTTAAAAATGTGATACTTAATGACCCAATGACCTAATCTTACGAGGAACTGAAATGACCTATTACCGCTACCGTTTTTCATTTGGGTATGGTTTGACCCCTGTGATTAAAAATCTCATGATCATTATGGGAATCGTTTTTCTTTTACAGAGATTTGTCAGTAGGTGGATCGATGTCTATTTTGGACTAGTTCCCTTTTTGGTTTGGAAAAAATATTTCCTGTGGCAACTCTGTACTTATATTTTCCTTCATGGAGGACTCTCTCATATCCTCTTCAATCTTTTAGCCCTTTGGATGTTCGGTGGAGAATTAGAAAACTATTGGGGATCGAAGAAGTTTTTGCGATATTTTCTTTTTTGTGGAATCGGTGCTGGCATTTGCACAGTGGTCTTTAGTCCCTATCAGTTCATCCCAGTCATCGGAGCTTCTGGGGCCATCTATGGAATACTTCTCGCATTCGGTTGGCTCTTTCCCAATCGTCTCATCTACATCTATTTTCTCTTCCCCATCCCTGCAAAATATTTTGTGATCATTTTCGGTCTCATTGAACTCTTTTCTTCCATGGAAGGAACAGGGGGGGGCGTAGCACATCTCACCCATTTGGGTGGTCTTCTCTTCGGTGTTTTTTATATGCTTTACCCAATGATTCGGCAAAAAATTCGCCGTGAATATTATAAACGGAAGTGGTCTCAAAGAGGCCCTGGAGACAAGAATTACTATCATTAAAATTCAAAAATTTTAAATTTCCTACTCCCCTCAAACATGAAATTTTTGACATTTGGATTTTGACATTTGAACTTGGGATCTAATATTTGATGATCTTCATCGGGACAAGCGGTTACAACTATCCCCATTGGTGGAATGGGACTTTTTATCCATCTGACCTTCCCCAGAAAAAGTGGCTTGAGTTCTATGCCGAATATTTTAACACGGTAGAGTTGAATGTCTCTTTTTATCGCCTTCCCAAGAAAGAGGTCTTTGAAGGCTGGTATAAAAGGACACCGAAGCGCTTTCTCTTCGCTGTCAAAGGAAGCCGGTTCATCACCCACATTAAGCGATTAAAGGATTGCAGAGAACCCCTCTCCCTTCTCTTCGACCATGCTTCGCCATTGAAAGAAAAATTAGGAGTGGTGCTCTGGCAACTTCCCCCACGATTCAAATTCCAGAAAGAGAGGCTGGAGGAATTTTGTGTCCTTCTCTCAACCCTCCCTCGTTCTAAACTTCATCGTCATGCCTTTGAGTTCAGAGATGAATCCTGGTTCTGCAACGAGGCCTTTCGGATATTGGAAGAATTTCGTTTTGCCTTTTGCATCGCCCATGGTTCAGGCCTTCCTTTTATAGAAAAAATAACCTCCACCTTTATCTATCTTCGCCTTCACGGCAGTGAAGTGCTCTATGGCTCTAATTACTCGGATAAGGAATTAAAACAATGGGCAGGAAAAATCCAAGGCTGGAGAAAAAAAGAAAAGACCGTATTTGTCTATTTCAACAACGATGCTTATGGCTTTGCTGTCAAAAACGCCCTTGCCCTGAAAAAATTGGTATCCCAAGATCGAACTGCCCCCTAAAATTTTTTACTTGCAAATAATTGAAATTTATTGTAAATAGCAAAGATTGAAAATGTATAAATATTTTTCAAGGATATGTTAACTCTCGTTCCCAATCTCATTTCAAATATCTTGAAGGGCCCCTCCAGACCCTTGAGGAGTAATCAGCATCTGATGCTGGCCGGCATCAACCAAACTATTTTTCTTAATCAGTGGGGAGTTCCGGAGATCAAGATTAGCCTTGATCGGCTCCAGGGTTACTATGAATTGGATTCACTCTCCTTAAACACAGAACCCCGCGAGGAGGACAGCCATACGGTCTGGATTTATGAAAAGAAGGATAGAATTTTCTTCTTCAAAAGAGGAAAACTTGTCTCCCATTTCAGGTGGAGTGAATTCAAAGAGAAATGGAAAAAGCCAAAAGAGGAGATGGAGTTTCGAGCTCCCAGGAAATCCTCTGCTCTCCTTGCCACGACTCTCTCCCTGGTCGCTTAGGCGAGATAGAGTTTCTCTGCCAATTGTTTTCCCGTTACGGTCCTAAAGACTTTCCCGATCAACTCCTCAACCTTTTTTCGTTCTTTTGAAACTCCCTCCTCCTCAATATTGACCAGCCAATCTGCCTCATAGAGAACCTGGAAGTTTAATGTCTCTTCTTCTCTCGGGCTGTGATGATGGCCAATGATGTCGCAGATCTCGTTAATCATTTCTTTCTGGACACTCAATCTTTCTAAAATCTCTTTGGCAATGGCAGGCCCCTCCATTTCCTGATAATGGCCTGAAGGGCTCCCATATTTCTTCTCCGCCTCATGGATCCCGATGTCATGAAGATAGGCAGCCCCCATAATGACCAGAGGATTTCCACCCTCCATCTTCAGGATCTGCTCTGCAACCTTGGCAACTTTGATAGCATGATGGACACGTTTAAAATCGGTCCCGAAATATTTTTTCATTTCCAGAGCGATTCTTTCCCTTAATAAATCCTTCTGTTCTGCTTTTTGCCTTTCCTTCACCTCCTCGGGCACTGCGCCGACACACTGTTCGGCATAGGGACACCATTGGGCGCAACCGAAATCCAATTTGGGATTGACGATTTCATGCCCGCAACGGCACTTGCGCCTGACCTCATCTTTGAAGAACTCAACCCTACTCCCACATTTTGGACATTGGGTGTCAAAAATATCTCCTGGTTTCCAAAATCTCATATCCTGCCCTGGACACTTCATCTTTTTTCTCCTTCTAAGTTCAATTATTCCATCCTATAAAAGAAATTTCATTGACTTATGTCAAAATGGATATGATTTTCCTCTCTCTGGAACTCCTGGATGAACGGTTAGGTTCTACGATTATCTCAAATGAGGAAAATCATTCCGAAATGAGGCGGTAATACTTTAACTTCTTGATTTGACTGATAAAATAAAAAAAATGGAGTTTGGTTTGTGGATCGCCAAGGCTTCAACGAAAATCGATCGGGATTCTGTGAGTTTTTTCTCTTGCAAAATGGCAAATCATATGTTAACTGATTTCAATTCACTTATTTTTATCCAAAGGAGGAGAAATGGAAAAGAAATGGAGGGCTCGATGTCCGCGGTAACGATGAAGGAGCTTCTGGAGGCCGGGGTTCATTTCGGCCATGAGACGAAACGTTGGGACCCCAAAATGAAACCTTATATCTTTGGGGCAAGGAATGGAATTTATATCATTGATCTCCAGAAGACTGTCCAACTCTTCAAGGAAGCTTATCAATTCGTTCGGGATATCGTGGCCAAAGGGGAATATATCCTCTTCGTCGGTACAAAGAAACAGGCCCAGGAATCGATCAGTGAGCAGGCCACCCGCTGTGGAATGTTCTATGTGAATCATCGCTGGTTGGGAGGAATGATGACCAATTTCCAGACGATTAAGCGATCCATTGATCGATTGAATAAACTTGAGGCGATGAAGAATGAAGAGATTTACAGCCTCCTTCCGAAAAAAGAGGTCCTGGAACTCGAGAAAGAAAGGAATCGGTTGGAGAAATCCCTGGGGGGCATCAAAAATATGGATCGACTTCCTGGGGCCATCTTCATTGTGGATCCCAAAAAGGAAAGAATTGCTGTGAGAGAGGCTCGAAAAATTGGTATCCCCTCCATCGGCATTGTCGATACCAATTGTAATCCCGAAGAATTGGATTACATCATCCCAGGAAATGATGATGCGATCCGTGCGATCCACCTGTTTGCCTCTAAAATGGCGGATGCGGTCATTGAGGGAAAACAGATTTATGAAAAACAACTCCAGATGGAGGGAGCCAAAGAAGAAAAAGAGAGAGCAGAAAAAGTTGAGCCGCCAAAAGAAATACAGGGTGAAGAAGGTGCCGAGAGAGTGGAGGAGGAATAGGATCGAATGGAAATTTCTGTTGATTTGGTGAAAGACTTAAGACAGAGGACAGGGGCCGGGGTGATCGACTGCAAAACAGCCCTTCAAGAGGCCAAAGGAAATATGGATGCAGCGATCGATTACCTCCGACGGAAAGGATTGGCCACTGCCGCGAAGAAGGCAGGCCGAATTGCGACCGATGGCCTCGTCTCCTCCTACATCCATGCCGGGGGGAAGATGGGAGTCCTGGTTGAGATCAACTGTGAAACCGATTTTGTGGCCAAGACAGAAGATTTTCAAACCTTTGTAAAAAATGTCGCTATGCATATCGCTGCCGTCAATCCTCAATACATCAGGAGGGAAGAAATCCCCGAAGAGGTTTTGGAAAGGGAGAGGGCGATCTATCGAACTCAAGCCCAGGATGCAGGAAAACCTCAAAAGGTTATCGATAAGATTGTCGATGGCAAATTGGAGAGGTTCTATTCTGAGGTTTGCCTTTTGGAACAGACCTATGTCAGGGACTCCGATCTCACGATCAAAGAATTACTTGACGCCATGATCGTCAAGGTCGGGGAAAACATTACGATCCGTCGGTTTGCAAGATTTCAACTGGGCGAAGGATTATCCTCCCAGTCATCACCACCCTGCTCCTCCTCGGTGAAGTAGAGGAAGCTTCATTCCCCGAGATATCAGGATTGGGCAGGAAGTGAACCAATTGACGTAAACACTTGCTCCCCCATGAAAAGGCCCCACTATAAAAGGATTCTCCTGAAGCTGAGCGGTGAAGTGTTGACCGGTCAGGGAGATTATGGAATCGATCCCGCTGTGATCCGGCAGATTGTTCAGGAGATCAAAGAGGTAAAAAATCTGGGGGTGGAGGTAGCTATTGTCATCGGTGGAGGCAATATCTTTCGGGGGATGGCAGCCAGTTCAAAGGGAATGGACCGGGCCTCTGCAGACTATATGGGAATGCTGGCCACCGTCATGAACGGCATTGCCCTTCAGGATGCTTTGGAAAAGATCGATGTTCAAACACGAGTCCAGACAGCCATTGAAATGCGGGAGGTGGCTGAGCCATACATTCGAAGAAGGGCGATTCGCCATCTGGAAAAAGGCCGGGTGGTGATCTTCGCTGGGGGGACAGGAAACCCTTATTTCACCACAGACACCACGGCTTCACTTCGAGCCATGGAAATTGGGGCAGACGTCATTCTCAAGGCCACGAAAGTCGATGGCGTCTATGATGCAGATCCACTGCTTCATAAGCGTGCCCGCAAATATGATGAACTCACCTATCTCGATGTCCTCAAGAAACAATTAAAAGTCATGGATGCAACGGCTATTTCTCTCTGCATGGACCACCAGATCCCTATCATCGTCTTCAATTTGAAGAGAAAGGGAAATGTCAAACGGGTCGTTTTGGGAGAAAGGGTAGGAACGAAAGTGAGGGGATGAACCATGGATGAGAAGACTTATACAGAAACCGTTGCCAAGATGGAAAAAACTCTCTCCTCCCTCAAGACGGATTTGAATAAGATCAGGACAGGCAGAGCTTCTCTCGCCCTCTTCGATGATATGCGAATGGATTACTATGGGACGCCGACTCCACTGAACCAGATGGCCACACTGTCCGTCCCTGAACCCAGGCTCATCACCATTCAACCTTGGGATACCTCCATCATCGGTGAAATTGAAAAGGCCATCCTTAAATCTGAACTGGGGGTAACCCCAATGAGTGATGGGAAGATTATCCGCATCAATATCCCCCGACTGACAGAGGAACGCCGGAAGGAACTGGTCAAGGTGGTGAGAAAGATGGCCGAAGGGGCAAAAGTGGCGATCCGAAATATCCGAAGAGAGGGAAATGATCAGCTGAAGGGATTGGAGAAAAATAAAAAGATTTCTCAAGACCAACTTCATCAGTGGATGGACAAGGTGCAAAAATCCACGGATCAATATATCGAGAAAGTAGATGGCGTTCTTACTGCCAAAGAGAAAGAAATTTTAGAAATTTCTTAATGTTAAAGGGGGTGATGTCAGTGGCTTATGTGATTACGGAAGAATGTGTGGCTTGTGGGACCTGTGCAGAAGAATGCCCCGCTGAAGCCATTGAAGAAGGGGAACCCTATGTGATCAACGAAGAGAAATGTACCGAATGCGGAAGCTGTTTTGAGGTATGTCCTGTTGAAGCGATCGTAGAAAAATAAGACCCAACGGGGGAAGAGGAACCCTCCTGAATCTCTTCCCCCGTTTCCCCTCCTGAAACCTTTCCTTTCTAACAATCCTTCTCCATAAATCATGGATCATAAATCATGGATTGAAAATCAGTAATCAATATGGTAATTTTATTTGATAAAACTATTGACCCAAAAAGGCTTTTTGTCCAGGCCTTGAAAGGTCCTATCAACCATGGAAGAAATCGATAAGGAAAAACTTCCCCGTCATATCGCGATCATTATGGATGGAAATGGTCGCTGGGCCAAAAAGAAGTTCCTGAACCGAATCAGCGGCCATATCAAAGGAGTCAATACCGTCAGGGAGGTGGTCACGGCTTGCCGGGAATTGGGGATCAAAGTATTAACCCTTTATGCCTTCTCCATCGAGAATTGGAGAAGACCAGCGGATGAGGTGAATGCCCTGATGGGATTACTGAAGGAATATCTCCGGAAAGAGTGTGAGGAAATGGTTCAGAATAATATCCGACTCAACGCCATTGGCCGCATCGAAGATCTTCCTCTTGATGTCCAGACGGCCCTGAGGGAGACGATGGAGAAGACCCAAGGCTGTGCTGGAATGATTCTCAATTTGGCATTGAGTTATGGCGGCCGTTCAGAAATCCTCCACGCTGTTCAAGGAATCATCTCTGATCTCCAAAAGGGGAAGGTCAAACCGGAGGAGATCACCGTACACCGCTTCCCCGAATATCTCTGGACCCATGGGATACCCGATCCAGACCTTCTCATCCGGACGAGCGGTGAATTTCGCGTTTCCAACTTCCTTCTTTGGCAGATCGCTTACACAGAGTTATATGTGACTGACACCCTATGGCCAGACTTCGATCGAAAAGAACTCTTGAAGGCCATCGCTGATTATCAGTCAAGAGAGAGAAGGTTCGGCCTGACCAGCGAACAACTGAATGGCAGAGAGGAATAAACATAATGCGGATTGCTGAATGCAGAATGCGGAGTAAAATTCCGAATTCCGAATCCCGAAATCCGAATTCAAAAGGGGCGGTATGGGGAAGATAGAAAAGAGGAAGGTATGGATGGGATCTATGATGGTCCCGCCTATAGTCCTTTTGATCGCCCTGGGACATCCTGTTGTTCTCTACCTCATGGTGTTTCTGGCCACTTTCTTTGGACTTCGAGAGTATTATAACCTTGTCCTTCCTCACTCCAAATGGATCGAACGTGCGGTGGGAATAGGATTAGGGTTGATCCTTTCGGTCATCATTTCCTTGGGAGGGTTGAAAGATATTTCTCTGCTCTTTGTTATGGTACTTCTCATTCTTTCCATCCTCTTCATGGTCACCTCAAAGGATCTTTCTTCTACTATCTCCAAGATCGGGATGGCCCTCTTTGGAATTCTCTTCATCGGATTTCTTCTCGCTTATGTCTCACTCATCCGGAATATGACCAATGGAAAACTATGGGTGCTCTTTCTGATCGTGACCATCTGGGCCGGGGATATCTCTGCTTTGCTGAGCGGCTCTTTCTTTGGAAGGCACAAACTTTACCCCAAGATCAGTCCGAATAAAACCTTTGAAGGGTTGGGGGGGGCAATTGTCGGATCGATCATCGTGGCACTCACCTTCACCCTGTTGTTCATCCCCCATTTAGAAAAGGGACATTGTATCCTCCTGGCCATCGGCCTGGGGATTTTAGGCCAGTTGGGAGATTTTACAGAGTCGATGTTGAAGCGAAGCGCCCAGGTAAAGGATTCGGGGAACCTCATCCCGGGCCATGGAGGCATGTTGGATCGGTTAGATAGTTTCCTCTTCTCCGCCCCTTTCCTTCATTACTCCCTCCTCTATCTCTTGAAGGAGACTCCATGAAGCGTCTATCCATCCTGGGTTCAACGGGTTCGATTGGCATCAATACCCTTCATATCGTCAGTCAATTTCCAGAACGGTTTGAGGTGGTCAGTCTTTCTGCCGGCCTCAATACACAGCTTCTCAAACAGCAAATCCTTCAATTTCGACCGAAGGTCGTCTCGGTTCTCAATAAAGATTTATCAGAAGCCCTTCGAAGAGAACTTCCTAATGTACCCGTTGAAATCGTCCATGGGGTAGAGGGACTCATTCAGGTAGCCACCCATCCAGAGGTCGATCAGGTCGTTTCAGCCATTGTGGGCGCTGTCGGCCTCATCCCTACCCTCTCCGCCATCAAGACCGGAAAAACCATTGCCCTGGCCAATAAAGAACCTTTGGTCATGGCAGGAAAGATTGTGATGGAAGAGGCAAAACGGAATCATGTACAGATTCTACCCGTGGACAGTGAACACAGCGCTATCTTCCAGGCATTGCTCGGCCACCAAAAAGAGAATGTCCATCGCCTCATCCTCACTGCTTCAGGAGGACCCTTCCTCAACCTTTCCCTTTCCAGGCTTCATGATGTCACAGTAAAAGAAGCTCTCAACCACCCTCACTGGGAGATGGGGAAAAAGATCACCATCGATTCCGCCTCACTGATGAACAAAGGGTTGGAGGTCATCGAGGCTCACTGGCTTTTCAATATCCCGATTGAAAAGATCGTTGTCCTCATCCATCCGCAGAGCGTCGTTCACTCGATGGTAGAATATATTGATGGTTCCATTGTCGCCCAGATGGGGATACCGGATATGAGGATCCCGATCTCCTATGCCCTTTCCTTCCCCGAACGACTCAATCTAAACTTGCCTCCTCTGGACCTTTCAAAAAGCGAAGCCCTCACTTTTTTCCTCCCTGATCCAGAAAGATTTCCCTGCCTCAAATTGGCTTATCAATCCATCGAGATCGGGGAGACTATGCCAACCATCCTAAATGCGGCCAATGAAGTGGGCGTGAGTGCATTCCTGGAAGGATCTCTGAAATTTACAGAAATCCCTCTTCTCCTCCAGAGGGTGATGGAGGAGCACGAAGTGAAACCTATTCATACCATCGAAGATATCCTGAGAGCCGATCACTGGGCCAGGGAAAAGGCAAAGGCTCTTTTAGAAGGGAGAAAAACGTGCTGACCACTATCCTTGCAACAGCTATCGTTTTAGGAATTCTTGTCTTCGTCCATGAATTGGGCCATTTTTTATTGGCCAAAAGATTGGGCATTGGGGTCCTCACCTTTTCGTTGGGATTTGGACCGAAACTAATTGGAAGAAAATTTGGAGAAACCCAATACCAGATTTCTGTTTTTCCTCTGGGGGGGTTCGTTAAACTCGTCGGGGAAAATCCCGAAGAAGAAATAAAGGAAGAAGACCGTCATCGCTCCTTTTCCGTGGCACCGATATGGAAACGAGCTCTGATCATCGGGGCTGGCCCTTTCTTTAACTTCTTTCTCGCCGCAGCACTTTTCTCCAGCATCAACCTTTTTGGGATTCCCTATTATCCCTCTAAGATAGGAGAAGTGAGCCCTGGCCTTCCGGCAGAGCAAGCAGGTTTAAAAAAGGGAGATGTCGTCCTCTCCATTGATGGGGAAGAAGTGATGAAATGGGACGATCTCTCCAAGATCATTCGCAACAGCAAAGGGAAAGACCTTCTCCTCAAAGTGAAACGGGATGGTGAGGTCCTTGAGATTAAAGTGACTCCAAAACCTTCCACACAGAAAAATCTCTTCGGAGAAGAGATCCCTGTTTCTGTCATAGGGATCACTCCTTTTGATGAAATACTCGTTCAGAAGGTCGGACCTTTCGAGGCCGTGTGGAAAGGACTTTCGCAAACCTGGTTTGGGATCAAATTAACCGTGGTGGGCATTATCAAATTGATTGAAAGGGTGATTCCAGCAAAGACGATCGGTGGCCCTATCCTGATCGCCCAATTGGCTGGGGAGCAGGCCAAAAGGGGGTTATTAAGTTTGGTCCTCTTTATGGCCATCCTCAGCATTAATCTCGGGGTGATCAATCTCTTCCCCATTCCTATTCTGGATGGAGGCCACTTCCTCTTCTTAGGGTTGGAGGCTATTTTGCGAAAACCCCTCAGCATTAAGAAAATGGAAATCGCTCAACAGATTGGTTTGATCTTCATCATCCTCTTGATGCTCTTCGCCTTCTATAATGACCTGATCCGAATATTTTCCCCGGGAGGGTTTAAATTCTAAGAGACACCATCTCACCCTCTCCCTCTGATGCCTGCCTGACGGTAGGCAGGGGAGAGGGGTGGGGTGAGGGTGAGCAGATGAAAGTTTTGGGGATCGATACCTCCACGTCGTGTGGAAGCGTGGGATTGATTGATGACGGAGAAGTCATCTCTGATTACCTCCTCAATATCCCGGTGACCCATTCTGAAAGGCTCCTTGGTGCAATCGAATTTGTTCTCAGAGAAGCTCGCTGTCCTATTGAAAACCTTGACGGATGGGCGATCTCCCTCGGCCCGGGCTCCTTTACAGGATTGAGAATCGGGGTGAGCACCATGAAAGGGCTGGCCTTTGCTACTGGAAAACCTGTGGCAGGTGTCTCCACCCTTGATGTGCTGGCTTCTCAGATCGCACCCACCTCGTACCTCATCTGCCCGATCCTCGATGCCAGGAAAAGGGAAGTGTACACCGCTTTTTATCGATATGAGGAAGGCAGTTCCCTTAAACGGCGATCGGTCTATCAGGCCATTCGCCCTGAAGACCTCGTCGAAAAGATAAAAGAGCAAACGATCTTCCTTGGAGATGGAGTAAAAACCTACCGAGACTTCCTCCTAAATTCCCTAACTTCCTTGGCCATCTTCCCCCCTACTCCCCTCCATGTCTCTCATGGGTCAATGGTGGCAAAATTGGGGTTTGAACTTCTTCAAAAAGGAGAACCTTTGGACCTGCCAACTTTTAACCCTATCTATGTCCGGCCTTCAGAAGCTGAAATAAAATGGCAAGAAAAACATCTTGATTGACAAACAGGGGAACAATGGGCAGGGGAGGCTTCAACCTCCCTTATAAAGGGCGACTAAAGTCGCCCCTACCCCATTTGAGTGAGTGGTTATGGCAAAAGACACATTCCGATTGACCCGTTCGGTGGCGCCAAGCTCCGCCTTTGAAGGCTGGGCAAAGAAGCACCGCTTCCTTCGGCAGGCTCAGGACACTGAGTTTATCGAAGTGCAGGGTCAACCCTGAGC
>Ga0315281_10005286_pt1 | contig 18520 bp, 26 predicted proteins | sample YL17G07_0_MG_FD_204540 | JGI IMG/M metagenome (GOLD analysis project Ga0315281, IMG submission 204540) | Sediment microbial communities from Yellowstone Lake, YNP, Wyoming, USA - YL17G07_0 | ecosystem: Environmental > Aquatic > Freshwater > Lake > Sediment | place: USA: Wyoming | collected...
CGGCACCAGGGGCTCTACGCGCTTCCAGAATTCGTCCGTCACTTCCCATGGCTTCACCTTGCTCATCATCACCCCCGTTCGTTGGAATCATGGGGGATGCATTATACGTTAATTACGGATAAGTTCTAAATCTGCACATACCGCTAAGAATACCGTTAATACTTGTTTGATACCATCAAACGGGGTAGCGCGGTTTTAGATAACAAAAAACCCGCAAAGCCATTAACTGTGCGGGCATGATGGGCTTGCCTGGGCTGCTTTGTGGGGGTATTGGTGGTGATAGGTGGATTTGAACCACCGACCTCAGCGTTATGAGTGCTGCGCTCTAACCACCTGAGCTATATCACCAGAAGTCTTATTGAGGAGCGCGGCATTTTCCGGATTTAGCCGCCGCTTGTCAATTATTGCAAGCCGCCGGTGCCAATCGGCATGGTAGGCGCCTAAAATTGTTGCTATTCGGAGGCTTGGGATTCGCGCAGTACAAAATTACGCAACCCGCACGATTCAAGGAACCGGATTTTGCAAAGCCACATATTTTCTACGAGGCAAGCTTTGTAGGGATTGTCAGTTCAATGCGCTTTGCGCGCCGCCCAGCGGATATAGCGCCGGTGCGAATGCTTTCTTGTAACGTTCGGGTAACTGTTGCATGCCGGTGCTCGCTGCCTTGATGTCCGGGTAAGCGCCATACAGCACCCGAAAGCCCTCCTTGCCATTTACCTTGATCGGCATTACATAGATTTCAGAAAGTTTGCCCAAGCCATTGGCGCGTATCAGGAAGCGTTCCATGCGCATCGGCTGCATGTCTTCGGTATGGAACAACTGAATGCTGGCGCTATCCTTGTCATGTTTGGCGAGCATCTCTTGCGTTGCTGCGAGGCGTTGTTGCAGCAGGGTAAGTGGAGAGCCAAATTTGTTTTTGCCCACAGTGGAGGCCGCAATTTGTGTGGGCGGCCCACTCTTATGCGAAACCGCTGGGGAAGTGTGTGGCACGGCTGGATCCATCTGCGGCAATGCAGCGATCACGGTGTTTGCTGCCGGCGCGGGAGCGGGGGTGGTTGGAGTGACGGCAACAGCGGTAGCGGTTACGGCACTGGCTGTCGGTGCGGTAACGGGGGTGGTTGGCGTAACGCCGGTAATGGGAGTGGCTGCCACCGGTGTGTGTGATTTGGCCGGATCAGCAAACTTGCCGGCGCCGCCGGACAGCCATCCTATGGCGATCAGCAGCGCGGCGGATAGTGCGATACCACCCGCCAGCGCCACGGTTTTGCGGTTACGCAAGGTATGGTGCGGAGATAGTTCGCTGTCGCGGATGGCCGCCTGTACGTGGCGTACCTCGATGTTGTGGGTATCTTCCACAAAGGCAGCGAGCAATGCCTTGTCGGCGAGGATGTTGACGCGCCGCATCAGCCCGTTGGATGCCTTGCCGATCAGGTTGGTTGCTGCGCCGGAAAATACATTTGGGCCGTGGTAGCCGGCGGCGCGCATGCGGAACAGCAGATAGGATTCGATTATCGTTTTGGATAATGGCAGCATGGTGAAGTGGTGCACGATGCGATCCTTGAGCTGGCGCATGTTGGGCTGGTTGAGTTTTTCGTTCAGTTCGGGCTGCCCGAACAGCACGATTTGCAGCAGCTTGTGGTCGCCGACCTGCAGGTTATACAGCAGGCGCAATTCTTCCAGCGTATCCAGTGGCATGGCGTGCGCTTCGTCCACCAGCACCACTACGCGCTTACCCTCGGATGCCTTCTGCTCGAGCAGGTTTTGCAGCGCCTGCATGATGACATTGACGCGCTGTCCCTCCAGGTTGAGGCCGAGGCTATCGGCGATGGCATACAGCATTTCTTCGCGCGACAGGCTGGGGTTGGCGAGATATATGTTTTCCACCTGCTGCGGCAGGCGCTCAAGCAACATGCGGCACAGCATGGTCTTGCCGCTGCCCACTTCGCCGGTCACCTTGATGATGCCTTCGCTCTCGGTGATGGCGTAAATCAGCGCGTCGAGAATTTCGCCACGGTTGGCGCCGGAAAAGAAAAAATCAGTGACGGGCGTAATCTTGAACGGCGGGCCGTCGAGTCCGAAGTGTTCCAGATACATCTTAGTGCGCCTCCCCGGTGATGATATTGGCTTTGTGTTTTTGCACGGTTTCCATGCGGCTGTACAGTGTGGTGCGCTGCAGGCCCAGCAGCCTGGCTGCTTCGCTGACATTGCCGTGAGCCAGTTCCAGCGCCGCATTGATGTAGTAACTCTCCTGTTCCAGCAGCAGCTTGTCGAGATTGAAACCGGGCTGTTGCTGCAAGGTGTGCAAGGCCAGCTTGAACGGGTCGTTGTCGGGATTGAAATTGCTGGTAGTGAACTGTTGCGGATCGAGCTCGGCTTCCAGTTGTGCGGTGCTGACTGTCTGCCCGGGATATTTGGTGGCGAGGCGGATTACGATATTGCGCAATTCGCGCGTGTTGCCGGGAAAGGTGTAGCGTTCCCAAAGCTGCATAGTGGCCGCGTCAAGAGAGAACGGGGGGTTGCCGGACTGCGCGGCGTAGAAGTCGCGGAAATAATTGAGCAACGGCAGCTTGTCTGCGTCCATCTCGCGCAGCGGCGGAACATGGATGGTGAACACGCTTAGGCGGTGATAAAGGTCGGTGCGGAAATTCCCGGAGCGCACTTCCTGGCGCAGGTCGCGGTTGGTTGCCGCGATGATGCGGGCGCGGCTCTTGCGCATGCCGGTTTCGCCGACACGCTGGTACTCGCCATTCTCCAGCACGCGCAGCAGCTTGGCTTGCAGTTCCAGCGGCAGTTCGCCGATTTCGTCGAGGAGCAGTGTGCCATCCTGGGCGTCTTCGAAAAATCCCGCCTGGGCATTGTGGGCGCCGGTGAAAGCGCCCTTGATGTGGCCGAACAGGGCGGATTCGAGCAGGCTGGGCGAAATCGCCGCGCAGTTGAACACCAGATAGGGAGCCTTGCTGTTCACCCCAAGGCGCTGCAGTGCGGCTGCGACCAGTTCCTTGCCGCTGCCCGATTCGCCTTCAATCAGCACCGGGAATGGAGTCGCGGCATACAGCGCGATCTGGTGGCGCATTGCCTGAATAGGGGAGCTTTGCCCCACTATGCCCAACATCTGGTCGTCGCTGCGTTCCTGTTCCTGCTCGGTGCGCTGGATGAGCAGGGCATTGCGCAACTGTGTCTTGATTTTCTTTGGCGGGCATGGCTTGGCGATAAAATCGATGGCGCCGAGTGTGCGTGCGTGGCGGGCATTGGCTTCTTCATCCTGCCCGGACAAGACCAGGATTTTTATGTTGGGGGAATGCGCCAGCAGTTCGACGATCAAGTGAAAACCTTCCTCGGGACGGTGCGGGGTGGGCGGCAGCCCCAGATCCACCAGTGCCAACTGCGGCCGGTCCGGCATTTCGCGCACCAGGTCGATGGCCTGGAGGCGGTTTTCCGCCAAATAGACGTCGAATTCGTCGGAGAGAGATAAACGCAGTGCATCACGGATGAGCGGGTCGTCATCCACGATGATCAGGCTGGGAAGGTTAATGTTGCTGTTCAACTTGTTGGCATTAGGTTGGTGGTATGGGTGCGCAGGATAGCCTGCAATGGTCGCAAGCTCAATACACAACTACTGCGCTTGGTGATACTTCGTCGAAAAGTGGCTCAAAATCCTCATGTATAGACGCATACATTCCGGTTTTTCGCCCCTTTTCTCCTTGTCTGACCTGCGCTCGCTACGTTGTGCGGAGGTCTTTGTAATTGGATTGGGACAGTGTCTTAATGTTGTGGTCGGATGGGGCGTGGTTTAGAATGCCCGCTCTAAAACAAGCCAAGGTTTCAATACGTGTCATCACAAGCGCTGGTTGAAATCCGCGATGTCAATTTTGCCTATGACAATCGCCCCATCCTGAAAGGCATCAACATGACTTTCCCGAAAGGGAAGCTGGCCGCCGTCATGGGATTGAGCGGCTGCGGCAAGACCACGATACTGCGGCACATCGGCGGGGTGCTCAAGCCGACCAGGGGTTATGTGAAGGTGGACGGCCAGATTATCCATGAGCTGGATCAGGATGGCCTGTATCAGATGCGCCGCAAGATGGGGATGCTGTTCCAGTTCGGCGCGCTGTTCACCGACATGACGGTGTACGACAACGTGGCGTTCCAGATGCGCGAGCATACCGACCTGCCGGAGGAAATCATCCGCGACCTGGTGATGATGAAGCTGCATGCGGTGGGGCTGTACGGCACGCAGGACTTGTTTCCCGCCGAGCTTTCCGGCGGCATGGCGCGGCGCGTGGCGCTGGCGCGCACCATTGCGCTGGATCCGATGCTGATCATGTACGACGAGCCGTTCGCCGGGCTGGACCCGATTTCGTTGACGGTGGTGGGGCAACTGATCCGCCGTTTGAACGATGCGCTGGGGGCGACTTCCATCGTGGTGACGCATGACGTGCAGGAGTCGCTCAAGATTGTGGATTACATCTATTTAATTTCGGATGGCGCGATTATCGCGGAGGGGACGGCGGACGACATTCGCGCTTCCGGCGAAGCATTCGTGCACCAGTTTGTCTATGGCGAGATGGATGGGCCGATTCCGTTCCATTATTCCGGCGGCAATTACAACCGGGATTTGGGAGTAGGGGCCTGATGGCTATTGGGCGAAGCTTGCGGGGCATCGGGAAGCGCGTGGTGAACGGCGTGTGGCGTACCGGCTATGCCACGCGCTTTTTCCTGATGACCCTGTTCTACTCCGGCATGAGTTTCCGCCGCTTCCGCCTGACGGTACGGGAGATATTTTTCACTGGCGTGATGTCGCTCATCATCATCCTGGTGGCGGGGATGTTCGTCGGCATGGTGTTGGGTTTGCAGGGCTATGAGACGCTCAAGCGCTACGGTTCGGAATCGGCGCTGGGCTCGCTGGTGGCGCTGAGTCTGGTGCGCGAACTGGGGCCGGTGCTGGCCGCGTTGCTGTTCGCCAGTCGCGCCGGTTCGGCAATGACGGCGGAGATCGGCCTGATGAAGGCCACCGAGCAGATTTCCGCGATGGAGATGATGGCGGTGAACCCGATCGCGCGAGTGGTGGCGCCGCGCTTCTGGGCCGGGGTGATTTCCATGCCGCTGCTGGCCGCGATGTTTTCCGCCATGGGTGTATTCGGCGGCTACGTGGTGGGCGTGGTGCTGATCGGTGTGGACGAGGGTTCGTTCTGGTCGCAGATGCAATCGGCGGTGGACTTCCAGCACGATGTGCTGAATGGCGTGCTCAAGAGTTTCGTGTTCGGCGTGGCGGTGACGGTCATCTCGCTGTTCGAAGGCTATGACGCGCCGCCCACTGCGGAAGGCGTTTCGGGGGCGACCACGCGCACCGTGGTGCAGTCATCGCTGGCCATCCTGATGCTGGATTTTATCTTGACTGCATTCATGTTTCGGGGGGATTGATTATGGAACGCACTACGCTGGATTTATGGGTAGGCATATTCGTCGTGGGGGGGGTCGCCGCGCTGGTGGTGCTGGCGTTCAAGGTGGGGAACCTGAGCACTTACAACGTATCTGACACCTACCAGTTGCAGGCGTACTTCTCCAACATCGGCGGCCTCAAGCCGCAGGCCTCGATCAAGAGCGCGGGGGTGCTGGTCGGGCGGGTGACGGGGGTCACACTGGACACCGAGCGTTACGAGGCCAAGGTGGTGATGAGCATTGATAAGCGCTACCAGTTTCCCAAGGACACCTTCGCCAACATCCTGACCTCCGGCCTGCTGGGCGAGCAATATATCGGCTTGGCCCCGGGCGGGGATGCCGAGATGCTGAAGGGCGGCGAGATAATCAAGAAGACGCAGTCCGCCGTGGTGCTGGAGGATATGATCGGCAAGTTTTTGTACAACAAGGCCGAAGGCTCCAAATAATCAAATGAGACCGAACATGAAAAAATTCGTTGTGCTGTGGTTAAGTATGTTGCTGGCAAGTGTGCCACTGGGTGCGCGCGCAGAGACGCCGGAGCCGGACGTGCTGATCAGGAATGTCGTGCAGGAGGTGTTGGCGGCCGTCAAGCAGGATAAGGATATCCAGGCCGGCAACCAGAAGAAAACTCTGGAGTTGGTGGACGCCAAGGTGCTGCCGCATTTTGACTTCACGCGCATGACCCAGCTTGCCGTCGGCAAACATTGGCGCGCTGCCACACCGGAACAGAAGCAGGCCTTGATAACCGAGTTCCGTAACCTGCTGGTGCGCACCTACACCAAGGCATTTACCGTATACCGCGACCAGGCGGTGGAGATAAAGCCGTTCAAGATGCCGCCGGGCGCCACCGAAGTGACGATCAAGACGGTAATCATAAAACCCGGCGAACCAAACATTCCGATGGACTATGACATGGAAAAAACCGCGACCGGCTGGAAAGCTTACGATCTGGCAGTGGAGGGGGTAAGTCTGGTGACCAATTATCGCAGCACTTTCTCCGACCAGATCCGGCAGTCCGGCATCGACGGGCTGATCAAGACCCTGGTGGAAAAAAATCAGGTTGCCGCCAACGCACCATTGCGCAAGGCGGAACCCCAGAAAGGCGGAAGCTAAATGATTAGCCGTGACGGCGACCGTTTCCAGATATCCGGCCGCCTGACCATAGATGTTGTCACAGCCCTGTATAACAGCGGCCTGCCGCCGGATGGGAAGTCCGCGTTGGTGGTTGATCTGGGCCAGGTTGAAGCGGTGGATTCCGCCGCTGTCAGTTTGCTGCTGTCCTGGCTGCGCCGCGCGCAACGCGACCACGTGTCGTTATGTTTTTCCAATGTCCCGGACAACCTGATGAGCCTTGCCCGTATGTATGGTGTTGCGGAGCTTATACCGCTGTGCCGCGACGCCGCTATACAGCCTTGAGCTGCTATCGTTCTCCCTTATGTTTCCCGCCGTTGATGTCCGCCATGTGCACAAACGCTATGGCAGCGTGCATGCATTGGATGGCGTGGATTTATGCATTGAACAGGGCGAATTCTTCGGCTTGCTCGGCCCCAATGGCGCGGGCAAGACTACGCTGATCAACCTGCTGGCGGGGTTGGCACGCCCGGATAGCGGGCAACTCTCGATTCTGGGCCATGACGTCGTTAAAGGGTATCGCACCAGCCGCCGCCTGTTGGGCGTGGTGCCGCAGGAATTGGTGTTTGACCCAAACTTTAATGTGCGTGAAACGCTGCGTTTGCAGTCCGGCTATTTCGGGCTGCGCCGCAACGATGCGTGGATAGACGAGGTGATGCATCACCTGGACTTGACCGGCAAGGCCGACACCAATATGCGCCGCCTCTCCGGCGGCATGAAACGCCGCGTGCTGGTGGCGCAGGCGCTGGTGCACAAGCCGCCAGTGATCGTGCTGGACGAACCCACTGCCGGGGTCGATGTGGAACTGCGCCAGACCATGTGGCGCTTCATCCGGCAACTCAACCGCGACGGGCATACCATTTTGCTTACTACGCATTACCTGGAGGAGGCGGAAGCCCTGTGTGGCCGCATCGCCATGCTCAAGCAGGGAAGGATCGTGGCGCTGGACAGCACGCGGAACCTGCTTGGCAGCATGGTTGGTCTTCGTGTCCGGATGAAGCTGGCTGGCGCCTTGCCTGCCGCATTGCTGCCGCAGGTGGCCGAACAGACGGGAGAGGATTACCTGCTGGAATTGCCGACTTACCAATCGTTGGAGCAGGTGCTGGCGGAACTGCGCATGGCCGGTGCGGAAATAAAGGAAATGGCCCTGGAGCAGACCGACCTGGAAGACGTTTTCATGCGTGTGGTGAGGCATTCATGTTGAGCTTCTACGCTTTGTTTTTCAAGGAACTCCTGCGGATATGGAATGGGGGCATCCAGGCTATACTGGCGCCCGTGTTGAGCACCTTGCTTTACTTGCTGATTTTCTCGCATATGCTGGAGCAGCAAACCGAGGTTTACCCCGGCGTGCGCTATACCGCTTTTCTGATCCCTGGCCTGGTGATGATGACGGTGCTGCAGATCGCCTATGGCAACAGCGCTACCAGCCTGAGTGCGTCCAAGATCACCGGTAATCTCGTGTTCGTATTGCTGGCGCCGATTGCCTATTGGGAATTCTTTCTGGCTTATGTGCTGGCCTCGGTGGTGCGCGGATTGGTGGTGGGAACGGGGGTGTATCTGGCCGCGCTGTGGTTTGCCCAGCCGCCCATGCAGTTTCCGTTCTGGATCATACTGTTCGCCTTGCTGGGTGGCGCGCTGCTTGGTTCGCTGGGCGTGGTGGCAGGCATCTGGGCGGAGAATTTTGACCAGCTCGGAGGGTACTCAAACTTCATTGTTACGCCGCTGACTTTTCTGTCCGGTGCGTTCTATTCCATCCACTCGCTACCGTCTTTCTGGCAGGAAGTGTCGCGGTTAAACCCGTTTTTTTATATCATAGACGGCTTTCGCTACGGATTCTTCGGCGTGTCCGACATTTCCCCGTGGCACAGCCTGGGTGTGGTGAGTGGGTGTTTATTGGCGCTGGTTGGATTCACGCTGGCGTTGTTGAAGTCGGGTTACAAATTGCGTCTTTAAGGCAGTCGTTAGCCATTAGGGCACCTCTAAAAATTCATATTTCGTCGCTCCCGCGAAAGCGGGAGTCCAGTCAAATCAACAAGCTGGATTCCCGCCTGCGCGGGAATGACGAATTTTTAGAGGTTCCCATTAGTTTATAAGGCGGTTAACTAACGACTAGCGACTAACGTCTAACAACTGGAAGGAAAACATGGTTACACCTGAAAGCATCAAACAAAATATTGAACAGGGCATGAGCACCGCGCATCTCAGCGTGATCGGCGACGGCAGGCACTTCGAGGCGGTGGTGGTGAGCGAAGAGTTCGCGGGCAAGAGCCGCGTGCAGCGCCATCAGCGGGTTTACCAGACACTGGGTGACCGGATGCGCGAGGAAATCCACGCGCTGTCCATCAAGACTCACACGCCGCAAGAGTGGCAGGAACAACAATAAGCGATGCAAAAATTAGTGCGTAGGTTGGGCAAAGCGCAGCGTGCCCAACATTAATAATGCCTTCATTCGTTGGGCACGCTGCGCTTTGCCCAACCTACGAGAAGACTACTTCCCATTTTTGATTTCGGCTCGCCCGGATTAGATATATTTATGCAGAAACTCGCAATACAAGGCGGCACTCCATTGCGCGGCGAAGTGCGCATCTCCGGCGCGAAGAACGCGGCGCTGCCCATCATGTGCGCCAGCTTGTTGACGCGCGACACCCTGCAGTTGAGCAACGTGCCGGATTTGCACGATGCCGCCACCATGCGCAAGCTGTTGGCGCAGATGGGGGTGGCCACCGCTGTTGAGCATGGAACCATGACGCTGTGCGGCGCGCAGGTAGACAGGCTGGAAGCGCCCTATGACATGGTAAAAACCATGCGTGCTGCAATACTGGTGCTGGGGCCGCTGGTGGCGCGCTTCGGCGAAGCGCGCGTGTCGCTGCCGGGCGGCTGCGCCATCGGCTCGCGTCCAGTTGACCTGCACATCAAGGGTTTGCAGGCGATGGGCGCTGCGATACACATCGAGCACGGCTACATCCACGCGCAAGCCAAGAGATTGAAAGGCGCGCGCATTTTCTTCGACATCGTCAGCGTCACCGGCACGGAAAACCTGATGATGGCCGCAGCACTCGCCGACGGCGTGACACTGCTGGAGAATGCCGCGCGCGAACCCGAGGTGGTGGACTTGGCGAATTGTTTGCGCGCGATGGGCGCGAAAATTTCCGGCGACGGCACCGACACCATCACCATCACCGGCGTGGAAAAACTGCACGGCGCATTGCACCGCATCATGCCGGATCGCATCGAGAGCGGCACTTTTTTGGTGGCGGCTGCGGCGACCGGCGGCAGCATCACGCTGACCGAGACGCGCGCCGACATTCTCGAAACCATACTGGAAAAATTGACCGAGGCCGGAGCGCAGATTCGTGTAGAAGGCGACCGTATCCATCTGGAAATGAGCGGACGCCCCAAGCCGGTCAACGTGCGCACCGCGCCATACCCGGCATTCCCCACAGACATGCAGGCGCAATTCATGGTGCTGAACGCGGTGGCCGAAGGCAGCGCGATGGTGGTGGAGACCATCTTCGAAAACCGCTTCATGCACGTGCAGGAACTGCGCCGCCTCGGTGCGCAGATAGACGTGGAAGGCAACACCTGCATGGTGCGCGGCGTGGATCATCTGGGAGGCGCTGCGGTGATGGCCACCGACCTGCGCGCATCGGCGTGCCTGGTGATCGCCGGGCTGGTTGCGCAGGGCGAGACCGTGATTGACCGCATCTACCATCTGGATCGCGGCTACGAGCATATCGAGGCGAAACTTTCGCAGCTTGGTGCTAATATCCGGCGGTTAAAATAAACGGTAATATGTACCCAAACAGACCGCGTTCTAATTTCGTGCCCCGGTTGAACTGCTGCCTTAAAGGTTCCTTAAATGCCTACTCCATCCGCTCCCCCGAAAAACATTGTGCTGGATACTTCGGTATTGGTGGCGGCGGCGCGTTCCCGCCAAGGGGCGAGCTTTGAATTACTCAGCAGCATTTCTTCACGGGAATTCAAGATTTGCCTTTCGGTAAGTTTATATGCAGAGTGGCAGGCAGTGCTGACCAGAACGGAAAACATTCCACCGGGTTTGACCGTGGGGAGCGTACAAGGTTATTTGCGCTACCTGGTCAGCGTAGCCCATTTGCAGGCGATCCATTTTCTTTGGCGTCCGTACTTGCCGGATCCGAATGATGATATGGTGCTGGAACTGGCCGTGGCAGCAGGGTGCCGACATGTGGTGACCCATAATATGAGAGACTTTAAGGGTTCCGAGCGTCTTGGTGTGCAGGCCATTACGCCGGGAAATTATCTGCAACTAATCAGGAGACCATGATGAGTGCATTGACCATTGAATTGCCGGATGCCTTGCAAAAAAGTATTGAAGACATCGCCTCAAAAGAGGGATATACCGCAGGCCAATTTTTGGCGGCAGCAGCAGCAGAGAAGCTGGCCGCCGTAATGACCATTAACTACCTGCGCGAAGAAGCCGCGCAAGGCAGGCGGGCGGATTTTGAACGGTACTTGCAGTCCGTGCCGGATGTTCCGCCTGCGGATAGTGACCGCCTGCCCTGATTGTCGTATTCGCCAATTTTGCAGGCGGTAGGCAAACATGAAACTGAACTACGACCCGAAATACAACATCGCATACCTGCGTTTTCATGCGCCCCACAACCAAATACGGAGGTAGGGTTTGACATACTGCGAAATCAGCCTTGAGAACGGCTTCACCAATCACCGCATGGATGTTCGCGCCTTGGTGGATTCCGGTTCGGTATTTCTCACCACCGGAACACGTCGCCATCCAACTTGGTTTTGACCTGCAAGAAACTAGCACACGCGAAGTAGTGTTGGCTGACGGCTCCCGCCGCAACGTCCCGATGGTCGGCCCGTTGCGCGTCCGTTTCGCTGACCGCTACTGCGACCTCTCCGCCTTGGTGTTGGGCGACGAACCCCTGTTCGGTGCCGTGCCAATGGAAATGATGGATTTGGTGTTGCACCCGTCCAGGCAGACGCTGATGGTAAACCCAGCCAGCCCTTATGTGCCAACGGCGTTGGCGAAGTAATCGGATTCATTGGTCGAGTGGGCACAACAGCATGCCCACCTTTGGTTTTGATCATTTCTGTTTCTTGTACTTTGGCATCACAGTCAGCGCCGAGCGATACGCATCAATGAAGGCCTTTGTGTCTATGAGCAGGACATCCGCCAATTCCATAAACTCCGAAAAATCGAGCCGACGCTCTCCGCGTTCGTACTTTGAAATGAAACTTTGCGGCTTCCCCAATCTTTCAGCTATCTGAACCTGCGTCAATCCCGATGCTTCTCTCGCTGCGATGAGAAGCGAACGAAAAATTTGATATTGATGGCTGTGCAGGGAGTTGGGCATGCGCCCAGACTAATAACCTATTGTGGAATATCCCAAAACGGGTTATTCTGCACTAAAAACCATGGTCATAATTTATCGCTCTGCGTTTTCAAGCACCAAGCCCGGTAGTGTGGGTGCGCCTTGTGCCCACGCAGATTCATTACTGTAATCTTACGGCCAGTTCACTTCTTGGCGTGGAACGAGCGCGATTGCTCCATCAATGTTTTGATCGTTTCATCGCACCCAGAGAGCAAGGCAAGTGTTGTTATGACACCAAGCTCCACAATAGACGCAGCTATTAGACTCCATGACACTTGACGAAGCGCTAGACAAACCCGGCAACAACCTCGCCTTTGTACGGATTCTTGCCGCGTCGATGGTGCTTTTTTCCCATAGTTTTGTACTTAACAAGCTGGTTCAGGACGAACCGCTGGCGAGGCTTCCCGATGCGACCCGAGAACTGCCCGGGGTTTTTTCTGCTCTTCCGCTGGCTGGCATGGTGAACGGGTCTTTGTGGACGATCAGGGTGGAATTCATGCTGTATCTGATCGTGGCTTTTTTGGGATGGGTGGCGCTGCTGCAAACGCGCGCAGTTTTCAATTCGGTTGCGTTGATCATGCTGGTCGCAAGCGTTACGATCGGATCCATTCCGATTCTGGGATGGGATCATTTCTCTTCCTTGTACGCAGGCTGTTTTCTATTGGGCGCGTTCTTGTATGTCAACCGCCGGTATGTTCCCTTGCGGTGAGGTACGAACCGCATCGCTCGCGTAATCTGCATATGAACACGCAAGCCCATCAGACTGCGCGGCCCGGTTTTCCGACAATGGCTGATTGGCAGCCTTGTTTCCCTGATTGTCGGTATGCCCTTCGACGGAGAATTTCAACCCCGGATCGCCATTCAGGATATCCAGTATCCCTTTCAGGGTCGCAGTGGATTCCGGTTTGATCCTGTCAGAGCCGGAGTCGAACAGGATGCCGTGGGTGACGATCTTGCCTTCGGTGTCGAGGGCTGGCTTGATGTTCTTGCCCCCTTCCGCTATGCGAAAGTTTCTGAACATCATGTTTTTTGTCATGGAGGTTCTACCACCGGTGCTCAGCATCATGCCGATGTAGCTGATGGGACGGGTGATGCCATAGGGATCGTTGATAACCTGCTTGTTGTCTATGTAAGCCTTTACGAAAGTGTCATTGACGCTGATGGCGATGTGGTGGGTTTGATTGTCATGCTTGTTGAGCGACATCCAGCCAATCTGCCGAAACAAATCATATCCGAATTTTAACTTGCACCGCATTTGACGGTAGAATGCGCATCTTTCATAAGCCGCTGAATCCGATGACTATCACCATCGCCTTATCCAAAGGCCGCATCTTCGAAGAAACCTTGCCGCTGCTGGCGGCGGCGGGCATCACGCCGCAGGAAGACCCGGAGACTTCGCGCAAGCTGATCCTGCCGACCAACCGCGCCGACGTGCGGCTCATCATCGTGCGCGCTTCCGACGTGCCAACCTATGTGCAATATGGAGCCGCCGATCTGGGAATTGCCGGTAAGGACGTGCTCAACGAGCATGGCGGCACCGGCCTGTACCAGCCGCTGGATCTGAACATCGCGTGCTGCCGCATGATGGTGGCGGTGCGCGACGATTTCGATTACGACTCCGCCGTGCGCCAGGGCGCGCGCCTGCGCGTGGCGACCAAGTACGTGCAGACCGCGCGCGAACACTTTGCGGACAAGGGCGTTCATGTGGACTTGATCAAGCTGTATGGTTCGATGGAACTGGCGCCGTTGGTCGGCCTGTCTGACGCGATTGTTGACCTGGTCAGCAGCGGCAACACGCTGAAGGCCAATCACCTCAAGGCAGTGGAAGAAGTCTCCGCGATTTCCTCGCGCCTGGTGGTGAATCAGGCTTCGCTGAAGCTCAAGCGCGCAGCGATTCAGCCGATGCTGGATGCGTTTGCGGGGGCGGTTAGAAATTAAACCGCCACTCCGGCGCAGCAATCGTAGGTCGGGCTACGCCCGACATCGAATTAATACGGCGGGCAGTGCGCGGTTGTTGCCGCTTCAGCGGCTTTACAACCACGGCCTGCCCCTTGCGGGCGCAGCCCGCCCTACAAGATGCTCGTTTGTTTAGATTTTAAACAAGGAATTTTGCCCTAATGAACATCAAACGACTCTCAACCCAGCAAGCCGACTTCGATGCGCAACTCAACCGGTTGCTGGCATTCGAGGCGACTGCCGATGAAAAACTGGAAGCGACCGTCGCTTCCATCCTTGCCGATGTGAAGCGGCGCGGCGATGCGGCTTTGCTCGAATACACCAAGCGTTTCGACCGCCTGAATGTGAACGATGCGGCAACGCTGGAATTGCCGCAAACCGAACTGCGCGCCGCGTTCGAGGGCTTGCCTGCCGCACAGCGCGCGGCACTGGAGCAGGCCGCGCAGCGCGTCACTGCTTACCACCAGAAGCAAGTGCAAAGCTCGTGGAACTACACCGAGGCGGATGGCACCTTGCTCGGGCAGCAGATCACCCCGCTTGATCGCGTCGGCCTCTACGTGCCGGGCGGCAAGGCGGCCTATCCGTCTTCGGTGCTGATGAATGCGCTGCCCGCAAAAGTGGCGGGAGTGGGCGAACTCATCATGGTGGTGCCGACGCCGGACGGCGTGAAGAACCAGCTCGTCTTGGCGGCGGCTTACCTGGCCGGTGTGGATCGTGTATTCACCGTCGGCGGCGCGCAAGCCGTGGCGGCACTGGCCTACGGCACAGCGACCATCCCGAAGGTGGACAAGATCGTCGGCCCCGGCAATGCCTATGTGGCAGCGGCCAAGCGCCGCGTGTTTGGCGCGGTCGGCATAGACATGATCGCCGGGCCGTCGGAAATCCTGGTGATCTGCGACGGGCAAACCAACCCGGACTGGATTGCGATGGACTTGTTCTCGCAGGCCGAGCACGACGAATTGGCGCAGGCGATTTTGCTGTCGCCGGATGCGAAATTTATTGCAGCGGTGGCGCAAAGCGCAGGCCGTTTGCTGGAACAAATGCCGCGCCGCGACATCATCCAGACCGCGCTGGAAAATCGCGGCGCATTGGTCCACGTCGCCGATCTGGAAGAAGCATGCGCCATCAGCAACCGCATTGCGCCCGAGCACCTGGAACTGTCGGTTGAAAACCCGCAAGCCTTGCTGCCCAGAATCAAACACGCCGGGGCGATTTTCATGGGACGCTACACCTCCGAATCGCTGGGCGATTACTGCGCCGGGCCGAACCATGTCCTGCCCACATCCGGCACCGCGCGTTTCTCTTCACCGCTGGGCGTATATGACTTCCAGAAACGCAGCAGCCTGATCCAGGTTTCCGCACAAGGCGCGCAAACGCTGGGGGCGATTGCCTCCACGCTGGCGTTAGGCGAAGGCCTGCAGGCGCACGCGCAATCCGCCCTGTTCAGGAAAAAACAATAAGCCAATTCCCCTGCTGGGGCTTCTTATATCATCCGGAATTTGCTGTGGACTGGAAAATACTTGCCACCGTTTTTGTCTCCGTCTTCATCGCCGAGATGGGCGACAAGACGCAACTTGCCACCATGCTGTTCGCCTCCGACAAGGAGGTCAGCAAGTGGACGATCTTCCTCGGCGCTTCGCTGGCACTGGTCGCCGCATCGGGCATCGGCGTGATGGTTGGCAGCACGCTGTCAAACTACGTCAGCGAAAAACACCTGCACTACTTTGCCGGGGCAGGCTTCGTCATCATCGGCGTCTGGACGCTATGGAAGGCGTGATCGGGCGGGTGGTTTAGCTGAACTGGCCTGCCCCCTAGTCGTTCACTTGAGGAAAATTTACGTTCGCCCTGAGCTTGTCGAAGGGTTCTAGGTGAGTGGCTGGTGGTTCGACAAGCTCACCACGAACGGTTAAGTGAACAGCATTGGGTATCCCCTATTTCCTATACTTGAATTTTCTGCCACGCATCAAGCTTCACCAACATGCGCTTGTAATGCGAGCCGCGCCAGCGCCGCATCATCCGCCGCGACCAGCGGCGTGTTATCCACCAGGCAGCGAGTGAAGGCATGGCTTAACCAATCCAGATGGAAGCGGGCATCGACCAGCGCCGCAAGCTCATCGAGCGGCACATGCGGCAGGATCAGCGCAATGCCGCGCGCCGCCTTGTGTTCGCGTATCAGCGTATCCTGCGTCAGGAAATGGCGGCCTTCGGCGTGGCATTGCCGCAGCAACTCAGCATCGCTCATACCGTCGCGCGCAAGCAGCGCATCGTAACCGGCGGCGCGCAGATAGCGGCACAACCGGCCAAGCATTTCGTCGCACAGGAAGCGGGGCATGGCATTCATGGTTCAATGTTACACCGCGAATTTTTGCTCGTGTAATTTGAGATTCCAATTTGGCACCTCAAGATGACATGGTCTGCGGGATGGGTTTGACGGTATCATTCGCCAAGCCCTTGTTGAATAGGGATGTGATGCTATGTACCGATGGTGCGGCAGCGTACAAGTTGATCGCCCAACACGCTGGGATCGTTCATCGCCCAGTCAATATTGCCGCAGGCCAGCGGGTTGTCGGTGGCATCTATCATATTCAGAACGTCAATGCCTATGACAGCCGACTCAAGCAATGGATGGTGGGATTTCATGGTGTAGCCACGCGTTATCTCGAAAGCTATCTTGGCTGGCACAGAATGCTTGACCGCCTCGGACAAAGTGTCACTCCAACGGTTTGTTTGCTCTCATCTATCGGAAGAGCAAGACAGTTTCAACAGGTTATTACGACATAGCCTTTGCAAAGGGGGGATGCTCTGTTATAGCCAGACTTACGTCTAATGAACAATCTGGGTTTAATCAGGCGTTGTGATTTCTGACCGCCGCTTGCTTGCGGATGCCTGCGCGAGCCTCGCCTGTTCAAGAGTTTTCAGGAACTTATCATGCGAAAGAACTCTTCCAGCCTTTACATCCGCCAATCCGGCATCTATCTGCCGAAATGCCCATTCCTCGTATTCGAGTTTTTCGGCGACAGTTTCCGGCAAGCGCCGTGAGGTTGCCCGCTTTGCAATCACAGCACCCAAGGATCGAACACCTGCGGATATAGCGCGAAATCCTGCACGTTGCGAGTGACCACGGTGAGGCCGTGGCATTGGGCGGTGGACATGAGCAGGCTGCCCATCACCGATATGGGCTGTCCGGCCAGCTCGGAGTGTGCGGCGATTTGCGCCCAGACATGGAGCGCGGCGGCATCGAGCGGCAGGATGCGCCCCGCAAAGCGCTGCTCCACCTTGCCCAGCCAAGCGGTGAGTTTCTGGCTGCGGCGCAGATCGGCTTGGCGCAACTTGAGGATGCCTTTTTCGATCTCCCCCAGGCTGATGACACTGATGAACAGGCTGGCCTCGTCCTGCTCGTCCAACCAGGCGATTACTTCTTGCGTAGGGGATTTTTTGGCGTATTCGGAAAGTACACAGGTGTCCAGCAGCCAGCTCATAGCTCGACGATTCGTCCGGTGTCGCGGCTGCGGGAAATGTCCAGGTCTTCGGTTGCGAGGTCGGGGCGCAGGAGTGCTACGGAGAGCTTGCCCCGGCGGCGGGTGAGCCGGGCGTATTCTTCCGCCGAAACCACTACCGCCGTTGGCTTGCCGTGCACGGTGACCACCTGTGCATCGCCATTTGCCGCACGCTTGACGAGCTGGCTCAAGTTGCCCTTTGCTTCTTGTAGTTGCCATTCGCTGTGCATGATGTCCCCCGTTAATTCTGACCAGACTGGACAGAATTTAGCACAAAGCTTGCGGGCTGGCTATGCCTAGCCTAACTTCATTTCCGAAGATTAGATCGAGAAGGCGCTGGTGCAGAAGCTTCAGCATCTGCATGGCTTCGACGCGCTCGACTGCTACACGAAAAATGCGGAAGATTTGGCCGACAATCTCGTGAGCATCAACGGCAAGCTGGAGTTTCCGTGGAAGTTTGCACTCAACAGGCTGGCGGTGCAGTAACCTTGGCGCGTACATGTACGCCGTAAACAGCAGAAGCATCTGTTCCAGTCCATGCTGCACCGCGCGTTCAATCAGGAGTTGTGAGCCACGATGGGTTGATGCAATCGACACATCACAGGCGGTGAGCGGCAGATCGAGGGGCGAATCGTCTGATTTGACCAAATCGAACGATTCGGTTAAATTGGGCGCATCTTATTGATGGATAACGGAGGTGTGCCATGCAAACCTATACAGCAAACGAAGCGAAGACCCGTTTTGGCGAGTTTCTTGATCGAGTGCAACGCGAGCCGGTTCGGGTGATGCGCCACGACCGGGTGGTAGGTGTGATGGTGAGCGCAGAAGATTATGAGGCGATGCGGGCTTTCTATGCGGATCGTTTGTTGAAAACGATGGACGATACAGCCGAGGCCGCTACGCGAGCCGGATTAACGCCTGAGAAGCTGGCCGAGTTGTTGGCGGACGAAAGCTGAGTGAACGGTGAGTTCTCGCAGGCCTATCGTCGTCATTGACACTAGGGCGCCTCTATAAATCGAATTTTTATCGCGCCAGTTGTTCCGTATTCCGATTTTTCGCCGGAATTTCTCAGCCAATTTTTTCTTCCACTCAAATTGGCTGATTTCAAGCCCTTAATCCGAGCGA
>Ga0315281_10005287_pt1 | contig 18519 bp, 18 predicted proteins | sample YL17G07_0_MG_FD_204540 | JGI IMG/M metagenome (GOLD analysis project Ga0315281, IMG submission 204540) | Sediment microbial communities from Yellowstone Lake, YNP, Wyoming, USA - YL17G07_0 | ecosystem: Environmental > Aquatic > Freshwater > Lake > Sediment | place: USA: Wyoming | collected...
GTAGAGTGTGCTGCAGCAATTAACAAACACCATTGATGCAAGCATAACTGATCATTCATACAATCCGTTATTCACACCTCGGCGCTTCCCCTGTGATTTTAAAATTGATCTGTCATCATAAATAACTATTAGCCCCATCAATGCATCGCTCACTATTTTTAATCATCACCACTGTCGTAACCATTACAGCAAATGCTGCTGCACTTGAGAGCACTTGCTTTGGAACAGTGGCCAATGGTCATCTTGAAAATGGAGTCAAGTTGCCCAGTGATGGAAAAAACTTCACATCTTACAGCTCACTTGGCGTTTCACTTGGGCGAACCTATGTTCATTCCAAAGTCGCAGAGATAATTATAGCCACCTATAGTGCTTTGGAAAAATCAGCCTCTGAGAAAGTATTCATTTACGGTGAAACAGGCTGGCCGACCGGTGGCCGAATTAGGCCTCACAAAACTCACAAGAATGGCTTGTCTGTCGATTTTATTGTGCCTGTGACCGACAGTACTGGACGCTCTGTTTACTTACCAACAGGTGTCAATAACAAATTTGACTACAACATTGATTTTGACAAGAACGCCAAGTTTGAAGGTTATACAATCGACTTTGAGGAAATAGCAGAGCACCTGTACCAACTAAATGTTGAAGCCAAAACACATGGTGCTGGTATTGCGCTTGTGATATTAGATCCTCCGTACCACCCAAAACTATTCGTCGCCAAGCGTGGGCAGTATTTGAAGGACAATATCAACTTTATGAAGGGTAAAGCCTGGATTCGCCATGATGAACATTACCATATTGATTTTTCTGTTCCGTGCAAGCCGTAACCCTCCCTTGCATTCAAGTGGGGCGCACTAAAGCGCGCCCATTGATTTTGCATTAGCCGACATGGAAATATACGAAGAAGAAGCAGAAGAGGTTTCATTGCCGAACAGCCCTATAGCTTTCCCTATTGGATTGCTGGTTTTTAGTGCCAGTATTTTTGTTCTGCCCACTGCTTTTGATATAACCATGGGAGCTCTAATAGTATTTTTACTCGGTATTTACGCTTCATTCAGAGCAGCTATCCCTGCCGAATATAGTCGTCCCTGGATTTATCCTGCCCTCATTTTAGTCGTTTTACTTACCTGGTTATCTTGGTTTTTTCTACCTGTAACAGATTTGGGAAAAATCGTAAATATTTTGGTTAGACAAAATAGTTATGAAATAGCCATAAGCAAAATTGATCGTGATGTTGATCCGAAATGTGGTGATCAATTTTCCTGTTCTTATGATGAAATCAGACCTGCTTATGTTTTTTTCTCTTATCGATCACGATTTTTTTACACAGCTCAGGAAGGTATACTTTATATGCCAGAAACTGATAAGACACCAGATCAGGAGCGTATAAAACAGATGGGGCTTCGTTGTGATTTGAAGCCAATATGGTCGCGCTACTTCGCTTGCGAGACAGTTTAAGATGGGCTGCATGGCTGACTTGCGGGCAAGCTACACGCTCCGCGTACCCTAACATTACACTGGAAAATGTATGAGAGCTTTATTTGTTTTGGCAATGATTATTATGCTGTTATCCGGCTGCGATAAAAGTGAAAAAGTCAGCTCAGGCACGCTTATTCATACTCACAATATCGGTCAATTTAAAATTGAGGAACTAGAATATTCTGCTGGTAGCAGTGAAAACCACAAACAGCGATTTTGTAACTATGACATCACGTACAAAGGTGTACCACTGAATTTAACCAAGTATGGATACATGAATTATTACAATAGCTGTGATGAAGTTATTATCACTGAAACCCAGCCCCCTGCTTTTATTATCTGGATATCTACTGGCTCGGCTGGGGCGACTATTCCATTATATATTTCAGAAGAAAGTGGAACTTCAGTCGTCACAAATTTTCCTTCTGAGTGCAAATACCGTGACCCAAGAGACTTATCTGATGCAAGAAAAATTATGATATCCGAAAATCATTTTGCAAGGTTCTGCGGGAATACTTATGATCTTCGAACGGTCGACAGATGGAATGTCACATCCATCAAAGTATCTCCAGATTTTATAAGGCAGCAATGAGTTGCTACATATGAGTGAACATCCAGGGTCACAGGTACCAAAATAGTCTTTGTACCACTTATAAATATTGCAATTTTAATATCTGCCTTTTAAGCAGCGTCTGTCCGGAACAGACCATTCTTGCCACTCAAGAATCATCGCAATATAAGCATTATTTCAGAAGTACAAGGGATCTTAAACAGATCAAATTTAATCACAGCTAAGCGTAATTATCACTTGCGCAGTGGATCCAGCAGCGAAGAAAAGCCATTGTGATCAAGCTCCCGCATCAATGCCAATAAAACGCCAATTTCACCCGGAGGAAACCCTTTACGCGCAAACCAGTTTAGATACTGGCCTGGCAAATCAGCAATACGACGACCCTTGTATTTTCCAAATGGCATCTCACGGGTAAGTAGCAGTTGTAAATGCTCGCTGTTCATTGCCTCAGGCTCAACTACCCAACGGAAAATGACACGCTACCTGATGCCCCTCTCCCACATCTCTTAGTTGTGGCTCATTCTCCGGGTCGGTGCACTCTGGCGGGTGGCCGCGGTTTTCGTATACCGGGCAGCGCGGCGCGAAGCGGCAGCCGCTTGCGGGGCGCTCGAAATCGAATACACCCCAGGCTGAGCGTCTGTCTGTTCTACCTGAAAAGGTGGATTCTAGGTTATGTTTTTCAACCAGCGAGGACCACAGGATGAAGGTGTAGGGGTGGCGCGCGGCGCCGGAGATGCGCTTGGTCAGCCCCATCTCCACAATTTTTCCAAGGTACATGACGGCCACCTTGTCGCTCATCAGCTCGACGACTTGCAGGTCGTGTGAAATAAATAAATAGGACAGGCCCAACTGTTTTTGCAGGTCGCGCAGCAGATTAACCACTTGCGCCTGTATCGAAACATCCAGTGCACTGGTAGGTTCATCAGCAACAATCATTCTCGCTCCAACCGCCAGTATTCTTGCTATGCCAACGCGGCGCTTTTCGCCGCCTGACAATTCGGCAGGATAACTGGAGAGTTTGCTGGTTTTTAAATTGACCTGGTTAAGCAGCATGCGCGACTTCATCGCCACTTCAGCATCGCTCAATAGTTCATGCACGGAAATGGCCTCATCGAGAATATCCTTGACCCGCATCTTGGGGTTAAGGCCGGCATCCAGATCCTGAAAAATTAACTGCATATCCTTGCGGATAGGGCGCAGTTCGCCATCCGACAAATTAGTGATATCGCGCCCATCAAAGATGACTTTTCCAGAGGTTGGCCTGGTCAGGCGCAGGATGGTGCGGCCCACAGTGGTCTTGCCGCAGCCCGATTCTCCGACCAGCCCCATGGTCTCGTTTTCGCGCAGGTAAAAACTGACATTATCCACAGCAGGAATAAAATCAGAGCGCCGGTGAAAAGACTGGAAGAGCCCGCGATGGCGGCTGTAATGCTTGCTGAGGTTTTTAACTTCAAGAATTGTTCTGGACATAGCTCACCTTAATGTCTTAATGATCTTTCCATTATTCATGGCATCAAAAACTGTAACGTAAATTGTTCACCAGGATCAAACCCCCTCCGACTCCCCCTTAACAGGGGGAGAGACAAGCGCGCCCCTCCCCTGTTAAGGGGAGGCTGGGAGGGGTTTGATAGTGTCATGGATATGAAAAGCTCAATAATTTCTTAATAACGCCAGCAGCGCATTTGATGGCCGGGCGACACTTCCCGCAACTCGGGATGTTGCGAGATACATTTTTCCTTGATCTCGGGTGTGACTTTATTGCATCTCGCATAGAAGCGACAGCCCGATGGCACATTAATCGTGTCCAGCACATCGCCCTCTATCGTCTGTAAATTGGCACGGTCTCGAATTTTCTGTTCACTCGGTACGGAGGCCAGCAGCGCGGCAGTATAAGGATGCTTGGTCGCCTCGCCCATATCCAGCAACAATTTTGAGGGGCCGTATTCCACTACCGCGCCGCCATACATGACTGCGACCCGGTCTGATAGCCGCGAGATCACGCTGATGTCGTGGCTGATGAGCAGGGTTGAAATTCCAGTTTCACTTTTCAGTTCTTCTATCAGATCAACGATCTTGGACTGGATAGTCGCGTCCAGCCCGGTAGTCGGTTCGTCTGCAATCAGCAATGCCGGTTCGGATGAAAGCGCCATGGCGATCATGGCGCGCTGGCACATGCCTCCCGACATGGCTGAGGGATAGGCATTAAAGCGCAAGCGCGGGGAATCTATCTTGACCTGTTCCAGCCAATATATTGCCCGTTCCTTCGCTTCCTTGACGGACTTGAGTCCGGTATGCAGCCGGATAGATTCGGTAATTTGTTCGCCTATCGTAATAAAGGGATTAAGCGAAGCGCGTGGATTCTGGAAGATCATCGCAATTTCCCTGCCGCGCAAGTCCCCCATCAGCTTATCGCTGGCTTTTTGCCAGCCGGCCCTGTCCTTGCGGACTTCCATCACGCGGGAATTTTCTTCCTTGATTTTTACATAATTACCCAGACCATCCAGCAAGTTTCTTTGCACACGCGGACTGGAAAAATAAATCTGCCCGCCTATCACTCCGGGCCCTGCGCTGATCAAACCCATCACCGACATCGCGGCAATGCTTTTCCCGCTGCCTGACTCGCCGACTACGCCGACCGTCTCCCGCTGGCCAACTTCCAGTGACACGCCATCCACCGCCCGCACAAAGGATTGCTTGCTTCGCGCATAAAAATAAGTGCGCAGATTCTCGATTTTCAGCAGAGGCCTGATGAGCTGTGACATCATTTACCCCTGCGGTCTTCAAGAATATTGTTGAGTCCGTCACCCAGCAGATTAAAACCGAGTATCGTCAGCAGGATCGCCAGAGCCGGGGCGGTCGAAGGCCAGAAATTTCCCTGCAGGAAATAATTTGCTCCCGACTGAACCATATTACCCCATGAGGGTACGGGCTCCTGCACACCAAACCCGAGATAGCTCAGGCTGGTTTCCAGCAGAATAGCCTCACCCATGCCCAGTGTGGCCTGAATAATCAGCAAGGCGCGGCAGTTGTACCACAGGATGTGTTTTAAAATAATTGTCTGTGTGCGCAAGCCCAATGCAATGGCTGCCTCAATAAAACTTTTCTGGATCAGGAAACGAATTTTATTGGCTATCGCGGTTGCCACGGTCGGTACACCGGTAATCCCCATCACCACCATAATGTAGTAAATGTCCGGCTTGAAGGCCGCGATTACCAGCAATATCAAAACCAGGCGCGGAAACGAATCCACCAGATTGTTCAGGTAGGTAATAACGGTTTCAATTCTGCCGCCCCAGTAGCCGGAGAGCACGCCCAGTATTATTCCGCCTGTTAGAGAGATTGATATTGCCAGAAGGCCCGGCAGGAAATAAGCCTGGATACCCATGATCAGGCGGGATTGAATGTCTCTTCCCATAAAGTCAGTGCCAAACACATGGCCTTCGCTGGCAGGCGGTGCCATCATCAGCTCCATGTTGATTTGCTGAGGGTCATACGGCAGCAAATCAAACGCTCCCAGGACATATGACACCAAAACCAGCGTCACGATGAATAGTCCATAGGCAACGTAAAGCATGTCCACCAGCGCATATTTCTGGCGGAAGGGCAACTTCGAGAAATCGCCTACCTCGCCCCTGGTCTGTATATATTTTTTCAAGATAGGCCCTGGCGTCTAGTCGCGTGATTGCGGATTAACGGCGGTGCATACCATGCGCTGAAGCAGGCTGCCCATGCGCACAAAGGTGGCTGCAACCAGCGCAATGCCCATAATGACCGGGAAATCCCTGTCCTGTGCTGCTTGCCAGGCCATGCGCCCCATGCCCGGCCAATTGAAAACCTGCTCAACGATCACCGCTCCTCCCAAAATAAAAGGGATTTTTGATGCAATGATTTCAGTAACGGGTATCAGCAGCCCTTCCTTGAAAGCATGTTTCCACACCGAAGCTCCCTTGGCACGGGCAGTGCGGACATAATCCTCATTCATTACCCGGCTCATCTCCTCGCGCAAATTTCTTATCACCTCGCTGATTGTGCCGCTGCCCAAACCCAGTACCAGTACGGGGATGAATGTGTACAGCCAGTTGTTGCCTTCCGCTGAACGACTCATTGAAGCAAGCGGGAAAAAATCGAAGCTGTGGATTGAAATGTAGATGGCGATGTAAGCCAGCCAGAAAACCGGCAGAGCTGAAACCACATAACCCAGCATGGTCAACGGCCACCCTATCACCACCGAGTGTCCGCGCACGGAGGTATACAGCGCAATTGGAACGGCAACAAACAGGGTAACTGCCATCGAGCCAAGCGTCAGATAAAGGGTATTCAGGCTGACATTGAGCAATTCCCCGGCAACAGGTAAACCTGTACGTATCGAGGTACCGAAGTTGCCTCCCAGTACGCTCATCAACCAGGAAAAATACTGTCCATACCAGCTAGTTGCCACACCTAGCGCTTCGCGTATGCCGGCACGGGCTTCCGCGGTAGGCAACTGGCCTTCCAGCAAAACGCTGAACTGGTCACCCGGTGCCGCATACAAAATGATGAACACCACAAAGCTGACACCCATCAGCAACAAAAAAGCCAATCCCAACTCCTTGAGCAGTGTCAGGATCATGGCTTTTAGCGGAATAGCACTCATCGATAGCGGTAATTTTTACTTGAATTTAATGAATATTATTGAGCTTTTCATAATTCAAAATATGAAAAATTTTAACGGAATCAGTTCACAAGGCTCAAACTCCCTCCGCCTCCCCCTTAACATGGGGAGAGCCAAGTGCGCCCCTCCCCTGTTAAGGGGAGGTTGGGAGGGGGTTAGTAGCGTCATGATTTATGAAAAGATGAAAAATAGTATTTCAAAGGTCATATCACTTCTTTTTCCCAACTACCGGGATATACCATTCATCGGCAAACGAGAAAAACTTGTAGGGATGTATGGCTACATGCTGCACCTTCTTGTGATAAGCGCTGTAGTTGGTTAGCGTCCACAGGAAAGTATAAGGCGCTTCGTTGGCGAGTACTGCATGCAGCTTGCGGTTGATCGTGCGGCGTTTTTCGTGATCCAGCGTCAGCTTGCTTTCAACAATCAGCGAGTCAACCTCGGGATTGGAATATCCGCCAAAATTATTTTTCCACGGGCCAATTTCGGCAGAATGGAACAGCGAGGAAATATCGGCCGAATCATCGAAGACCCAGGAGGCAAATACAATATCAAAGCGATGTTCGGAAAATACATCTTCCTTCCAGGACTGCCATTCCTTGAATTCAACTTTTACCGTCACACCCACACTTTTCAGATAATTCTGGAAGGCAAGCACCACACGCTTGACTGCTTCGCTTTCCTTTTCAATAGGCACCATCAGGGTCAGCTCAAGTTTCTTGCCACCCTTCTGCATGATCCCGTCAGCTCCCTGCTTGAAACCGGCTTCATTTAGCAATGCAATGGCTTTTTTCGGATCATATGCCAGCGGTTGCACGTCCAAATTGTATGCCCAGCTACCTGGTGCAAAAGGCCCGGAAATAATAGTGCCCTGATTATTGAAGAAGGAGTTCAGCATTTCCTGGCGGTTCAAGGCATAGCCGAAAGCCTGGCGTACACGCTTGTCTTCCAGCAAGGGGTTGCGCAGGTTGTAGCCAAAGAATGAATAGGACAAGGCGTTGTAGGGTTGCAGGATAAAGCGCTTGTCACCCTGAATCTCGGCAATGCTGCGCGGGTTAACCAACACAATCATGTCGATGGCGTTAAATGTCAGTGCCTGTGTCAGGATATTCTGGTCGGCAAAAGGCTTGGTGACAAACTGATCTATGCTCGGCCTGCCCTTGAAATAATTTTCATTGGCCACCATCACAATTTCACGGTCAGCGGTAATATTTTTCAGCACATAGGGGCCGGTGCCGATGGGCTGCTGCACAAAGGGATCTTCACGGGTGAGGTATGAAGTATTCTTCAAACCGTGCCGGGGTATGATCTTGAAGCTGAATTTTGCCAGCGCATTCAGCACTGGACGCTTCAGTGTGAAGCGTACCGTGCTTTCATCGAGCTTTTCCACCTTTTCAATAAACTCAAAGCGCACTTTAAGCGGGGTGATAGTTTTGGGATGCATCATGATGTTATAGGTAAACACTACATCATTGGCTGTAAATGGCACGACGCCAGATTCACCCGGCCTTGGGTGCCAGGTTACGTCCTTGCGCAGGACAAAGGTGTATATCCTACCATCTTTTGAAACGTCCCAACTTTGGGCCAGCTCGGGCACTACATCCTGGCGCTCGTTGATGCCGACCAGTCCGTTAAACAACAGTTCGCTGATGCGCATGGAGATCATCTCATTGCTGGTTACGGGGTCCAGCGTTGCAGGCCTTCCATATTCGCCGTAATTTAGAATGCCTCCATTGGGGCGAACAACCTTGCGGGTTTCAGCAGCCTGTGCCACTACAGCAGTGGCGCAAAGCAGACTTATAGCCAACATTAATCCGAATGATAACTGTTTCATACTCTTCTCCTGATTCACTCTATATGCGCTTCTTGTAACAAACCAACAAACACAAAACTCAAAGTTAAATTTATTAGTAAATTTTTACATCCCCTGCACTCTGGTGTTCCATCGAATATATTCCCTGCATCGCTTCCTGAATTTGCCGAACTGCCGGATACTGCTTGCTCAATTCAAAATATATTTCCAGATTTTCAGAAAACTTTTTGTTGCGGTAATAAGCCTCCGCCAGTGCTACCAGCATGACAGGGTCATTCACTTCAATTTTATTTTTATTCGCCTTGTCACGCCCTGCTTCCATATATAGCACCGCTTTAGGATATTCTTTTTTCAATAAATAATATCTTCCCAGCGCCGCATTCAGTGCGAAATATTTTTTTCCTTCTCCATTTTCGATTGAATCCAGGGACAGCTTCTCTATCTTGGCGCAATCGCCTTTAGCCTGAGCACAGGCACGCATCACTTCCGCCAGCAATGCCGGATCATCTCCCGATTTCTCGGCCAGTGACAACCAGATTGCCTTTGCCTCACCCTGCCGTCCGGACAGGCTCAAGGCACTTGCCTGATGAACCTGAGCGATGTTCCGGTATTGCACCGGAATCTTTGCCTGAGCCAGCAAACTTGTAGCCGAGCGCAGGGCCGCCTCCGCATTTCCCTGGTGCAAATATGCATCAGCCAGAAAATAGGTGGCCGTTCCGTTTAATTTTGCATCACGGCTCGCCTGTTCCAGATACAGCAGCGCTGCCCCCAGGTGAGCCTGGGCTATGTCACCCAGCAGGCTCATTTCATAAAACCGGATTGACTTGGAGTGCCCGAGCTCTTCCACAAAAGAAGCGTTCTTGAAATCACTTGTTGCAAGCAGTACCAGCGCTTTCTCTGTCGCACCACTCTTGCTGTAGGCACGCAACAAATTCCTGAGCATATGTTCGTCGGGGCCTGACTTTGACTTTTTCTTGTCCGCCAGTGCGACATCTGCCATGGCCACCGGCTTGTATTCCTGTTTGCCTGCAACCGCATAAGCACCCGCAAGAGCAGCTTTGAGTTCGGGTACATTTGTATCCAGCCCTGCCCATTCATTTTCTGCTTTGCCCTGCTGTTTCAATCTACTGTAAGCAAGGCCCAATTCCACGCTCGCATAATTCCTGAAAGGCGATTGCGCACTCACTTGTCCCGCAAACTTGCGCAAGTGCGTTGCGGCCTGATCAGGCATCCCCGCTTCCAGGAACGCCTGACCCAGATAGAAATTAACATAGCTGCTGCTTGTTCCTGCCTTCTGTTTACTCAATTGGCTCAGGTAATCCAGCTCAATTTGCTGGGCGGTTTTGTGCAATTCGCGGTAAAGCATGGCACTGCCCAGATAAGACATGCCTAGCGCCAGACTGGCCGATGCCTGAAGGTCGGCACTCATCGCCGCAACTTCAGGGCGCAGGAGGCGTGTTGCTTCCTCGTAATGATGTTTTTCATACAACCTCAATGCGCGTGAAGTTACATCCTCTGCCGCCAAAGCAGTTGCAGACAGGCACATAACCGCCAACAGAAAGGGCCATGTCAATCTACAAAAAAATTGTTGCCTGGATAACATCATCATTTATATCAGTTTGGTAATTTAGCGATAAAAATCTGATCCCACTGATCCTGTTGCGCACGAAACAAGATCAAGCCTCCTGCGGTACAGGCGATGTCGTGGTTCATCTTGGTATCAGTCTTGAACTGTTTGCTTTTTTTACTGGCCACATCCACGATAAAGATAGGGTTATATTCAAGCGCATCATCCTTTACATATACCAGACCACTGCTGTCAGCCAGCCAGGCTGGGCCTTGCTCGATATCAGGAACCACATCTGTTGCAACGATATGAGCCATCAGCTTCTCACCCTCAACGCCGTCGCTGCCATCGGCAGCAACTACCACCAGAGACCATTTTCTTTGTTCTCCTGCAGCGTTGTAGTTGGTGTAGAAAGCAATTTTCTTCCCATTCGGTGACCATATCGGGCGTAAGTTGTCATAGGGCCAACTGGTTAATGCACGTATGCTTTTAGCCGGTTTGGCGGGATCGTCCATCACGTATATATCATGGTTCTCCGTACCGCCGTAAATCATCGCAATTTTTTTTCCATCAGGCGACCAGCGCGGATAAAGATACGGCTTGTCCCCCCAGGTTAGCTGTGAAACAGAAAGGGTATCCGTGTTCAGCAAGTAAACATCTCCCTTGCCGCTACGACCCGACACAAACACAACTTGATTCGATATCGGTGACCAGTCGGCGAGCCCATCCTTTTCCTTGTGATCGGTAAGACGCTTAACCGCTCCCCCGAGCAGTTGGCTGTAAATGTCATAATTTCCCTCGCCGCCATTGCTCATAAAAGCAAGACGCCTTGAGTCCCTGGCCCAGCTGATGCCACTGTTGTAACTTGGATCTTCGGCAAGGCCCGGCAGAAAGGCCCGAACTTCCTTGCTGGCACTCTCGTTACCCGACAACTGAAAGTATATGGTCTGCAACAACTTTCCATCCGGCTGAGAAATGACAATTTCACGCTTGTCACCCCGGCTGCGTTCAAAGGCAATCAGCTTGCCAGTGGGAGACCAAACCGGATTTGAATCATTCCTTCCAGATTCGGTCTGTGTAAGCGCACGTACAAATACCGGTTCTACCAGCTCAAATTGCGCTACCGGGGCCGCTGGAACACCTGAGCTTGCCTGGACTGCTTCGGGCAAATTCAGGATTGCGCCAGGTTCAAGTTCCGCAGCCCACACGGTGCCAGATGCAAACCATGCAATAGCAGCAAGACGATAAAGTTTACTCACGTTACACACTGTCAATTTTTATCCTTGATCTGGTTTGAAAACTTTCTGGCTGTTTCACGATGCTCGGTAAAGACAGGATCGTTATCAAGCGACCTGGGGAAAAAGTCAAAGTAATCGCGCCAGGCCAGATTGGCGTCGCTCAGGAAATTTGTACGATTGCTGATCATGTACAATTTTTGGTAGGACAGTGCCAGATAAAAATAGGTGTCGTGCACCGCCTGGTCATACTCGGCAGCCGGGAAGAAGCGGGTGTTTTGCCTAGCGGTTTTGAGATTCTGCACTGCCTTGGCGTAAAACTGCGCGGCCTCGTTACGATTCTCCGTCATTTTATTGTTGCCCTTTTCATAGTAGGCATGGCCGAGGTTGGTGTAGGCAACCGCATACTGCTTGAATATCAATTGCTCGTTTTCAGGCAGTGACAGTACATTTTCAAACTCCCTGATCGCCCCTTCAAAGTCCTCTTTCTCGTCCAGATACAATTGTGCCAGACGGTGACGAGCTTCGGAGTAATCTGGATGCCCTTTCACGGTTGCCGCATAGGCTGTAATTGCCGCATCTACATTGCCCTTCGCCTCGGCAGCTTCACCTTGTTTCATGAAATCCTTGTACAGCACGATCTTGTTCGCGCCGGTGCGGTCTTCCACTTTCTTGGAAAATTCGACCACCTCTTCCCAATCACGATAGCTTTCACCGGCACTCACACGCACGGTATGGAAACCCAGCCCGACCTGCTTCCCATCTGGTAAAGGAGTCTTGCCAAACAATTCACCATCGATATGTATCGTTGCAGGAGATGGCGTGGAATCAATCTTGAATCTGGCGTAATTTGCCGCCATTGAAAATTCCTTGTTTTCACCATTCTTCTCAATTTTTATTTTTTCGAGAACCTGCTGGTAACCATGGCGATAGAGCATCAAATTGAAATTCTTGCCGGTGCGAATGGAAATCCTGGCGCGACCATCGCCCCCTGTTGCACCCACCCAGTCATTGTTCAAATAAATATTTACACCCGGCAACGGGGAGGAATCCTTACCAACTCCGCCCTTTACAGAAACAACAAATGCTTCCCGCGCGCTGCCGCCGGATTCACTTTCACGCTGCAAACGACGCACGACCCTGTCACCCACCGCAACTTTTGCAGCAACCCGCCCGTCTTCCAGCGAGGCCAATGAAGTATTGTCACCGACCTTTTTAACAGTGAGAACCGCCTCGGTGGAAGCGGCTTTGGTACCCGCGGCCGGAATAATCGCAAACTCCGCCCCCCTTGATATTGCATAGGGCTTGCCCAGGTTGATCTCATACCTGTCATCCTTAAAGGCAACAATCGTGCCTTCAAACGGGAACCGGTCTATCACATTCGAGGATACTTCCCTCGCCACACTGTTGATCTCATTGCGGTCGGCCGCGCGTATCACCTGGCTATAAATCAGCTTGCCGCCGGAGGAATGGAATTTTGCTTCAATGAGCAATCCCTTGTCATCCTTGGCCACACTCCCCACCACAACCATGTCCACCATGCTTTGCAATCTGGAATGCTGCCAGCCTTTGCTGGTCATCTGCGAAATACTCAGATTGGCACTCTTGATTTCCTTGTCCAGCGTTTCGCCAGGCACTTCGCGGAAAACACTTTGCTTGAATAACTGAGTGCGTATTGCCGTCTGCGTCTGCAACGCCACGTCCTTTAAATCAACCCCCGGCGTGTTGCCGCCGAAATGAAAAAATGCAACCTTGATCGGCTTGGGTGTCACCGGGTAAAAATAATGACGGATGGTAGAACCGCCCTCCACCGCCATATTGGCAGCCCATTGCGATGGCAGGTGCCCCGGGGCTGAGTAAACTACCTTGACAGGCTTCTTCTGATCGCCATCGTAGTTATAGGTCAGCACACCCATTTCATTTGTTTTGCCGGCCTTTTTACCATCTACCGTCACTTCCACCCCGGCAATCCCCACACCGCGACCATATTCTTCTTTCAACGCTTCAAAAGTAACCGCCACCTGCTTGAATATATCGACCGTAACCTTGTTACCTGGATGCAATTTAGCAGAGCGCTTCCAGGTGGAGTACCCGTTTTTACTGACCTCAACCAATGCAGAGTGTTTATCCAGTGACTGATATTTATAAACGAGTCCGCCACTCTCGTCAGTTTTGCCAAGCTCCTGTTTGTCCACCTTGACACTCGCGCCGGGCACGGGCACACCCTTCTCCTGCACTTGCAGCGTGACATAAGGGCTAGCTTTCAGCTCGACATCAAATACATATTTCAACACCTCATCCTGATTGGGCAGCTTTACTGTGAACTCGCTCTTCCACGGTTGCACGTCAAAGCCTGCAATATCGGCTGTTGCTTCAAGCTTCACCTGCTTGCCGGGAAGTTGCTGCGTAGACAAATTAAACTGGCCGTCATCCCCGGTTTCACCGACAAGCTTGCCATCCATCATGACCTTGGCACGCGGCACCAGCTTGCCATTCATGGTGACGTTCACCTCCATCTCCATACGCGGCGCCTTGTCGCCACAGGCAGACAAGATTATTGATAAAAACAAAAAGGAAGAAAAGCGGATTACAGTTGTCAACATAAAAACCCTCAACAATGCATAAAAATTAAAGATTCAAAGATCCATCACCACGGCAGAATTACATGCTTGGCGGTTGAATATTGACCTCGCCGGGATTGACGATCTTGTCCCCATCCGTACGCGATCCGCGTATTGTCTTGCGGCGTCCTTCGGGAATTTTTCGCAGATTCACATCCACGGTCGGGCTTGAGAAAGTACCCACCTCCACAGTCCTGGTTTCAGTTTGAAAACCGATATGATTGATTTCCACCTGATACTTGCCCTTTTTGATCGCATCCCTGGCCGACTCAAACTTTCCGTCAGCAGCAGTCGTTACCGAATAAGAGGCCTGTTCAAGGGACGCCGAGGTATTGATCATGTTGACTACCGCGCCCTCAGGTGAGGCAGTAGCGGCAGGTATAGGTTTATTATTCGCGTCTACCAGCTTGATTGTTCCGCGAATACTGGGAGCACAGGCTGACAGTAATGTGACAGTCACTACCGCAGAGAAAAGATTGTGCAGCTTCATATCATTAAACTCCTGTCAATTTAATCAATGCTCGGTAGAGTAACTCACCCACTCTTGGAGCGCAATATGGCGGACAGATTAATCCTGTCCATAAGTAGTCCGGTTCAATGTGCGCGCACCTCAGCACCCCGTCATCCCGTATTGCCAACTATTACGCAGTCAATTGATTTTCAGAAGCAAATTACTTTTGATGCTTTGTACGCAAAAAAATATGGAGGGATGATTACAGTTCCTCATCGTATAATTCCAGAACGGTGTGAGCATCTTACATATATCGGGTTACTCTTCCAGGTTCGCACTCACTGTTTTTTCACGCCATTAATCCATGAACCTTATCATCCAGGCCCCCTCCGAGATTACCCCGTTGCAAATCAAGACACTTAACGGTTTGACGGGTGCCTGCCGTGCGGAGCCAATATCTCCCCTCGCTTACCGGCTGGTAGATGCACATCCGCATGATGGTGTGGCGAGTTATTGCTGGGAAGAAAGGCTCGATTACGGTTATGTCAGGCCAAGCCAGAAACTTTCCGACTTTGGTCTGGTGGTGATGGATATGGATTCCACCCTGATTAGCATCGAGTGCATTGATGAGCTTGCCGATTTATATCAGATTAAGCCGCAGGTATCCGCCATCACCGCTGCTGCGATGCATGGAAAAATAGATTTCGCCGAAAGCCTGCGCAGTCGCGTGGCGCTGCTGGCAGGCGTGGAAGAAAGTGTCTTGCAGCGTGTTTATGACGAGCGACTAAAACTCAGTGCCGGAGCTGAAGCAATGCTGGACAAACTAAAGGAATATGGGATTAAAACAATGCTGATCTCTGGCGACTCTGTGTTTTTTACCGAAAAATTAAAGGTGCGCCTCGGACTGGATTTTAGCCATGGCAACACGCTGGAAATCGTCGATGGCAAGCTTTCCGGAAAAGTGCTGGGAGACATTCTCGATGCCAAAGGCAAGGCAGACATCCTCTTACGCACCCGTGATGCGCACATAGCCAAGGGTAAACAGGTTATCGCGATAGGTGATGGCGCCAATGACCTGAAAATGATGAGCCAAGCCAGCGTCAGCATTGCTTACCACGCCAAACCGATAGTACGTTCACAGGCTACATACGCGTTTAACTTTGTCGGCCTGGATGGCCTGATCAATCTGTTTGGCACATAAATTTCAATGATTAATTTGCCGGGCAATTCTGACGCACCCACATTTGCGACTCCGCTAGAAATGCTGCGCGCCTGCCATGGCCGCATACTGGATCAATGCAATACGCTACAAAAACTTCAACAACATCTAGCCATTAATGGCAGTGACGTGCAGGCACAGCAGGCCGCACAGGCGATATTGCGTTATTTCGATACGGCTGGCCAATACCACCATCAGGATGAAGAAATCGATTTATTCCCGTTACTACTTTCAAGTTCAAACACCACGACACACCAACTGATCAAGCACTTGCTTGGCGACCATCAGAAAATGGATAAAACCTGGATAAGGTTGCGACTCCGCTTGCAAGACATTGCCAAGGGCAAGGCAACAATATTGGCAGACGGACTAGTTGCCGATTTCAATTCAACCTACGAGCAGCACATCACACTTGAAAACGCGCAATTACTTCCGCTAGCGGCGGAGTTACTTGACGAACAACAACTAAGCACACTGGGAGAGAAAATGTCCCGTCGTCGCAGCACCGAGGTTAAACCGACCTGAGCATATTCGGCGTGATATTGATTAGACTTTGGCTTTAAGCTCATCCACAGTGCCCAGCAAATCCTGGCTACCAGGCACCTGAAACACTCCCTGCAAATTCAGCAACTCATCGCGGTGCATGCGTGCAAGTTGTGCCACCATTTTTTCACCGACAGGAGTGAGATGTACTTCAATCACCCGCCGGTCTGCCTCTCCTTGCTTACGGTATACCAAGCCGGCACTCTCACACCGCGTTACCAAAGAAACAACCCCGTGATGATGCGATTGCAACCGCTCGGCCAGCTCTCCTATAGTCGCCCACTCGCGCCCCTTGTAACCCTTGATATGCAACAACAGCAAATATTGCAGATGCGTAATCCCCAGCTTGTGCGTAATTTCTTCACTGAAACGCAAAAAGCGCCGCAACTGGTAACGGAAACTGGAAAGCGTTTCAAATTCTTTTTTGCTGAGCGTACTTTTGGCCATTGTTGGTGGATGAGTAGTTTTCCTGTTGAAATAATATCAAACTGTGATATATAATTCAACCGCAATATTATTAATATCTGATGGAGGCGACAAATGAACGCAACAACTCAACTCCCCCCTGTTGATGCCGAGGGATACCTGATCGAGCCGCAAGACTGGAATGACGAAGTGGCAATCGAGCTTGCCCGCCAAGAAAATATCGAACTGACCGAAAACCACTGGGATGTGCTGCGTTTTATGCGCGAATATTACGCCGAGCACCAGATTGCCGTGGACGTGCGCCATGTAATCAAACATCTGGCAGCCAAGCACGGGCCGGAGTCACGCAACATGGTGTTTGAACTCTTCCCCTACGGCTATGTAAAACAGGCCTGCAAAATTGCCGGCATGAAACGCCCACGTGCATGGAGTACTGGCTGAGAATTAGAGATTTCATATGCATTGCAGAAACTGAAATACCGCTTGTTGCTTTGTAACGAAACAGGCAGGCGGGTCAATAACACCCCCAAGCAGTTATTCAACCCCAGATGCCATTCTTTTGCACTTAGTTGCTCTGTCCGTATGATCAGACTTGTATATTGATAAAAAACTGGATAATCTGAGCCTCATCAAAAGGTTAATGAATATTTTTGGCATACGCATTATTGCGCATATCCTGACAAATCTGTCATATGAGTAACTGTTAGACATTTCCCCTCGAAATTTGGAGGCAACACATGCTCGGATTTAGCAAGAAACCTACTCTGCGAACACGGAAGCCCGCCGATAAATTAACACGGCTCGACTTTGCTACGTTTTCGATATGGGAGTATGTTTTCGACGAAGTGCAATACGACGAGACTTTTGTGAAGCCGGTACGTGGTGAGACTATTCCATCTGACAGCCATTTGCACATTAGCGCACAGTTCACTACGCCACTCGGCACTGTGTACGACGGATTCATTGAGATAAACACATTGGAACCAGAGCCCGCGTTTCGAAATCAAACAATTTTTTTCGGGGAAAAATGTATTGAACTCACGCCACCCGGCGGAGAAATTTACTGCAGAGTGGAAAACGCTACGCAGGTGCATGAAATGTATGATCGAGACTACAAGCACTACGTAAGCCAATTTGAGAAGACGATAAAATGCCCCCTTGAGTCAATCTTTCCACTTAAATGGAGACTTCAACTAAACAATACTCCCAATGACCGAGAGACCACTGGAATACTTGCTTTTCCAGCTCCACTTGGATATCAACCAAAGGTGGTTGAGCCTTCTCAGTGGCTAAAGGACACTTTCTCTAACCTGATGAAAAAAAATACTTAAATCTGCATTCAAGAGGGACGCCTATCGGTACCCCTTACCTTTACGTTAAACATCTTATGTGGTCACGATACTCCTGCCCAAGTTGCAAAGTAGATCTTAAAAATGATCTGCCGAAAAAAACTAAATATTCCTGGTATAAATTTAACTCACACTGCACATTGCAATGTAATGCATGCGGAGCGAAAATCGAAAGGCGATTTGCTGATTTTGATATTGGGCTAGCCACATTTCTTACATCTGGCGGTATTGTTTCCATATGGGGTGCTGGCAAAATTGTTTTACCTATCATTGCAGTTGTTTTTGCCATTCGTTTTATCATTAGTCGCTTTTTCACAGTTTATGTACTCTCAAAAAAGTAATTTCATCTGGGGGCGCTTTTAACTTGCAATATTGAACAATTTTATGATCTTGGCATTACTATAAGTCGAAAGTACCTTTACTCAACCTTAGGAAAACATCCGTGAACAAACCAGTTGCAAGCGAGCTAAGGTACGACGGAAGTTTTTGGGAGGCGAGCCTGCCTGAAACGTGGATTTACAGGTGTGAAAAGAGTATCAAATATTCCCCTTATTATTTCGAATCGAATGCTGGTGCCAGATTGGTCGTAACTCCATT
>Ga0315281_10005290_pt1 | contig 18515 bp, 16 predicted proteins | sample YL17G07_0_MG_FD_204540 | JGI IMG/M metagenome (GOLD analysis project Ga0315281, IMG submission 204540) | Sediment microbial communities from Yellowstone Lake, YNP, Wyoming, USA - YL17G07_0 | ecosystem: Environmental > Aquatic > Freshwater > Lake > Sediment | place: USA: Wyoming | collected...
CGTTAGCTGCGGCACGGAGGGATTAAAAACCCCCCACACCTAGCGCCCATCGTTTACCGCGTGGACTACCAGGGTATCTAATCCTGTTTGCTCCCCACGCTTTCGCGTCTCAGCGTCAGTGTCGGTCCAGGAAGCCGCCTTCGCCACCGGTGTTCCTCCGGATATCTACGAATTTCACCTCTACACCCGGAATTCCGCTTCCCTCTCCCGGACTCAAGCCGACCAGTTTCAAATGCACTTCCAAGGTTGAGCCTTGGGCTTTCACATCTGACTTGACCGGCCGCCTACACGCTCTTTACGCCCAATAATTCCGAATAACGCTCGCACCCTCCGTCTTACCGCGGCTGCTGGCACGGAGTTAGCCGGTGCTTCCTTCGGCGGTACCGTCAGGCCTCGAGGGTATTTCCCCCAAAGCTGTTCTTCCCGCCTGACAGGGCTTTACGACCCGAAGGCCTTCTTCACCCACGCGGCATTGCTGCGTCAGGGTTTCCCCCATTGCGCAAAATTCCTCACTGCTGCCTCCCGTAGGAGTCTGGACCGTGTTCCAGTTCCAGTGTGGCTGGTCGTCCTCTCAGACCAGCTACCCATCGTCGCCTTGGTAGGCCGTTACCCTACCAACAAGCTAATGGGACGCGGGCTCATTGCCATCCGGCGGCTTTCAGGAAGAGGCCACCTTTGCCGACCGGTCCAGGGACCGGCCGGATTATGCGGTATTAGCCCATCTTTCGATGAGTTATTCCACGGACAGCGGTAGATTACCCACGCGTTACTCACCCGTGCGCCGCTTTACTCCCCCGGCGAACCGGGGTTTCTCGCTCGACTTGCATGTGTTATGCATGCCGCCAGCGTTAATTCTGAGCCAGGATCAAACTCTCCAGTTTAACTTGGAGTCTTTCCCGCACTCGGGCTCACTATTTAGTTTTCAAAGAGCAAACTTCTCTTCGCGAGAAGCGTTTCTCTGCACTAGATAATACCCATTTTTTTGCCGCTGTCAAGGGGGGCTCGCTCTTTTGCCTCAGTCCAACTCCCCGCAGCGGCAATTGTTTTTGTAACCGATCCCCGCTTCCCTGTCAAGCCCCCCCCGGAATATTTTTTTCTCCAGCCGGGAAACTTGCCATCAAAACAGTTTCTATAATAATTATAACCACTTATTCTGGTTTGTCAAGCCCCGGCTCCACTTATCCTGATCTGTCAAGTTCTAAGCTCCACTTATTCTGATCTGTGACTCCGTCTCACCCTGGCCAGGGGTGACCTTCTTCCGAGACAGTTGCCAGTTGCCAGTGGTCAGTTGTCAGTGGTCAGTTGTCAGTTTTCGGCTGATCTAAAGGTAGGGCGGGCGTCCCCGCCCGCCACCCTTTAATTCCCCTTTGCTAACCTTCCTGAATTCCACCTTTTAAAAAGGGGCTAGGGGGCATTTCCCCGGTGGCACAGGCGTCTCGCCTGTGGTCATTTCTTATGTAGAACACCGCCCCCGGCTGTTCTGAATTCTTTAGCAAATATAGCCTGCGCCCCGCGCCCCCTCTTCTGTCGCCGCAGGCTTCATGCTGCTTGCCGGCCCCAGCCTGCTCTTGATCTTTAGTGGCCCAGGCTTTCCAGCCTGTGAACCTAAATGTAGGGTGCGCCTCACGCACCATTTCCGGTGGGGCGGACCTCCACGCCCGCCTTCCTTGATTCTGCTCTGAAAACGATGGCCATTAGCTGTAGGGGCGGGGTCCCCCCGCCCGAGCTAAGGGCGAGGAAACCTCGCCCCTAGGTGAATCAGACCGCTGGAACATGAATGGCTCGTTCCCAAGCTCCGCTTGGGAACGCCACCTTGCCCGCCCGAGCTCCGATTGGGCACCAAACCCTGGTGGCACAGGCGTCTCGCCTGTGCGCCTGTGGTCATTTCTTATGTAGAACAGCCGCCCCCGGCTGTTCCTTCCTCTCTTTATCCCTTAGTGGCCCAGGCCTCCAGCCTGCTCTTGATCTTTAGCAAATATTGCCTGCGCCCCGCGCCCCCTCTTCTGTCGCCGCAGGCTTCAAGCTGCTTGCCGGCCCCAGCCTGCTCTTGATCTTTAGTGGCCCAGGCTTTCCAGCCTGTGATCCACCCCCCGCCCTGCCTATCCTCAAAAAGGTAGGGCGGGCGTCCCCGCCCGCCACCCTTATTCCCCTTTTCTCCTTCCTAAATCCCCCCTTTTATAAAGGGGGAAGGAAATTTTCCAATGCCACAGACCCGGTGGCCCAGGCTTTCCAGCCTGTGAACCTAAATGTAGGGTGCGTCTCACGCACCATTTCCGGTGGGGCGGACCTCCACGCCCGCCTTCCTCAGACCCCCTCCCCCTTGAGGGGGCAAGGCTGGGGTGGGGGTGAAATTCCCCCCTTTCCTAAGGGGGCCAGGCGGAATTTTCCAATGCCACAGACCTGGTGGCCCAGACTTTCCAGCCTGTGCGGGCGCGAATCCTGTGTACCTTTTCCTCTTCTGCTTTTACTTGCCCTAACCCTGCAAATATTGGTAATATTTGTCCATGTTCAGCCTCAACCTCAAACCTGCCCATCAGGTCGTCAAAGCCTACTACGACGAACTCCAAAACCTGGGCCATCTCGATTTTTACACCGAAGGCTCCGTCTCGCCCGCCTTTGCCGCCCTGTTGCGCCACTGCGCCAAACAGGGCCGCCTCACCCTCGTGGAGCAATATCCCCTCAAGAAAAACAGCCATACCCTCCGCCTGGACGGCGCCCTACTTGATAACTTCCGGCTGGCCCACGGCTACTGGGAAGCCAAGGACACCAGAGACGACCTGGAAAAGGAGATTCAGAAGAAATTCGACGCCGGCTATCCCAAGGACAATATCCTCTTTCAGGCTCCCCATCGGGCCGTCATTTACCAGGATGGCCGGCAATATTTTAATGAGGATATCTCCCGGCCGGAAGCGCTGGTTGAGGCGCTTAAAAACTTCTTCGCCTATCAACCGCCCCATTTTGAGGAATGGCAAAAGGCCGTGGCTGAGTTCAAGGATAAACTGCCGCAGCATGCCGCCGCCCTCTTGGAATTGATCCGCCAGGAGCATCGCACCAATCAGCGCTTCATCCAGGCCTTTGACGACTTCGCCGGGCTCTGCCGCCAGGCCCTCAACCCCAACCTCTCCGACGCCGCCGTGGAGGAGATGATCATTCAGCATATCCTCACCGAGCGCATTTTCCGGAAAATCTTTGACAACCCCGATTTTGTGGAGCGCAATATCATCGCTCACGAGATCGACCAGGTCATCCAGGCCCTTACTTCCCAGTCCTTCAGCCGGGAAGGCTTCTTAAAAAAGCTGGACCGCTTCTATCATGCCATCGAAACCACCGCCGCCTCCATCCAGGATTACTCCCAAAAGCAGGGCTTTCTCAATACCGTTTACGAACGCTTCTTCCAGGGCTTTTCCGTCAAGCTGGCCGACACTCACGGCATCGTCTACACCCCCCAGCCCATCGTCGATTTCATGGTGCGCTCCGTGGACCACCTCTTGCGCGCCGAGTTCGGGCGCTCCCTGGGCGATGCAGGCGTCCACCTCCTCGACCCCTTTGTGGGCACCGGCAACTTCATCATGCGCCTCATGCGGGAGATTCCCAAGACCAGACTCGCCCCCAAATATGCCAGCGAACTCCACTGCAACGAAGTCATGCTCCTCCCCTATTACATCGCCTCCATGAACATCGAGCACGCCTACTTCGAAATGACCGGGATCTACCAACCCTTTGAGGGCCTCTGCCTGGTGGACACCTTCGAATTGGCGGAAAAAGGACAACGAGCATTCAAGTTTTCTGAAGAAAATATCAAGCGCGTGGAAAAGCAGCAGAAAACGCCGATTTTCGTGATTATTGGGAATCCCCCTTATAATGCCGGCCAAGTTAATGAAAATGACAATAATAAAAACCGTAAATATGAAATGATGGATCGCCGCGTAAAGGATACTTACTCTAAGGCTTCCCGGGCCACCCTGGTGCGAAAATATAATGACCCTTATATCAAAGCCATGCGTTTTGCCACCGATAGAATCGGTCAGGAAGGCGTCGTTGCCTTTGTTTCCAATAACAGTTTCGTGCACGACCCCAGCTTTGATGGCGTCCGGCAGCATCTTGAAAATGATTTTGACCTGATTTATATCTTGGACCTGGGCGGCAATGTTCGCAAAAACCCCAAGCTTTCCGGCACGACTCACAATGTCTTCGGCATCCAACCCGGCGTGAGCATCAATCTCTTTATCAAGAAAGGCGAGTCTTCCAAAAAACCTGCGACCATTTTCTATGCGGCTACCGATGAATGGTGGCGCAAAGAAGAAAAGTACCGGTTCTTAGAACAGAAAGATTCCATCAGCGGTATCGCCTGGCAGGAAATCATCCCCGATGGCAAGCATACCTGGCTCACCGAAGGTTTGCAGGCAGAATTCGAAGACTTGATACCTCTTGGGACCAAGGCCGCTAAGCAAGCCAGGCAAGCCCAGGCCGACACCATCTTTTCCACCTTTTCTTTGGGAGTTTCCACCAACCGGGACGCGGTTGTTTATGATTTTAGAAAGGACATACTTTTACAGCGAGTACACCAATTTGCAAAAGATTATAATATGGAAGTTTTCCATTACATTCAAGCGGTCAATGAAGCGCGGCGGGAAGGTAAAGAACCGGTTAGCATTGATAACTTTGTTCAATATGAAGCAGTATCTTGGAGTAGAAATCTAAAGCGCCATTTGCAAAATTCCGATAAATTCATTTTTGATGAACATAACATCATCACAAGTTTATATAGACCCTTTACTATAAAATATCTTTATATTTCAGATATCATCATCGATGAACCAGGAAACAATAATGAATTTTTCCTTTCAAAAGAATCAATAATTGATAATCTCGTCATTTGTCTTACAAGGGTTTATGAGAAGCCTTTTAGTTGCTTGATAAGTAATAAAATAGGTGACTTACATTTGTGCGGGGGATTTGGCTCACAAACCCAATGCTTCCCCTTCTACACCTACTCCGCAGACGGCGCCAACCGCCAAGAAAACCTCACCGACTGGGCCTTGCAGCAGTTCCGCACCCATTACCACGATGACGCCCTCGCCAAGTGGGACATCTTTCATTATATCTATGCCCTCCTGCACCATCCCGCCTACCGGGAGAAATACGCCGCCAACCTGCGCCGGGAACTGCCCCGCATCCCCTTCGCCCCGGACTTCTGGGGCTTCGCCCGGGCCGGGGCCCGCCTGGCCGAACTCCACGTCCACTATGAGCAGCAGCCCGAATATCCCCTGAAGTGGGTGGAAAAAGCGGGCGAACCCCTCAACTGGCGGGTGGACAAAATGAAACTCACCGTGGGGCGGGCGTCCCGCCCGCCAACCGCATCGCCGGATAAGACTGCCTTGATCTACAACGATTTCCTCACCCTGGAAGGCATCCCGCCGGAAGTCTTCGCTTACAAGCTGGGCAACCGCTCCGCCCTGGAATGGGTCATCGACCAATACAAGGTGAGTACCGACCCCAGGAGCGGCATCACCAACGACCCCAACCGCCCCGACGACGAACCATACATCGTCCGCCTCCTCGGCCAGGTCATCACCGTCAGCCTGGAAACCCTAAAGATCATCGATCAATTGCCCTCTTTAGAATAAGCTTTCCCTTTCCCTGCCACCTGTCCCACCTGGAAAGAGATTAGGGACAGACACCAATTATTTCTTTTCAGGACACCATGAAGTAGATCACCACCACCAGAACCAGCACCAGTCCCGCCGCGGGCAGGCAGCAGCCCAGCAGCGCCCCCATCTTTCGCTGGCGGCCCGACCGGGTCAGGGGAATGCCGATCTGCCGGCTGAGTCTGGCCTTGGCCGCCGAAATCCCTAAAAACCGCTTCCAGGAAAATCCGCCTCGGTTCATGCTGGCTCCGCTTAGTATTGAGTTTCCATAGGAAATATCACCCCCACCCTAACCCTCCCCCCTCGAGGGGGAGGAGATCATGTGGTTCGATTTAGGCAGCGTACTCCTACGCGACATTAGCTAGTGTCGTGTCTCGTAAATACCTTTCCTAAGATCAGGGTCTTTAAACTCCCCTCCCTTGATGGGAGGGGCGGGGGGAGGGTGATAAGATTAAGGAATTTCAAAGAAAAAATATCACCCCCACTCTAACCCTCCCCCCTCAAGGGGGAGGAGATCATGTGGTTCGATTTAGGCAGGGTATTCCTGAAACGCGATCTTGGTGGCCCTCGAAAAACTCTCGCTATCGGGAATGGTCATTCTGAGCAAAGCGAAGAATCTAGTCTTATTAATAACTTCTAGATCCTTCACTTCGTTCAGGATGACCTAAAAAGCTTTTTCAACTGCCTTTTAGGACTACGCCTCAGCTAACCGCTCCAGCTCGGCTATCTTTAGTCCTTGTCCCCAAGCCCCCCTTTGGGAACGCCCTGGCCCCCCCGACTCCGCCTGAGACCCCGCCAACCCGGCGCGTCCTGACTTTCCGGCAAACCCCTTGTGCCCATGTTAGAGCATAGCCGCGCCTTTGTCAAAACTTTCCCTCATCCCCCGCCGCGCCTTTCCCTCTATTCTTTTGCCGAAAACCGAAAACTGAAAACCGGAAACTTTCTATTTCCTCGCCACCTTTCCCACTCGTGCTGGCCCCTTGGCCCCCCTCCCTGATAATCTGCCCCAGATGCTTTGACCTCAAACAGAAAACAGAAAACAGAAAACGGCCTTTAAATGAATAAACGCTGCACTGTCTGCAATCACGCCGAGCGCCCGGAGATCGACCGCAAGCTCATCCGGGGCGTGCCCTACCGCCCCCTGGCCGAGCAGTTCGGTCTCAGCCCCTCGGCCCTGCGCCGCCATAACAAGCATCTCGCCTCGCACCTGGACCAGCAGCGCCGCCGGCAGGACCAGGCCAATATCACCGCCCTCCTGGAGCGCCTGGACCTCCTCAATGCCCGCCTGGACCGCCTCTTCAACTCCGCCGCCGATCAACGTTCCCTCCACGTCGCCCTGGGCTGCATCCGGGAGTCCCTCCGCCTCGTCTCCCTCCAGGAGCGCTTCCGCCTTGGCCTGGAAGAGCGACTTTGATGCCAGCCATCGCCTTCGCTTTTCCCTCTCCTCCCGTGGGGCGCAGGTTAAGGGGGCCTTGGGGTGCCTTTCCCCCTCCCATGAGGGGAGTGGGGGCTGGGGGATGGTGGCAACTCTTTGGCGGGGGCCCCCGCCCCATCAGAACAGCCGGGCCGGCTGTCCACTGCGAACCGGCTACTGGCAACTGGCAACTTACTGCTGACTGCTGACAGCTGCTGTGACCGCTTCTTTTCAGGCTCGCTGCCGAAATCTTCCGTCTCATCAGCAGCTTACCCCCGACCCGCCGCCGCTCCCCAGCGGCGCCCAAGCGGCGCCCAAGCGGCGCAAGAGCCGCACCCTTTGCGGGGATGCGACCCGGCCAGCGGTTTCCGGGCCCGGCAATTTTTCCCGGCAAGCGCCCTGGCGGCCGATCTCGCCTATAGTTTCCCGGCGCCGGAAACTTCATTTGACTGGATGAGGCCCGACGTTTACAATGATTCACCTGATCCGGGGCCTTTGAATCTCCCCCTTTGAGAGGAGCGGGTCGGGGGAAGGGGGATAACCCCAGAGAATGATGCATAAAATAACACACCCCCACCCTAACCCTCCCCCCTCAAGGGGGAGGGAATAAGCCGCGGTGCTAAGGTAAATAATTCCTGAAACGCGACAATGGATTCATCGCCGCTCAGAATGACCAGTTGGCCATCATGGGAGTTTTTTACAGCCTGATAATTCCTGCTGATATTCTCTAGAAATAAGGAGGCGCCATGGACCTGATTCGTTGTGTGGATTGCCAGCATTTTCAGCCGGACCCGGCCTCGCTCCGGATGGGCAAATGTCTCCATCAGGAGCCCTATGATGGCAGTGCCGACCAGTTTGCCCGGGATGAGCATCAATGCGCCAACTTTGCATCCCTGGGGGGCAGGCGCCATATTACGGCGGAAGAAGAGGAAAAACTGAAGAAGTATCCAGGCTATTGAACTCGGAGGGAAATACCTGGTAGAGTAGTCCAGGCGTCGCCTGGTTTCCAGGCTGCCGTCTAGCCCCCCCCGGGCGCTACAGTTCTGCTTAAAAAAGTTCAAGGTTCAAGGTTCAAGGTTCAAAGTTAATGCAGGGTGCGCACCGCGCACCACCGGATCGAGCTGGAGGCGGGCGAGGACGCCCGCCCTACGAAATTTTCATAACTTATGGGTGGGCCGTAAGGCCCATGAATGACTGCTTCGAAAAGTTTCTGAGATTACGTGGGACACGCGCCCTCAGGTGCGCCGCCGAGGGCGGCGGCGCCACATTTCCTGCGCGGCTGCCTTGAAAAGTTCTAAACCCCTGCGGAAGTGCGCAGCACGCTGCGCCCCTACAGAAAATAACGTCATTCCTAGGGGCACGGCAAGCCGCGCCCCTACGAGTTGGTCCCGGATATCTTACCCGGTTCAGGTCTCAGAACCCCATAACTTCTGCAATGCCGGCAGGTCACCCTGGAACTTATCCCGGTCGCAATAGCCGATGCCCTCCACCGCATGGGGCTCATCGCCAGCGGCGCCATCGGTGTACTGCCACATGGTCCAGGTTGGCCAGGCGGGCGGCAGCTTGGGAGGCGGCCCATAGCGGGCAAACCACAGCCAGCAGTTGGCCAGGCTGGTGTCCGTGGTGTTGCCCAGGGTCTCTTTCAGATAGTAGCCGCCATATAATCCGGGCCAGCGCCCGGTGGCATGCTGGATGTACTCGACGAACTCCTCGGCTTCCTCGATGCTCATGGTGCGGCCGCCGGGATTGGGCTCAAAATCCAGGACCAGGAGGTCAGTGGGCTCGGGCCTCACCACCTCCAGAAAATACTGGGCCTGGGCGATGCCGTCACCTCCCACGCCGAAATGGTAGGCGCCCCACATCAGGCCCGCGTCCAGGGCCTTGGGGCGGCGGCTTTGATATTTGGGGTCCAGGTACCGGAAACCCTGGGTGGCCTTGTGGATTATTCCCAGAACCCCGTCGTCCTTGGCCGCGGCGAAATCGGCCACCCGGTTGTGATGGGATAAATCTGCAATGGCATTGAGAATTTCCATGGCTTATCCTCCTTTTCCGCTTGATAATTTGGGCAAAACGACCTATGGCTGCCATCCTGAAAGGCCGGCCGGGCAGTATCTTGGCAAATTCCCTTGACAGGGAGCAAATTGCCGTTTCCCGAAGCGCCGGGCCGATCCCGGTTTGGCCATCGCCCCTTAGCCCCAGGCTCTCTCCGGGCACCCCTCCCGTCCAGGCCAGCCTTTCCTGTAAACTTTCCGTCACCATGTTAAATGATGTCCCTCGCATCTGTCAAAACTTTCCACGACAACCCTTTGGGGGATCTGGAAAACTTATAAAAGATTTGCCACCGACCGAGAAGCCCGGCACCAGATTTCGGCGGTGTGGTCGGCGGATACCGAGCGGGCGGTTCAGGTCGCGAAGCTGATTCGTGCGGGCCAGGTTGATGTTAACCCCGGCTGCCGCTAGTGAAAGGCAGAGGCCATGGCCACAAATTGCCTGGTCAGACAGGGGTTAAATTGGCTGCCGGCGCAGGCCCGGATCTCTATCAGGGCTTTCGGAAGGTCGCAGCCTCGCCGATAGGGCCGATCCGTGGTGAGGGCATCGAAGCAGTCAGCCAGGGCCAGGACCTGGCACAGAAAAGGAATCTCCTCCCTGGCCAAGCCTCCGGGATAACCGCGGCCGTCCCACCGTTCGTGATGATGCAGGATGAGGTCCTGTTCCTTTGTCCGGAGCCCTAAAGGTTCCACAATTTTTTTGCCGATGACCGGGGGGTTTGGATAATTTCCCGCTCTTCCGGGGTGAAGGAGTCGGGTTTGAGAAGAATCGCGTCCCTGATCCCCACCTTGCCCAGGTCATGGAGTTGGCCGGCAGTTCTCAAGATGGCCACATCGGCGGGGGGCAAAGAGAGGTAACCGCCAAATTGACAGGCGACTGCCGTCACCCGCCGGGAATGTTCGCCGGTGTAGGGGTCCCGGGCTTCCAGGGCCCTGATCAGGGCGCCGATGGACTCATGGGACGAGAGTCTGCCCGGCCCGGGCAAGCCCGCATGGGGGAGGAAAAGAACCTGTCTCAAAACCTGGCATAACGAAGCCATGTCATTCTGAGCGAAGCGAAGAATCTAGTCATATCAAGGAGTTCTAGATCCTTCACTTCGTTCAGGATGACAAAAAAACCGTTTTGAGACAGTTTCAATAATGGTCCCCCGGGATTAATTCCCCAGGAGTTGTCCCCTGATCATCCGGCATGCCTCATTTATAGGCCCCACCCCGGCCCCCTGACAATCGGGGATTTCCTGATATTCTCTTGGGGAAATCCGCTATTTATTGGCTTTGTCGGGAGAACCGCGGCTAAACAGGGTTCTTCGGGCCGAGTCGCACCAGCGGGGCGGCTGGGCCGAATGAATCAACGCCGGCGCGTCGGCAAAACCTCTCCCGGCCCGTATCCGGTAGCCCAAGCCGACCATTGACCCAAAATATTTTGCAACTCTCCGGGCATATTATCCAACTAATCATATAAGAGGGATGATTTATCAAAAGAGAAGGAATGGAGATTGACATCTGCCTAAAATTCATGAATTAATGGGGCGATGCAGCCGCGGATTAACGGACAGGTCAAGAACCAAAAAGCTCGCGGCCTTACTTCCAGATGGAATCCTCGCTGACAATAGCCCAGGACCCCGGTCCCCAGGATGACGATCAGGCGATCGTGCTGGACATCCTTGGGGGAAATGTCGATGCCTTCGAGCTGTTGCTGGACCGCTATCAAGACCTGGTGGCCCGGATTGCCAGGAAGCATGTGCCCCGGGAACACGTCCAGGAAGTGGCTCACGAAATCTTTATCCGAACTTACCAGTCTTTGGGTAACTATAAGGGCAACAGGCCCTTTAAACACTGGCTGTCCAAGATCGCGGTGCGGGGCTGCTATGATTTCTGGCGGGATTATTATAAGAGACAGGAGACCCCGGTCGGTTCCATCGATGACGAGTATTGGTGCAGGGCCGGGCATATCTGGTCCAGCCTATCTCAGGAAAACGGCAAGGAATTGTTGGAGGTCCGGGATCTGCTGCACTGGGCCCTCGGGCATCTGTCGCCAGCCAGCAGGACAGTTCTCACCCTGACCTATCTGGAAGGGTACTCGACCACCGAGGCCGCGGGACTGCTGGGATGGAGCGTTCCCCGGGTGAAGATTCAATCTTACCGGGCCCGGAGAAAACTCCGGAAGGTCTTGGCGAAAACCCTCGCCTAAGGAAGGGCAAGCTCATGGGATCTGCAAAGGATAAGATTAAAAAGCTGGAAGAGGACCTGGTTAAGGCTCACCGCCGCCTGGAGGCCCCCGACCTCCCGTTCGGGTGGCGGCAGCGGCTCTTGCAGGAGATCCACCTGCTGGCCGAGACCGATCCGCCCGGGCTGGGGATAGTGCCCGAGACCCTGGTGTTTCGGAACATGGTTCTCCCTTTTGCCGCGGCCACCAGCCTGGTGGCCTTAACCATCTTCATCTTTGAACGCACTTTGACCAGCGGCCTGGACCGTCAACTGGTCCAACTGGCGCTGGGGGACTTCGTCGGCCTGTTGCATTTGTTAACCTCCGTGATTTAAAGGATGGGGGGGGATTATGCACAGATGGAAGATCTGGTTGGGTTTGGTTGTCATTTTTATCTCCGGGGTTCTCATCGGCGCCATAGGCGACCGGTTCTATGTCAAAAGTAAAATAGCCCGGATTATGAAGGGTGACCCAGCTTACGTGGCGCAACTGATCTTGCAAGAGTTGGGCGGCGATCTGAAACTCACCAAGGAAGAGCACGAAAAAGTTGCTCCCATATGCCAGGCCGCGGCCCGGGATTTGCTCACTATCCGCCGGGAACAGCGGGACCAGGTGGACAAGGTTTTGGAGCGGGCCGTATGCGATAATAAAAAGCAGCTATGCCTCGACAAACAACAACAGTTGGAAGAACATTGGGAGAAGTTCAAATCTTGGAGGGCCAGCCTGGCTGGCGATCTATCCCGCTAAAAAGGACTCCAGGAATTTCGCCTAGATTCAGCCGCTCCGCCGCTGGCCAACCTGGCTGCGGCGTCAGGATTTAATCCCCGGCTTCTTTCTCATTTGTTCCCTATCTGTTTCACTTACCCGTTCAAGAAGGAGAGGAGGGAAATTGCCCGGGGTCGAAGGAAAGCAATTTGCCTGAGGACTCTTCTCCCCCAAGGCTGGCAAGGACCTGGACGATGCGGCCGGCTGCCCGCCCGTCGCCATAAGGGTTGCGGGCCTGGGCCATGGCTTGATAACTCTGGGGATTATCAAAAAGCCCCTTGATCCCCTGAAAAATCTTGTCACGGTCAGTGCCCACCAGCTTTACAGTGCCGGCCCAAACCCCTTCCGGCCTTTCCGTGACTTCCCGCATTACCAGGACCGGCTTGCCAAGAGCCGGGGCCTCCTCCTGGATTCCCCCGGAATCCGTTAAAACCAAATAGCTTCGGGTCATGAGGTAGACAAAGGGTGCATAGTCCAGAGGGGGTACCAAGGAAATGCGGCTGCCGATGGCGGTCTCTATCGTAGAGACCCCGCCCTTAGCGTATCCGCCGTCTGGGGTGAGGATTTGATATACGGGCCGCTGCACGTTCGGATTCAGGTGAACCGGGTACACAATATGAATGTCGGGGCACTGTTCTGCCAAATCACGCAAGGCCCAACAGATATTTTCAAAGCCCAGGCCGAAGTTCTCCCGGCGGTGTCCGGTGACCAGGATCAGGCGCCGGCGGTCCAGGGGCAGGCCGAACTCTTCCTGGAAGTAGTCTTCCCATCTCTTTTTGTCCTTTCCCACCCAGTCCGCCACGATTTGCAAGGCATCTATCACCGTGTTGCCGGTAACCCAGATCTTCTCCCGGGGAACCCCCTCCTGGAGCAAATTATCCCGAGCCCAGGGAGTGGGGGCGAAGTGATAATCGGTGAGGACTCCCGCCAGGTGACGGTTCATCTCTTCCGGAAAAGGCCGGTACTTATCACGAGTGCGCAGGCCCGCCTCCACGTGGCCCACGGGAATTTTCAGAAAAAAAGCGGCCAGGGCCGCCACAAAGGTGGTGGTGGTATCCCCGTGCACCAGCACCAGGTCCGGCTGCTCCTCGAGCAGCACCCCCTTTAACCCCGCCAGGGACCGGGAAACGATGTCAAACAGATCCTGGTCCGGGGACATGATATTGAGGTCGTAGTCCGGCTTGATGCCAAAAATCTCCAGCACCTGGTCCAGCATATGACGGTGTTGGGCAGTGACCGCCACCGTGGTTTGAAAGGCGTCGGCCTCCTTCAGGCGCAAGACCACCGGGGCCATCTTGATGGCTTCAGGGCGCGTCCCGAAAATGAGGAGAATTTTTTTCATGGTTCTGAAATAAATTGCAAATTTAGTTGGTTGTTTCTCCCGGCTTTTTTGAAACCATCTCCCGCACCGCGGAAGAGATGCCGGGGCCAAAACTGGCGGAAGCCGTAATGCGGTCCCAGTTTTCTTTGAACCAAGTTATCGTCCGTTTCAGACCTTCTTCAAAGGGAATGCCGGGCTGGTAGCCGATCAGGCTCTTGGCCCGGTCCACTGAAGCGAGCAGGCGTGACTTGGTGTCCCATTTGCGGCGGGAGGCATACACGACCCCGGCCTTATTGCCCACCTGGGTATTAATCAGTTTTGCCAGATCACTGATGCGGGTTTCCGCCCCGGAGGCCAGGTTGAATTCCTGGCCCACTGCGGCCTGGTAATATCCGGCCCGCAGCAGTCCATCGACAATGTCCCCCACGTAGGTGAAATCCCGGGTCTCTTCGCCGCTGCCGGTGATGGGTAAAGGTTGGCCCTGCATGGCCAGAAAAATAAAATTCGGAATTACATTGCGGTATTGCCCGGGAACTTCTCCCGGGCCATATGAATTGAAAAGTCTAGCCTCGACCACCGGCAAGTCATAATGGTGGTGGAAGAAGTTACAATAAAGTTCCCCCACCATCTTGGTGATTTGATAAGGGCTGCTCAGATGCAGTGACATGAACTCTTCCGTCAGCGGCAAGGGGGCGTTGCTGCCGTAAATGGAGCAGCCGGAAGAGGCAAAGACAAACCGCTGTGTCCCGGAAAGTCGGGAGTATTGCAAGAGTTTCAAGGTCCCCAAACCGTTGACCAGGAGGTCCGTTTCGGGATGATCGATGGAATTCTGGTTGGCAAATAACGCCGCCAGGTGGAAGACTATCTCCGGCCTTTCAAAAAAGACCCTTTTCAGTTCCACCTCAGCCAGAATGCTGCCCTGGACAAACAGCACATTAGCAAGCGCCGGCACATTCCACTTGAAAGCGGAGGACAGGTCATCAAGAACAATGATCAACCTGGCCCCCAGTTCTCCCAGGGCTCGAGTCAGGTTGCTGCCGATGGCCCCGGCGCCGCCGGTCACCAGGATGGTCTTGCCCTGATACGCGGCCAGATATTCTTTCTGAACCATGTATTCACCTCAATGGGCGAAATTCAAAGGGTTTTGCTTGCTCATTGCCTCGGCCCCAAAGAGCGCGATACGGCTGATTTGCGGCAGACTAGCTCACTTCGCCGGCAGCGCCAAGCCTGTCATCTTCCCTCACATGGTAACAATTTCCTGACTGCGCAGCGCCGCCGCTGCCTTCAGGGTAGCGCGACTGGAGACCTCATAGGTGTGAAAAAGCTCGGCAAATTGGTTTATCTCCTCCGGTTGGTGCCGAAGGAAAAATTCCATTTCCCCGGCATAGCCCATATCCTGGGAAAACTGCCTTTCTTTGTGGACCCGGCCTCCCTTAAAAAATTGCCCCAGGCGAAAATCTTCGATGACGGCTACGGACTCTTCGCAGAAGACTTCAAAGCGTTCCCGGGAAAAGGCTTTGGTCCCCTTGGCGGTATAAATAATGTTGCCGATTGACCCGTCCGCGCAGGTCAGGTTAATGGAAAAATTATCATCGGTCCGGTATTTTCCCACATCTCCGCCAATGGCGGCGACACTCACTCGGACGGGCTCAGAATCAGCCATATACTGGAGAAAGTCGATAAAATGGCAGCCCTCCCCGATCAGGCGGCCGCCGCCCACTTCCGGGTCATGCACCCAACTGTCTGGAGGAGAATAGCCCGGGTTCACTCGATAACTCATCACCAGGGGAGTCCGCCGGCCGGACAGAAAGGCCTTGGCTTTTTGGGCCAGCGGTGCAAAGCGCCGGTTAAAGCCCACCATCAATAGCCGGGAACCGTCGTAGGCCTCAATTATTTGCTCCAGTTCCGCTTCAGTAAGGCACAGGGGTTTTTCCACAAAGACATGCTTCCCGGCTTGCAAAGCTTCCACCACCATGGCGGCATGGAGATTATGACGGGTCATGATCATCACGCTGCCGATGGCATCATCCTCTAAGATTTCCCGATAATCAGTGGTGGCATAGGCAAACCCGAATTTCTTGGCCAGGTGCTGCGAGGTAATCCCTGAAGTGGTGGCCACCCCCACCAGGCGCACGCCTTTGATCTTGCCGATGACAGGCATAATGACGTTTTTGGTAAACACGCCAGCACCGATCAAGCCCAGGGCCAACCGGTCGCCCCCGGCGGTGTGGGCGGCAGCAGTGGTCAGATAGACTTTCCGGGGAGCCGTAGCTTTCCGGGGAAGGGCCGCTTCTTCCGCATAGGTGATGATTACGCCGATATAAGGTTCCCGATTGCCCATGATCATCTCGTAAGCCTGGAGGGCCTCCGGAATGGGAAAACGGTGGGTTATGAGGCGATCAACCTTTACCTTGCCCTGCGCCATTAATTCCAGAAATGCTTCCAGATTGCGACGCTCGGTCCAGCGCACATAGCCAATGGGGTAGTCAAAGCCTTTGGCTTCATACGCAGGTGCCAGGCTGCCCGGGCCGGCTGCCTTGGACACTGAAAAAGACAACTCTTTGGTCCAGAAGGTTTTCCGGGTGAGACTCAGGTCGGCGACCCCCACCATGACCAGACGGGCCCGTTCCCGGGCTATGGCCTCGGCCAAAAGGAGGGGGGCGTTGTCCTTACTGGCGGAGACGATGAGCACCGCATCGGCGCCAAACCCGCCGGTGAAATTGCTCACTGCCGCTTCCACCTCATCGTCGCCGGGAACCAGTGCCAGGTCAGCCCCCAGTTCTTTGGCTAACTGGCATTTCCGGGCATCCAGGTCCACCCCGATCACCCGGCAACCCTGAGCCGTTAATAACTGTACGCAGAGCAAGCCTAACAGGCCCAGGCCGATGACCACCGCCCGTTCTCCCAGGGTCAAGGCGGCCTCCCGCACGCCATGGAGGGCGATGCCTCCCAACATGCTAAAGGCCGCGTCCTCAAAGGTCACGCCCTCCGGGATAGGGCAAAACAGATTTTCCGGAACCCAGACCACCTCGGCGTGGGAGGCGAAGCCATGCCCCACCACCGCCACCCGGTCGCCCGGTTTGCATCCGCAGACTCCCGCGCCCACCTCGAGAACCACCCCGGCGGCGCTATAACCCAGGGGGATCGGCTCATCCAGGCGATTCATGGCCTCCTGATAAACATTTAAGAACCCCTCTTTCCTGGCCTTGGCCCAGGCTTGCCGCACCAGGTCCGGCCTGGCCCGGGCCTTGCCCAACAGGCTCTTTTGACCCATTTCAATCACGAGTTTTTCGGTGCCGACACTGATTAACGAGGCCCGGTTCTGAACCAATATCCCCCCGGCCTTGCAAGCCGGCGCCGGCACTTCAGTGAGGGAAATTTTGCCGTCCTTATAACTCTGGATGACCTGTTTCAAAAGCAAGCCCTCTTGAGGAGATGCTAGATACTTTAAAGTTTGATTACGTCGGCTACCTTCTTGGTTTGGTCACAGTTTCCCATCACCCCCGCTTATGCTGGCCAGAATGAAAGCCAGGATGGCATAAGAGTAGGCCTAATTATATAAGTCCTTGCAATTGCTGGAGCCGGCATGGGGATTTGAACCCCAGACCTGCTGATTACGAATCAGGGAAAGTGTCGTTCCATATTGTTTTTTGCCAGTTCACAAAATTCCTTTCCTAATCTTTAATTCCTTGACAGTAAAATTTTTGTTTCATGATGTTCCTTTGTCCTCCATGCATTGCCACCCCCAGGATGGTACCCAAAATGGTACCCAAGGAGATGGAGCCATGAAATTTACCGACCGGCAAATCAAGAATCTTAAACCTCAGGCAGTTCGGTATGAGGTATTTGAGGATAGAGGTTTCGGCATTCGGGTTGCACCCTCGGGCAGGAAGACCTTTATCTATTTGTATCGTATGCCGGGGGAGTCGAAAAAGCGCCGTTTGACCATAGGGATTTATACCACTCTATCCTTAGCCGAAGCAAACCGAAAATATGCTGAGGCCAGGGGAATGGTGGCCCAGGGTATTGACCCCGGGTCGAGAACTGTGGCCGAACGGGTTGAGGAACGAAAAGCGCCAAGTTTGGCAAACCTGGCAGCAGAATATATGGAGAAGTGGGCGAAGCCTCGAAAGCGTTCATGGGCAGAGGATAAGCGCATACTGGAAAAAGATATTTTGCCCGTTTGGGGGCAGCGCAAGGCCAAGGATATTTCACGCCGAGAGGTGATTAACCTCCTTGATGAAATCGTTGACCGTGGCTCACCTATTATGGCCAACCGCACCCTGGCCGTGATCCGGCGTATGTTCAACTTCGCCATTAATCTGGATATTGTATCTGTTTCTCCCTGCACAGCCATCCGGGCGCCAGCCCATGAGAATCGACGTGACCGGGTTTTGACCCCTGAAGAGATTAGGACGTTATGGCATGGGCTGGAGAGCGCGAAAATGGCTGAGGGAAGCAAGCTCGCCCTCAAGCTCCAATTGGTAACAGCCCAGCGAAAAGGCGAGGTCGTATCGGCGGCTTGGGATGAAATAGATACCGCCGAGGGATGGTGGACTATCCCAGGAGAAAAGACTAAAAATGCCTTCCCCCACCGGGTTCCCCTTTCCCGTCTGGCTATCGAGTTACTGCAAGCGGCTAAACCACTCGCCGGAGATTCCCCCTGGGTGTTCCCGTCGCCTCGCGGTAATAAGCCAATCACCCCAGAGGCTGTCGATCACGGCCTAAGGCGACCTGGCCTGGAGTCCTTAGGATTTGTTTTTGTGCCTCATGACCTCCGCCGCACGGCGGCAAGCCACATGACAGGAATGGGTATCCCTCGTTTGGTTGTCAGCAAGATTCTCAATCACGTAGAGCGCGGTGTGACTGCCGTTTATGACCGCCACAGCTATGATTTGGAAAAACGAGAAGCCCTCGATGCCTGGGGGCGGAAACTTAAAGAGATCATTATAGGGGCCAAACCGAAACAACGTGATCCCACTGATTAGGTGTAATAGACAAAACTTGATCTGACGGTTAAGAATTAACTGACAAAGAAGCAGTTAAAGGTTGAAGCCTATCGAGCATCTTCTCATCTGCCAGATATCTCGCGTCCAGGAAAGTTTGTAAAGGG
>Ga0315281_10005291_pt1 | contig 18513 bp, 16 predicted proteins | sample YL17G07_0_MG_FD_204540 | JGI IMG/M metagenome (GOLD analysis project Ga0315281, IMG submission 204540) | Sediment microbial communities from Yellowstone Lake, YNP, Wyoming, USA - YL17G07_0 | ecosystem: Environmental > Aquatic > Freshwater > Lake > Sediment | place: USA: Wyoming | collected...
TGGGAGCAAGGCTGTTTCCGGATCTTCTCCGATCATCCTTAATCCACACAAAATGGAAGAGAACCATAAATTAGAGGCTATTCTTTTTTGTCTTCGGCCGGAGATGGCCGGGTTTCTGCCGGAATGACAATCCAGGCAATAATGTAGAAGATGAACATGGGGAATAATGCGCTGAGGATGGCGATCCCGACGAACGCCAGGCGAACAAGCGAAACGTCGATGTCAAAGTAATCGGCCAGGCCGGCGCAGACGCCTCCCAGCATCTTATGGTCCATGGACCGGAAAAGCCTTTTCGCTGCCATATCAATTCTCCTTGATGGGATCTACATGCCTCTGTATACCCAAATTTAAATATTGATCCTTATGGGCAGGATCACGGTCGTGATCCCCTTCCAGCGCAATTCTTGTTGGATGGCGAAGGCCGTCTCATTATGGAGAATCCTGTGGAGGATATTCGGCTGCCGGAAGACCGATTGGCCGGCAAACACGGTGGAATCGGGATACTTCTTAGCGATGGATTCAATAAGCCGGCTCGCCGTCTGGACGATGTCCGTGCCGAGGTCATACTTGAAGTCCGCTGCAAAGCCGAGCTTCCGGGCCAGGTCGACGTATTTTTTGAGCGAACCACCCACTGAGGTCTCAAGGCTGGACACCGCATCCGACCCTTTGAACGAACCGACGTCCACTTCGGCCACGGAGACGAAGATGAAGTTCTTGTAAAGCCCATGGAAACTGCGAATGATGGTAAGCAACGTGTGGACGCCGAACCCGTTATAGCCATTGACGAGCTGAATGGCTGTTGTGGCTTTCGGGTCCATGGGCTTGGTGTTGACAGGCCCTTTGGTGGGCAGGTTCAAGAGCAAGTCGTCCATCTCCCGGACGCCTCCTCGAACCTTTTTGTAATGCCCGCGCGTCAGATAACAGAGGACGATCACGGCCGAGGTAATCAACAAGGTCAGCCAGCCGCCGACCGCGAATTTCTCGAGAGACGTGATAATCAGGATCGTCAGGCACAACGTCAAACCCGTCAGGTGGACGGGAAGATGTTTTTTCCAAAGGACCTCAGTTTTCCGATTTTTGATGAAGAACCGGGACATGCCGAGCTCGGACAACGAGAACGTCAGGAAGACATTGATCGAATACATGACGACGAGCGTTTCGATATTTCCGTGGGAATAAAGGAGAAGGAGGACTGCGGCGCCTCCCATCAAAAGGACGCCGTTCTGGATGGTGAACCGGTCCGACAGCGAGGCGAAGCGGTGAGGAAACCAGTAATCCACGGCCATATTGGCCATGACCCGCGGCCCGTCCACGAAGCCCGTTTGCGCGGCGACCAGGAGCAGGGCGCCTTCGGAGAAGATCGTGATCAAAGCCAGAATCGGGCCGAAACTCCATTTGCCGAAGAGCTGACTGGCCAGGACCGCGTTGAGGGTCCGGCCTTCAACGGGCTCGACGTTAAAAAGGAGATAGCAGACCAGGATCCCTCCGGCGGTCACGGCAAGAGACACGGCTAAATAGACCATTGTCCGCTTTCCGTTGTGGACCCGAGGCTCCCGCATGATCTGGAGCCCATTGGAGACGGCTTCGATTCCCGTATAGGTGCCGCCTCCCAGAGAAAAAGCCCTAAGGAAAAGAAGGAGCATGCCAGCCGCACCGAGCGTCGTCAGGCCGCTTTTAAAACCCGTCTGAACGGTGTGGACAACCGGGGCGATCTGAGGGATATGGGAAATGACGCCATAGCCGATGAGGAGGACGTGGGTGATGACGAACGTGATAAAAATCGGCGCCAGTATAGTGACGGATTCCCGGACGCCGCGTAGATTGATGACGACGAGGAAGATGATGGCACAGACTTCGAACGGGACTTTATAGGCCTGATAAGAGGTCGGGAAAAAGCTGAAAACGGCATCTCCGCACGAAACGATCGAAACTGTGATCGTCAGCATATAATCGACGAGGAGGGCGGAACCGGATATCACTCCGGCCCTTTCGCCCAGCGTATGGGTCGCAACAATGTAGCCGCCCCCGCCCGAGGGGAAATATTCGATGATCCGGGAATAAGCATAGGAAATAATGAAGACCGTCAGCGCCGTTGCCAGGCCCAAGAAGACGGCCAAATAGGTGTGCTTCCCCAGGGCCCTGAATGCCGCCTCCGGCCCATAGGAGGCCGAGGACAGCCCGTCCGCGCCGAGCCCGATCCAGGCGAGGACGGGAATGAGAGCCAGCTTATGGAAAAGCGTCGGGTCTTTGATATTCCGCGGCCTGCCGATCAGCGTCTGCTTGATCTTATCCGTCAGTGTCTGTTCTTCGCTCATATCGATCTTTGTTTACACTCTTCGCCTATCTAGTCGTATTCTTCTACGCCTAATGGGATGGATTGCCGGAAGGAAGAATCTTTGCTTTCTAGGTTATTTATAACCTCGTTCGCCTGATAATTTTAGCAAAAATGGTCCTGTCAAGGCAAATTCAAACTGCATTGCGTCCCCGATCAGATGTTGATTCGGATGGGCAGGATGACTGTCGTAATTCCCTTCCAGCGGAGCTGCTGCTGGATGGCGAAGGCCGTTTCGTTGTGCATCAACCTGTGGATGAGGCCGGATTGCCGAAATACGGACTGGCCGGCGAAAACCGTAGATTTTGGGAACTTCTTGGCGATGGATTCCACGAGGCTGCTCGCCGTTTTGACGATGTCCTTCCCCAGGTCATATTTGAAATCCGCGGCAAACCCGAGTTTGCGGGCCAGCTCGACGTATTTCCGGAGAAAATCGCAGACCGAACCCTCCATGCAGGAGACCGCGTCCGAACCTTTGAACGAGCCGACATCCACTTCGGCGACCGACACAAAAATAAAATTCTTATACATCAAGCTTTTTTTTGATATGTTACTTGGCTCTGATCTTTTTTCTTGCGGGCTTGGAACTCGATTCTTTGCTCTAGCTTTTCTTGTTATAGCCTTGCGAACTGATTTTTAATTCGGATTTTCGTGGGAAGCAACCTTTAACATTAATCAGAAGTACGGGCGCAGAAGATTTGGACGCAATTTGACTGTTGAGACATCGCCACCGACCTCTAACCAGGTGTCTCAGAAATGAGTGCTTAGAACCGTCCATAATAATTAAATCTACTCCTAGCAGTTTAGCTAAATCTAGAATTGACTTCTCCGGCTCGCCACGTTTTATAATCACTTCAATGTTGTCTTTTTCTTTTGGCAGAATGGCATCTATATCGCAACGCGCGTTTTCTTCCAGTTGCTCATAAGCCAATTTTTTTATTGGAAATGCAATCGCATAATTGATGTTAACCTTGCGAAATTGCACGACGTGAAGGATGTAGAGTTTAGCGGAGAAATCTGTGGCCAAGCGATGCGCTTCCTTAATCAATAACTCAGAGCCGTCAGATAAATCGACCGAAACCAAAATTGAACGCCACATATTTTTCGTCCTTTCGGGCTCACCTGAGCAGATGACTCATAAGCCACCCTTCAAAATAGACAATTAGTGTCACCAGGATAACAATTTCTATGATAACAGGCGTCATGGATTTGATCCATTGAAAGGGGGTAAAATGTTTGTTAATTTCCTTGCGAATGAAAGAATAGGCAAGAACGGATTGAGCCGATCCGATATGGGTCCAACAACCCCCAACTGCGTAGCCCGCGATCTGAGCCATCGCAAAAAGATGAATGAATTTTACTTCAATACCCTGTAAAGCGCGGCCCGCAAAATCGGCCACCACGTTATTGTCCAACATGGCGGACAGAACGGTTGCTCCCCCAAACTGGGCTATGGCGAGTTGCGACGCCCCTATCGTCTTAAGAGCCCAACTCAAAAATTGGGTAATCTGGCCGAAAAAGCCGGTTTTTTGGAGAAGGGTGATACAAAAGAAAAGCGGTATGAGAAATAAGTATTCTGCGAATTCGCGCCTCGCCTCAACCAGAGCAAGTCGTCTCATCTTGGGGATGAGGGATATCCCGATAAAAGCCACGACGAAGGCGGCAAAGGATGCCGGGAAAAGGGGAAAATTGTGTTGAACGGCGTGCCAAATTAGGAAACCAATGAACGGGATGAATGACAAAATGCCGATCCGTTGGGTCCGAATCCGCCGCTTCTTGATCTCCGTGAAGAATATCTTTAGCCTCTTAGCGAATTTCTGACTCCCCGGACCGTCTCCTTCTATTTCGCTGGAGAAATAGTTGTCCAACGTCTCGGCTATCTCCTCCGAGATAAAAATGCCAAGCATCTCTTTTCTCTTCTCCTGAGGAACCCCCGCTCTCACGATAGCTTCGCCGAGCGACATGCCCTGATGAATGTCCTTGAGGAGAGGATGGAAATAGTGACCTAACGACTTTTCGTGTTCTTTGAGGAATTCCAAATCGACCAAAACCTTTCCGTGCCGCATGGCTTGAAGAAATCGCACGTCGGCAACTCGAGATTCTATGAAGTCGAGTTTTTCTATGAGAATCTTACGCTTCCCCAATTTCCGGCGGATATTCCAAGCCACGATCAGATAGCTTCCCAATGCCACAGGCAGGCAATACCGAAGAAAAAAAACGTTGTCTAAATGGGGATACAGGTTAGCCTTCATGATGAGATTGGGGGGCTCTCCATAGGCCAGCCACATTCCGCACACCGTTGTGACAATAGTCGAAATCATAACAATGTAAATTAGCGTGTCATCTCTCGTTTTCGCCAGCAAAAGAATAACCACGATGGTTCGGATCATGAGCCCGATCATAGAAACCCCGTCCAAGATCCCCGAAGAAACGGCAACAAGGGCAGCAATAAGCGCTACTGTTAGTGCCAATTTGCCTCTGTTTTTCTTGAGTATGGCGAAACTCATTGTCTCTAATAGGCGTGTCTGAGTGATAACCGATACGAACAATGTCAGACCGAGGATAAAAAGCATTGTGTCGGCGTGAATCATGGCATCTAGTCCGCGGAAAGAAATAAAATGGCTTTTAATAAAGTCCCAAAGTCTTCCCGCGCCGCTAACACGCATGGATTGACGAAGAAACGATGTCGGCCACCAGATTGTCCAGAATGTTGCCGAAATAACGAGGGCCGCCCCATAAGTCAGAGCATTTTTGTCCAGGCGATAACGGATGGAGCCAAAAATAAAAAGCGACAAGATCATCACCAGGACTTCAAGGGCCATAGCCCAGTTTGGAAAAGGAAAAAATTCGCCTATTCCTATGATCATTACGGACAAGACCAGAAAGATGACCAGAAACTTCATTCCCGAGAGCTTGATGATTTTGGCGCTGTCAGTCCGTTCCATGGAGCAGGTCTTTATTTATCAGCTCCCATGTTATAGTATGGGCGCGCTTAATTCAACCCAAAATTGCTCAAGGCAAATAAGTTCGACACAATCCCTTTTACTTTTCCCATCTCCTCCTTACCGAGGAGATCTTGATTCATATCTATTAAAAGTTATTCAGCCGCCAGCGATACTCACGACGCCGGAAATGAACTTGACCACGACTCCCCGAATATCTACATATCCCATCTCCTTCCAATAGGCCGTCTTGAGCTGCGGAATGCCACTGCCCGCGGCGTCCGGAGCAACGTACCGGAGAAGAAGGGCGACGATGACCGAAAAGCCCATGATCACAATGAAACTTGATACGAGGAAAAAAGCGCGGGAGCGCATCGCAAAAACAAGGTAGGTTTTAGCGAAGAGGAAATTCGTGCAGAAAAGGAATGCGACTGCGGATAAAGCGGCCGCCACGCCGAGGGCCGCCTTTTGAATTAAGGCCCGGGCGTTTTCCGACAAACTTTGGGTCGACTCGGCAATGCTCGATTTATCCATTGGATTTTGTTTGATCTGATTGATTAGGGAATTTGACTTTCAAGCTCAACATGAAAGGACGCCCTTTCGGGCAACGACAATCTCAATGGGCAAGCCTAGATTCATCATGAGCGCATACTCAAGAATATGAAATCCCGCTTTCAAGACGGCCTCCCGCGCAAAAATCGGACGGCAATCCAGAGAGCGGGGGAATGTTCGATGGGCCCATTCATAGGCTCTTCCAGCCCCGGCGGATATGCCTTTTTGGGACAAAGCGACGACGCCAAGTCGCTTTCCCTTCCGAAGGACCCTGGCACACTCACCCAAGACATCGGGGATTTCAGGAGTGTCGAAGAGCTCCAGCGTGAAACTAAGAAAAACCGCATCGAAGCGGTCGTTTTTAAAAGGAAGCCGCGCTCCGTCTCCGAGTGTGAGTCTGATCCTTTCCGAAAGCCCGGCCTTCTGTATTCTCTTTCTTGACTGCCGACACATCCCTAGTGAGATGTCCACGCCGAAGATCCGGCCAAATCTAGCTGAACTCCCCAGGGAGATAAGACCGCGACCGGTTCCGAACCCGATTTCGAGAACGACATCGCTTTCCATAGCGCCGAGCTGGCGGAGACCGAACTCTCGAAATTGTCTCTCCCAGAATCCGGCCAAAAAGTCGTAGCAGCGGCTAAGACGATCGTAGTGGACTCGGGCCGCATCTTTGGATCGGGTAACCCGACTGATTCCATTTTCGTCCTGAGACACTCTAAACCCGTGCTTTTAAGAAATGATCCTATTTTACGTCCTGCAACAGACGGAGGCAATGCGCCAAGAACGTCCAGACGCGCTCGACATCGGCCAGGCGATAGCGGGCTCGCGTCTTCCTCCCATGGCCCACGAGAATGGTGATCGAATCCCCGCCGAGCGCCCGGAACGCGTCCTCGTCCGTTCGATCGTCGCCGATGAAGATCCGCACCGTTCCTCTTTCCCGCGGGAGCCAATTCATGAGCTTGCGGATTCCCAAGCCCTTGTCCCAATAGATGTCCGGCCGGATCTCAAGGACCTTCTTGCCTTCGGTGACCATAAAGGTCCCGCCCTTTCGACGGACCTCATCGGCCACGATCCTTCTCAGCGGCGAGACGAGGACGGGATCCAGTCGCCGGAAATGGACGCTCCCCGTGACACCCTTATTTTCAACGAGAAGCCGGGGGAAACGCCGGGTCCTGGCCTCGATCCTTTTTAACAGCCAGCCGAGGGCGGGGCGCCTCTTTTTCGCCACGGGATGGACCCAGGTTCGCCGGCCCCACCTCGCTTCCAGGCCGTGATTACCAATGTAGGCCAGACCTTCGATGCCGACGCACCGGCGGACATCGGCGAGCGATCGTCCCGAAACGATACAGATGAACATTCTCTCGCTCAATGCCTCCAAGAAGCGTTTTCTCCGGTAAGGAAGTACGGCCCGATCAGGAGTCCGTTTGATGGGGACCAGCGTCCCGTCGTAATCCAGAAAAAGGAGGAGGCATCGGCCGGGCGTGATCATCCGCAGGATCTCTCTCATAGACGGATGATATCCTCCTGTTCGTAGAGCGAGAGGAAGAGGAGCAAATAATCCTTGATGTGCCGGGTGATGAGAAAGTTGTTCTTGACATGTTCGCGCCCGTTCACTCCGAGCCTCTCAGCGTATTGGGGCGCGTTCAGCAATTGCTTGATGTAATAGGCGGTTCCCTCGATGGAATGGCTTAGGATTCCGGAGTATTTGTGGGCGATCTGAAGGGGAATTCCGCCCACGGCCGAGGCAATGACGGGTTTGGCTTTCCATAAGGCTTCGGCGACGGTCAGTCCGAAACTTTCCTTCAAAGATTTTTGAAGGATGAGGTCCGAGGCCCTCTGGAGAGCGTTGATCTCGATATCGCTGCCCGGCGGCAGGAAGAGGACGAAGATATCCGGATCGCTTGCGGCCTCCTGTTGGACCTCGGTCAGCACCTTCATGCCCTCGGGATCGTCGGTCGCTCCTCCGCCGGCCAGGACAAGCTGACAATCGACATGCTCCTTGACCATCTTGTAGGCCCGGATGACGCCGACCGGGTCTTTCAAGTAATCGAAGCGGGAGATCTGCGTGACGAGCGGGCGGTCCCTGTTCAGACCGAACCGCTCACAGACGGAATTGATGAGGTCTTCGGGGAGATCCTTGTTTTTGTCGCTCAACGGGTCGATGGAAGGCGAGATGAGGACCTGCCGGATGGCCAGGGGCCGGGAAAACGCGGGGGCCGAGAAGACGGCCGCGTCGTAAGATTCGACGAATGTTCGCAGAAACTCCCAGACATCAGGCTGAGGGTTCGTGAAATCGATGTGGCATCGCCAAATCCATTTTCCGCCCCGCGAACGCTTCTCCTCGACCAGGGCGACGGGCTGGGGATCATGGACGAACGTGATCTCAGCGCCGCGCAAGACCTCCTTCGCGTTTTGCCGGTTGACCTCGACAAGATAATCCAGCTCTCCCGGCCCGAACGTCTCCGCAACACCGTGCAGGGCGTTATGGATCCTTTTAGTCAGGTTGAAAAATTTTTCGTTCCCCTTGATGACGTCCCACAAGACATTGACGCCGAGATCATGGAGGAGCGGCAGTATCCGGCTCAGGATCTCGGCCACCCCCCCGCCGACGGCCGTAGAATTGATATTCTGGACAGTCTTCCCCCGAAGCCGTTCGGCCAACAGATACAGCTCTTCGATGGTGCTCGAACCCACGATCGGAGCGTAGTCGTTAATCCTTGACATATTCGCCCACTTTCTGAACGATCATTTCGCGCAAGCCCTCCAAGGTGAAGGTATAAGGATCCAGGCGGGAGATGTCGCGGGCCAACTTCGTTTCGCCCAGGTCCTCGAACCAGTCGGAGAAGTCATTATCACCCTTCTCCAACCGCAAACGGGCTTCAAAGACATGGAAATAGATGGAGTCGATGCTGACCTTCTGCAAGATCTCCCGGAATTCGCCAAGGCCGCGGGCTTCGTAGGGCGTAGGCAGGATGAACGTCCGGCACGACATGAAATGAAATTCCTCTCCTTCTTGGCATTCCCCATTCTGTCCGTCCCGCTCCGCAAGGGCCGATCTCAAGATGTCGAGAAAAGCCGCCCGGAGACTGCCGATGCTGCGAAACTTGACGGTGTCGACGCTGGCCAGCCGTTCCCCAAGGGCGTCCTGGCCCAAGGCAGTGGTCACCCAGAAAGCGAAGTCATTCGGCGGTTCGGGAGACAGATAATGGTGCTGCTGGATGAACCGGTGGGTATGATAGTAAACGGAGCTCCCCGGAATCTCCTGCAGGCCGGTGAACAGCTCCCGGGCGTCCTTGGCCCGCCGTCCCAAGAGTTCGACGAGATTAAGACGCGTCATAAAATGAAAGGACCTGGCCATGTTCTTACATCAGCCTTTTCATCTCGTTGACGATCTTGCCCGCCCACCGGTAGACGTTATTCTCCTTCACGGATTCTCTCATCCGTCTCATCCGTTCAGTCTGCTGGTCTGGCGGCATCTCGATCGCCTGCTTGATGGCGTCGGCAAACTGGTCCGTGGCGATCGGATTAACCAGGATGGCTTGCTCCAGTTCGCGCGATGAACCGGTGAATTTGCTAAGGATGAGCGTTCCTCTCTCGTCGATCCGGGAGGCCACGAATTCCTTGGCGACGAGATTCATGCCGTCATGGATCGAGCTGACGATGCAGAGATCGGCCGCCCGATAATACAGCAGGAGATCGTCCAAGCCCAGGTGCTTTTTATGGAGGAGAATGGGCTGCCAATCTTTCTTCTTCCATTTTTCGTTGATATCCAGCATTCGGCCGTAGATCTCGTCGTTATAGGCCCTGTATTTGGGGATATGGATGCGGGACAGAGGACCCAATTGAAGAAAGACGAACTTGCCGATGTACTCCGGATATTTCTCAAGGAACCGATCGATGGCGTTGAAGCGCTCCACGATCCCCTTCGTATAATCCATCCGGTCGACCCCGATGCCGAGAAAACGGTTGCGGAGCCGAAAGTCCATTTTCAAGAGAGAGATCCGACGCTCGATGTCCTCGCTCCGGGCTTTGGCCTCGACCATGTCGTAATCGATGCTGATCGGGAATGGCCGGACCAGCGTTTCCCGGCCGCCCTTGAAGACCGAAAGCCGTTCCCGGTCGACGCGGACCTCCAGAAAGCGGTCGACGGAATCCAAAAAATTCATCCCATGGTATCGGACATGAAAACCGAGAATGTCATTGCCGAGGAGCCCCCACAAAAGTTCTTCCGCCTGCGGGCAGACGCGGAACGACTCAGGATTGGGCCAGGGGATGTGCCAGAACTGGGCGACGACGATATCAGGGCGTCGCTCCTTGATCATCTTGGAAAGCAGGGCGAAGTGATAGTCTTGAATGAACACGAAACCCTGATCGTCACCGATTTCCTCGATGACGGCGGCGGCGAATTTTTCGTTGACGCTTTTGTAAACCTCCCAGTCGCTCTCCCGGAAGATGGGACGGACATGGACGATATGGCACAGCGGCCAGAGTCCTTCGTTCGAATACCCGTAATAGAACCTGTCCTCTTCCTCCTTGGTCAGCCAAATACGCCGCAGCGTATAGCTGGGATTATCCGGAGGGACCTGGACGTGATCGTGCTCATCCACCATCTCCCGGTCGGCCTCTCCGGAGCCGTGGGCGAGCCATGTGCCGCCGCAGGCTCGCATGACCGGGTCCAACGCCACGGTCATCCCGCTGGCCGGGGTCATGCACTGGATGCCATTGTCGCCATAGGTGTGGATATAGGGTTCGCGGTTCGAAACGACCAGGAATTTATGAGTTCCGATCTTATCTCTAACGACGTCCTTCAAGCTTTCTTTGGTCCAACTCATGGTTATAAGCTCCTTCGAACGAATCCCGGGCTAAAAACGTTTAGAATGAAGAAATAGACAGCCATCATCGTCAAGCCTACAGGCAGCCCGATTGCTCTTCGGATTGTTTCTGAAGTGTTTTGTTTTGATCGGTCATCGTCGCCTCCATATCCGCGCTCAGTCAGAACGCTCGCCTTAGGGCAACAAAAATAATGCCCTCGGTCGATATGGATAGCGGCCCGACCATCCCAATTGATATTGCCTGTGTGACATAATCGTATGTCACACACCCAAACATATTTTATGTTGGACAGAAAGTATTTTCAATAGCTAGTGCCGAATACGAGCAAAGTTATTCTTCGAAAGCTTTTTCCTCCTCCTCCCGCCAATACTCTTCCCTCTCCTTCGCATCCTGATGTTCCTTGACTTCGTAACAGTCTCTGCAAACGAGATCATATTCATAAAAGGGATCATAAGTAGCAATGAGACATTGGTCGCAAATTAGCTTTCCGCATCTCTCACAGTTCGAGAAATGAGGCGAGCTATATCCGAATATTTTGATAAATGGGGAAACGAGTATTGTGTCCCCGATCAGATGTTGATCCGGATGGGCAGGATGACTGTCGTAATTCCCTTCCAGCGGAGTTGCTGCTGGATGGCGAAGGCCGTTTCGTTGTGCATCAACCTGTGGATGAGGCCGGATTGCCGAAATACGGACTGGCCGGCGAAGACCGTAGATTTTGGGAACTTCTTGGCGATGGATTCCACGAGGCTGCTCGCCGTTTTGACGATGTCCGTCCCCAGGTCATATCTGAAATCCGCGGCAAACCCGAGTTTGCGGGCCAGCTCGACATATTTCCGGAGAAAATCGCAGACCGAACCCTCCATGCAGGAGACCGCGTCCGAACCTTTGAACGAGCCGACATCCACTTCGGCGACAGACACAAAAATAAAATTCTTATACATATCTGGGAAGGAAGCGAGGATGGACAGGAAGGTGTGCACGCCGAAGCCGTTGTAGCCGTTGACGAGCTGAATGGCGGTCATGGCTTTCGGGTCCACGGGCATCGTGTTGACGGGTCCCTTGGTCGGCAGGTTCAAGAGCAAGTCGTCCAGTTCCCGGACGCCGCCGCGGACCTTGTTGTAATGCGCGCGCGTCATGAAGCAAAGGACGATGACAATCGAGGTGATGACGAACGTCAGCCAACCGCCCATAGCGAACTTTTCGATCGAGGTGATGACGAGGACCGTCAGGCAGAGGGCCAGGCCGACGATATGGACGGGAAGATACTTTTTCCATTTCTTCTCTTTGGCCCGGTTTTTGATGAAAAAGCGCGACATGCCGAGCTGGGACAGAGAAAACGTCAAAAAGACGTTGATGGAATACATGACGACCAGCGTCGTGATGTTGCCATGGGAATAAAGAAGAAGGAGGATCGCCGCGCCGCCCATGAGGATCACTCCGTTTTGGATCGAGAATCGGTCGGACAGGGATGCGAAGCGATGAGGGAACCAGTAATCCACGGCCATGTTGGCCATAACCCGGGGACCGTCGACAAATCCGGTCTGGGACGCGACGAGAAGAAGGGCCCCTTCAGAGAAGATCGTGATGAGAGCGAGCGCTCGTCCGATCTTCCATCCTCCAAAGACTTTTCCGGCAAGGACGGCATTCAGGGTCTGACCCTCGATGGGTTGGACTTTAAGCAACAGGTAGCAGACCAGGATGCCGCCGGCCGTGACGGCAAGAGATGTGGCAAGGTAGATCATAGTCCGTTTCCCGTTATGCACTCTCGGCTCCCGAAGGATCTGAAGGCCGTTGGAAACGGCCTCAATTCCCGTATATGTCCCCCCTCCCATGGAGAATGCCTTCAGAAAAAGCAACAGCATTCCGCCTCCGCCGAGGACGGCCAGCCCAGCGTTGAAATCTGTGCGGATCTGGTGAGAAACGGGTCCGATCTGGGGAATGTGAGAGAGGATGCCATATCCTATGAGGAGGATATGGGTGATTACGAAAACAATGAAAATTGGCGCGAGCAGCGACACGGACTCTTTAACGCCCCGGAGATTCAAGATGACGAGAAGGATGATGGCGCAAATATCGAACGGGATCTTATATTGCTGAGCCGAGGCTGGGAAAAAACTGAAGATGGCGTCTCCGCACGAAACGATCGAGACGGTGATGGTCAGCATGTAGTCGACAAGGAGTGCTGCACCGGAAACGACTCCGGCTTTTCCGCTCAATGTATGCGTCGCTACGATATAGCCGCCGCCGCCCGATGGAAAATATTCGATGATCTTGGTATAGGCGAAAGAAATGATAAGGACCGTCGTAGCCGTCGCGATGGCCAAAAAGATCGCCAAATACGTGTGTTGGCCGAGAGTCTTGAACGCTTCTTCCGGGCCATAGGATGACGATGACAAACCATCTGCGCCCAAACCGATCCAGGCCAGGATTGGAATCAGGGCCAGCTTATGGAATAGTCTTGGGTCCTTGATGCTCCGCGGCTTTCCGATGAGCGTGTGTTTGATCTTTTCGAGGAATGACTGTCCGTCTGTCATGGGAGACATTCTCTACACTATTATCTTCACGGGGTTAAAGTCAAGGCGAGTCGGTTGACTAAAGCCCAGCCCTATGGTATCCAATATGAAGCAATGATAGCTTAAATTTTTACCCTCACGGAGGTGTCATAGTGTACGGCTGGACCGGCAATATTCTCCGCGTCAACCTCACCACAAAAAGCACTAAAAAAGAGGCTTATAGCGAGGAGTTCGCCAAAAAATGGGTTGGCGGACGAGGCTTCGCCGTTAAAATCCTGTACGATGAGCTCAAGCCCGGGATCGACCCCCTCGGCCCCGAGAATAAGTTCATCGTCGCCCTGGGTCCGATCGCCGGAATACCGGCCCCCAATACCGGCAAAGCGGTCGTCGCTGCTAAATCGCCCCTGACGGGCTTTTACGGCGACGGCAACCTGGGCACGCGCGTGTCCGAGCATCTCCGGAAAGCCGGCTACGACGCTTTGATTGTCGAGGGAAAGGCCAGCCGGCCGACCATGCTCTATATCGAGGACGACAAAGTCGAATTTCTGCCGGCAGATGAAGTCTGGGGCAAAGGGACCTATGCCACTAATGATTGGATCTACGGCAAGTACGGCAAAGGAGTGGGCGTTCTGAACATCGGCCAGGGCGGGGAGAATCTCAACCGTTATGCCGTCGTTCGGAGCATGGAAGGACGGGCCGGCGGCCGGCCGGGCATGGGCGCGGTCATGGGCTCCAAGCTCCTCAAGGCTATCGTCGTCAAAGGCCATCGGCCTATTCCGCAAGCTGACCCGCAGGGTATGAAAGCTCTGGGAGCGGGCGACTTAAAAAAAGTCCAGCAGATCGACAGGGAAACGGGCTGGTCCATCCAAAGCACGACCGGAGTCCTCGCCTGGTGCAACGAGGTGGCCGGCCTCCCCGTCCGGAACTTCCGCAAGACCCATCACCCCGACGCCTGGAAGATCGACGGCGAGCGTCTCAACAACGCCAGGATCGCGACCTACGGCTGCCCCAACTGCACCATGCGCTGCGGCATCACGATCCACGACCACGAAGGCCATGAGGCCGAGCTCGATTACGAAAACATCGGCCTCCTCGGTTCGAACCTCGAGATCTTTGACCTCCCCCAAGTCGGGTCTTTGAATTACTTATGCGACGAGTACGGCCTGGACACGATGTCGGCCGGATGTGTCCTCAGCTTCTACGCCGATGCCATCGACCATGGCGCGACGAGCGGCGACTTCAAGTTCGGCGACGCCGAGCGGGCCAAGGAGCTGCTCCGGATGGCCGCCTTCCGTAAGGGCAAGCTCGGAAATCTTTTGGCCGAAGGATCGCTGCGGATGGCCCGGGAATTCGGGCACAACTCCGAGGCCTACGCTATGCAGGTCAAGGGCCTCGAAGTGGCCGCCTACAACTGCAAGTTCATTCCGGGCCAGGCGCTGGCTTACGGCGTCGCCGCCATCGGCGCCCACCACCGCGAAGCCTGGATTATCACTTTCGAGATCAAGAGCACTACCAGGGAATCCTACGGCCCGGAGAAGGCGGCCAAGGTCATCGAGCTCCAGCGCATCCGGGGGGGCATGTTCGAGTTCATCGTCGCCTGCCGTTTCCCCTGGATCGAGCTGGGCTGGCCTCTGGATAATTATCCCAAATACTTCAACACAATCACCGGCCTGAATTGGACGCTCGACGACATGTGGCGGACGGCCGACCGGATCTACAGCTTGATCAAGCTCAACTTCCTCCGAGAGTTCCCCGGCGTTACACGCAAGGCGGACTACCCGCCGGCCGTCTGGTTTGATCCATCCAATGCCGACACCGAAGGCCCTATCGCCGGCAGGGTCCTCGAGATCGAGAAGTACGACAGCCTCCTCCAGCACTACTACGACCAGCGCGGCTATGACAACCGGGGTATCCCGACCAAAGACACCCTCAAGAAGCTCGACCTCGCCGAGGAAGCGGCCAAAGCCGAGAAACACGCGAAGCTGACATGAAAGTCAGGATCAAAATGATCGGCCCGCTGATCTACGAGGCCGGTTTCAGCGAAAAAGAGATCGAGATCCCGGCGGAAACGACCGCCGAGACCTTGATTGATATGATCCATATTTCCAAGCAGCGGCCGAAGATCGTGACCCGAAACGGCAAGGCCGTTGCTCCGAACGAACACCTCGAAGAGGGCGACAAGATCGCGATCTCTCCGATCTACTCCGGCGGATAAGAGCCAGTAGCTGGGGTCAAAGCTGCTCATTATTCAATTTTGAAAAATGAATAGGTGCGATCCCGAACAAGATGAACGATAAAACTCTCCAACCCGTCCTCATCAACGGCGAATGGCGTCCGGCCCGAAACTCTATCGGCTCTTTTCGTGCCGTTAATCCCGCCACGGGCGAAGAGCTCGCAGATTTCTATCCGATCTCATGCTTTGCCGATGTCGAGGACGCTCTTCAGGCTGCTCAGTGCGCCGTCCCCGGATTGATCAAAACGCCGCCTGAAACCCTCGCCGACTTCCTGGATTTATTAGCAGAGCGAATCCTGGCTCACTATGACGATCTGGTCGACATGGCCCATCTTGAAACAGCCCTGCCGAAAGAGCCGCGCCTTAGAGTTACCGAGCTCCCGAGAACGACGAACCAGCTCCATCAAGCGGCCGCGGCGGCCAAGGACCGCTCCTGGTGCCGGGCGACGATCGACACGAAGCTAAATATCAGATCGAAATACAGCCCCTTGGGCGGGCCTGTGGCCGTGTTCGGTCCGAATAATTTTCCTTTTGCCTTCAACTCGTCGGCCGGCGGGGATTTCGCCGCCGCGATCGCGGCCGGCAATCCGGTCATTGCCAAGGCCCATCCCAGTCATCCCGGCACCACCCGGATTTTTGCCGGGATCGCACGGGATTGCCTCAAGGCATGCGGCCTCCCTCTCGCGGCCGTTCAGTTGATTTATCATCTCCAGCCAGAGGACGGACTCAAGCTCGTGTCCCATCCGCTCCTGGGCGCAACGGCTTTTACCGGGAGCCGGCCGGCAGGGCTCCAGCTTAAAAAAGCCGCGGACAAGGCCGGCAAGCCGATCTATCTTGAGATGTCGAGCCTCAACCCAATATTCATCCTACCCGGAGCTCTGAAAGAGCGGGCCAAACGAATCGCCAACGAGCTTTTTAACTCCTGCACGATGGGAGCCGGGCAATTCTGCACCAAACCTGGCTTGGTCGTCCTGCTCAAAGATGAGGAGAGTAAAACTTTTCTGCATTCCGTTCAAGAATATTTCAAGCAGTCTCTCCCAGGATTCTTGCTCAGCAAGAACGTTCTCGAAAGCATCATATCCGCCCTCGAAACCATGAAGAAAGCCGGAGCGGAAGTCGTGACCGGAGGAAAACCGATTGACGGCCCAGGGATTTGTTTCGCAAACACATTACTTCGGGTTTCCGGCGACACATTTTTGAAGAAAGCAAAAGAATTACAGCAGGAAGCCTTTGGCCCAGCGTCTCTTGCCGTCTTGGCGAATGACGTTGAGCAAATGCTTGAGATCGCCATTTCTCTCGAAGGGAGCCTGACGGCAAGTACCTACACCCATACTCAAGGCGGGGACGATCCGCTTTATGCCCGACTTGAACCGATCTTGCGGGCAAAGACCGGCCGCCTGCTTAACGACAAAATGCCGACGGGCTTAGCCGTCACACCGGCCATGGTCCACGGCGGCCCCTTCCCTGCCACGGGGCATCAAGGATTCACGTCCGTCGGGATTCCGGCATCCATGTTGCGCTTCGCCGCTCTCCATTGTTATGACAATGTGGGCCAGGATCGTCTTCCTCCTGAATTGAAAGACAAAAATCCGACGGGCAAAATGTGGCGGTTGATCGATGGTGGATGGGCGCAGAGGGATATCTAAAACATCATTATCTCTGATCAACACGAAGAATAACATTTCGCATATGGGAATTATATCCTTGTCAATTTTACGTCCACGCCCGTATTATCTATTTTCTCGAGACCTGCTTCTTCCCGGATTTGACGAGTAACTCAACCGCTAAGTTGGCCTGCATGTTGGCCACAATCCCGACGCGCGGCGCCATGGGCGAAATGCCTCTGACCGGCTCGCTCTCCTCGTCGCCGCAGATGTAGAGATTCCCGACCCGCCTCTGACGGATCTTCTGGTTCCTTCCCCATCCCGACAATCCCGATGCGGCGATAATCGGCCGGTCCGGGAAATGGGCGATCCACGATTCGATCAACATCTGCTTTTGGCCCGCTCGGTCGAAGGCCTCGATGAGAAGATCGGCTTTGCCAAAAATAGTCTTTACATTTTTGGGGGTGATCCTGCGCTGAAAGCCTACATATTCGGAAAAGGGATTGATCTTTCTGAGGTTTTCGAGGAGCGCCCGAACCTTGACCTTTCCGACCTGGGTCCAGAAATACTGCTGCCTGTTGAGATTGGAGATCTCAATCCGGTCGAAGTCAACGATGATGAGTTTTCCGATTCCAGCGCGCGCCAGCGAAACGGCGACACTTGAGCCCAATCCGCCAGCCCCGGCGATCCCGACGACGCTCGCCCTTAAGAGCGGCAGAATCCGGGGATCGTGTTTGGAAAAGAATTTTTTCTCGAGGTTTTTCATATCAAAGTGTCAACACGAGCCTTTCGGAGAAAAATTTCTGGGACACAATGCTTAATCAAAAGATGAAACTCATATCCCCAAATTTTTCATGGGACGCGCTGCCGAACTCTAAAGAATTCGGAACATATCTCCAATTTTTGCTAGCCGATAAAGCGGCCGACCGTCCAAAGGACGATGAGCGCGATAAGCGCCCCGGCCAGGGCCCACTTCGGGCGGCGTCCAACGGCCGTCTCACTGCCGAGGCCGATCCTGAGTCCCAGCGGAACAAGGACGAGGGAGGCAAGCGCGGCCATGCTTCCGCCGACAAAGATATGGTTGAGGACTTTGGCTGTTCCGCCGGCCACCCACGGCTCATAGCGGACGATATACGTGATAACGATCGCAAACATGGCGTATCCACCGTAGGCCGCGACAATGCCGGGCAAGAAGGTCCGAAAAGAGCGCTTTTTCTCATTCTTGATCCAGGCCGTAGCGGCGATATCGAAGACGAGGCCAAGGAAGAAGATCCCGAGGAGGTGGCAAAAATAGGGCGCGGCATTGACCAGCTTGAACAGCGCGGCCGTTGCGCCGACGACAGTCGATGAGCCCGGCTTGTTGATAAGGCCGCGAGCGATCCCGAGCATGAAAAACGCCCAGGCCGAAAGCCAGACAGAGGCATAGGGCACGTTGTTCTTAAAAAAAGCTTCACCGCCGACGACTTCCATAATCCCCCACAGGGAGCCGAAGACCAAGAGC
>Ga0315281_10005293_pt1 | contig 18505 bp, 15 predicted proteins | sample YL17G07_0_MG_FD_204540 | JGI IMG/M metagenome (GOLD analysis project Ga0315281, IMG submission 204540) | Sediment microbial communities from Yellowstone Lake, YNP, Wyoming, USA - YL17G07_0 | ecosystem: Environmental > Aquatic > Freshwater > Lake > Sediment | place: USA: Wyoming | collected...
AGCTCCCATCCGACCTGATCCTCCATCCGAGGAGGCGATAGAGAGATGAGCAAGACTCCACGACGGGCTCGTGGTCCCACGGGCAAAAGCTACAGCTTGACGACCGGCTCCTCTTCATAGAGAGGCATCGACGTGAGGCAGACCGTCGCGCCGTTGGCGACGAGATCGAGGCTGGCCTCCGTGACGACCGGATCGTGTTGCAGCGGGGACACCGTGCAATGCAGAAACGAGTAGATGGGACGTTCGAAGAGAGAACAGCCCGCCACACCTTCGAGCATGGTGAGGAGGGTCGGCACCATTCGCGGCGTCTTGGGCGACACGCTCTGCAGGTGCTTGGACGCCTCGCGAAGCGCGATGGCGTCGACCACCAGGGGGGCCACGACAGGATCGAGTGACGGCGCCGCGAGTGAGGTCCAGAGGAAGTCGATCTCCGGCAAGGCGTCGTACAGCCGGCAAACGTCGCGCATGTCAGCGACCGTCGCGTCGCGCACGACCCCCGTAGCGTCGTCGGCGATGAGCGTCCCTTCGCCGTCCGCACAGCACACCAGGCGGCCGCTGGTGCCGAGGCGGATGTCGTGGGCGGAGTCGCGGGCAGCCAGCAGAACGGCGCGCGGAGCCGTGGCCAGACAGTGCTCGACCAACTGCCGCGGCAACCGGGCCAGGTGGCGCTCGCGGTCGACCGCGGCACCGCCCTTGATCAGCAGGTCGAGGGCTCTGGTCGACGGGATCGAGACGCCGACGTTCTCAAGTACCCACAGGGTTCTCTCGTGGATGAACGCACGTTCGGTCTCACTCAGCACTGTGGTTGCAGGCCGTTCCACGAACCACCCTCTTCTTGCGACGACTCTTCACGACTCAAGCCCGAGATGATCTTGTCAGGCATGACGCACACTCTCGGCGACGGCAAGAGAGATTCCTCTGAGTGAACATACTTGCCACCGGCCGATCCCCTCGTCAAGCTCTCTCGGCCGCTCATGGCTGGCGGAGATCCTGAGCAGCGCCATCATCCGGGAGTCGGCCGCAGCCCAGATGCTGCCCGCTCGGATGGGGCTTCCCGGGCTCCGGGCCGACGGACCGTGGACACTGACGCTTGCCCTCGGACTGTGGCCGGGAGACCCGACAGGCTCAGCGGGCAAACTGGCCGAGGTGGGCCAGGAGCGGCTGCGGCTCAGGACGGCGGCAGGCGCCAGCCGACCGCCGTCGCCACGGCTTCGCCGCGCATCACTTGTGGAGCACGCACTCGGCGCCGGCCGGGGCAGCCGGCACCGCCGGCCGGTCTGCGGCCTCCGCGCGCCCCACCAGATCCAGGCCCACGATGCCGTCGCCGATGACGGCGTCGAGCTGCCAGGTCAGCGCCTTGTCCGGCTCGGCGGCGAGGCGCGCCCTCATCTCGCCGCTGAACGGCGGCTTGAGGGCCTCCTCCAGCGCCGCCGCGGCGGCGGCGCGGTCGGCGGCGCACACCCGCGAGATGAACTCGTGGCCCACGAGCTCCTTCTCTGCCGCGCCGACAGCGCGGCAGAACGAAGGGCTCACGAACGTCATGACGCGGTCGCGGTCGATCTCGACGACGAAAGCGGTCTGCGTGTCGGCCAGCAGCTCCAGGCTCTTGCGCAGGCGGCGGACCTCGTCGTGGTCGATGGTCTCCACGTCCGGCTTGCTGATGAAGAGCAGGTAGGCCATCGCCCGGGGCTCGCCCCTCTCGGCGATCGGCCCCAGGGAGACGCGCGCCCAGATCTTCTCACCGTCGGGACGGCCGAGGTGCTCTTCGAAGACCTGAGCGCCCTCGCGGCGAAAGCCGCGGGCGCGGTCGGGCCAGCCCGGCATGACGCTGGACCACTGCCGCCCCAGCAGATCGGTGCTCGCGCCTCCCACGAGCTTGACCAGCGGCGCGTTCAGGGCGATCGTCTTGCCGGCGTCCGAGACCACGGCCACGGGCTGTTCGAGCGGCAGATGCGACAGCACCTCGAACACGATCTCGATGCGCTGGCGGACCGCGTACGGAAGCTGCGGCGCCATCCAGTACTCCTGCCCGAGCCCGTCCGGGGACGGACCCTGATCCTCCATCAACATCTTGGCCCAGTCGTTCATCGTCGCCTCACAAGTCCGGAGCTTCACTAGCGCCTGCTTAAGGATTCGACCAGGCGGTCCCTGAGGGCGATGGTACGGGCGTCTAGGGAGAGGAGAATATGCGTCTACGCGCCGACCTTGTACATCGTGCGTTCGCCGAGCCCGGTGACGACCTTGACGTAGCCGCACAGCTCGGCGTCGAGGGCGGGGTCGCCGGTGTCGACGAGCAGAGGTCGGCCCTCCAGCGACAGGAGCTTGGTCTGCGTGGCGATGACGGTGATCCCGGCCGTGCCCACGCGGCGGATCACGGCCGGGCTGATCTGCTGGTTGCCGCGACCGAAGATGTGACCCTGGCCGCCGATCGCGGTGACCACGATGTGCGCCGTGGGGTGTGCCCGCAGGAGACGCAGCAGGCCCACCTCGGTGACGTCCCTGCCGGCCAGGGCCCCGCCCAGCACGGCGTCGACGCCGAGCAGCGTCTTCTCGAGGCCGAGGCGGGTCATGATCGTACGCGTCGTGGTGCCCGGGCCCAGGATGTACAGGTCGGCCGGGCTCATGTCGCGGATCACCTCTGTGGCGACGTCGTTCAGAGCGCGCTCCTCGCCGGCCACCCCGCCGGCCTTGGCGCTCTGCGTGAGCCCCCGGGCATAGGGGACCGATAGGTATCCGTAGAGATGCGCCGAGACGCGGTTCTCGCGAAAGGCCTCCTCGTCGATGTCCATGACCTCTCCCTCACGCAGGCGCGCGGCCGCCGGGCGATCGTGGAGGAAGAGCGCCGCCACGTCGCCGGCGGCGGCCGGCGTCGTGGCGTAGACGGCCGAGTGGATCTTGACGCCGGCCGGCACGCCGATCACGGGCACGCCGGCGCCGACGGCATTGCAGATGTTGCGCGCCGTGCCGTCGCCGCCGGCGAAGAGGATCAGGTCGACGCCGGCGGCCACCAGGTCGCGGGCCGCCTGCTCGGTGTCGGCCGGGGACGTGAGCACGAACTCGCCGGCCGCGCCCAGAGCGGCCTCGTCGTGGCCGTGATCGCGCTCCACGGCGGCCCATGAAGGACGGCCGCGGAACGTGCCCAGCACGCGCGGCTCGAAGCCGGCCGCGCGGGCCTCGTCCTCGCCCATCTCGGCCGGCCAGGTGACGACCTCGACGTGATCGCGCACACGCGCCAGGCGCTCGAGCGCCAGCCGGGCGCGCCGCGGAGCTTCGCGCACGGCGCCCAGCTCGAGCGCCCGCCGCAGGATCTCCGCCCCGTCGCTCCCCTTGAGGCCCACCCTGCCGCCGACCCCGGCGACGGGGTTGACGATGAGCCCGAGCCGCTTCACCTGGGCGCCCTCACGAGCGCTTCTTGCCTCCGCGCTTCTGGCGCCTGGGCTGCGCGCGCCCTCCTGCGCGCGCCGGCCCCGATCCCGACGCCGGCTGGGGCCTCATCACGGTGAAGAGATAGATGACCAGCGCCGGGGACATCACGAGCAGCAGCCCCGGCGTCCTCGTGACGACGCTGAGGACGACCGCGACGAGGAGGGCGACGAACACCAGCGAGTGGACCATGCGCACGCTGAAGGCGGTGATGCGGCGCCCCAGCATCCACAGGTCGAAGGAGTCGATGGTCATGGTGAGCGCCGCGAGGGCCGCCAGCAGGAGCGACAGCACGACGAACGGCTGCCGCCAGCCGCCGAACTGGCTACCGGTGGCATAGGTGTAGGCGAGCATGCCGCAGGCGAGGGCCGTCATCAGCAGGATGGTGAGGCCGAAGGAACGCAGCACTCTCTGGCCGACCGTGAGGTCCTGGCGCACGTGGGGGCTCTCCTACTTCTGCTTCAGGATCTTCTTCTTATAGGCGCGCCAGGTGAAGGCCCACTGCTCGGGGTCCTCCATGGCCTCGGTGCGCCGCAGCTGGTCGATCGGCTGGGCGTGCGGCGCGTCGAGCACGAACTGCGCGTCGGCGTAGGCCTCGTCGCTGCCCTTCTTGATGACCGCCGCCCATTCGTCGAGGTCGTCCTTGCTGTAGGTCTCGCAGGGCTCCGGCGTGAACGGCTCGGGCACCACCCACGGATGATGGCTCATCCACATGCTCTGGATGCCGAAGTCGACCATGCGGTCGCGCAGGGCCTCGGTGCCGACGCCCGTGTCCTCCTTGAGCTGCTCCAGGCTGTAGCGCACCTGGTCGAGCCGGCGGTGGCCTTCGGCATAGGGCCGGCTCACGCCCTTGACCGCCATCAGCAGGTTGTCCAGGTAGTTGTTGTTGAGGACGCTGATCTCGGCGACCTCCTTGAGGCCCTCGGGACCCATGCTACGGATCCAGGCGTAGGCGCGGATGACGCCCATCCAGTTGCCGAGGAAGCCGCGCACGCGGCCGATGCTCTCGGGGCGGTCGTAGTCGAGGTGGTACCGGTCGCCGACCTTGGTGACCAGCGGCACCGGCAGGTACTTGGCGAGCTCGTCGGTGCACAGGTAGGCCCCGGTGGCCGGGCCTTCGCAGCCGTGCGGACTCGAGAACGTCTTGTGCAGGTTGAAGTGGCAGGCGTCGAAGCCGGCGTCGCGGGCCCGAGCGAACCCCAGGATGCCGTTGGCGTTGGCCTGATCGGTGAAGGCCAGGGCGCCGGCCTCGTGAAGCACTTCGACGTATTTGTCGATCTGGGGGTTGTAGATGCCGGTGTCCTCGGGGTTGGTGATCATGCAGCCCACGGTCTTCTCGGACACGGCCGCCTTGAAGGCTTCGAGGTCCGGGTAGCCGTTCTCGTCGGGCATCACGGTGATGACCTTGAAGCCGGCGACCATCGGCGTGGCGGCGTCGCAGGGGTGCGAGAAGATCGTCGTGATCATCTCGCGGCGCTGGTCCAGCTCGCCCCTGGCCTCGAAGTAGCGGCGCATGACGCAGGCGTTGGTGAACACCGCGTGCGAACCGCCGCCCGGCTGCAGCGTGAAGGCGTCCATGCCGCTAATCGACTTCAGGTACTGGCCGGTGTCGTAGACGATCTCGAGGAGGCCCTGGATCGTGTCCTCGTCCTGCCAGGGATGCAGGTCGGCGGCCTTGTGCCCGCGGATCAGCTCCTCATGCATCTTCGGGCTGTACTTCATCGTGCAGGTGCCCTCGCTGATGTCGCTGCCGAGGTCCATGCCCAGCGTCATCTGCGAGTAGCGCAGGTAGTGGCGCAGTACCTGGTACTGCGCCATCTCGGGCAGGTCGGGGGCGGCCGCGCGGGCCATCCCCTCGGGGATGTAGCTCGCGGCCTCACCCACAGCAGCCTTGACGTCGTCTTCGGCGAGCGGCACGAGGATGCCGCGCTCGCCGGACGTTCCCTGCTCCATGATGAAGGGCTCGTCCCAGCGCGGGGCGCGGTAGTCGCGCAGCACGCCGCCGTCGCGGCGGAGCTTGGCCAGGCGGGCGACCTTGTCTTGCGGCGTCTCGGTCATGCCGTCACCTCCTTGACAGCCGCGGCCAAGGTCTCGATGTCGGCCTGGTCGTAATACTCGGTGACGCAGTAGAGCGCGCTCTGGCCGAGCTCGGGGAACTCGGCCGAGAGGTCCTTGCCGCCGAAGATCTGGTGGCCGAGCAGCTGCTTGTTGACCTCGGCCACCGTCTTGCCCGTGCCGTCGAAGTCGACGACGAACTCCTTGAAGAAGCTCGGCGAGAGCTTGACCTGCACGCCGGGGACCTCGCCGAGCAGCTTGGCGGCGTAGTGCGAGCGGGCGATGCAGGTCTCGCCGAGCTCCTTGAAGCCCTGCGGACCCATCACCGCCATGTACACGGCCGCGGCGATGGTCCACAGCCCGGACGCGGTGCCGACCCAGTCCTTGCCCTGGTCGCGGGCGCCGTAGCTGGTGCGCTCGGCCAGCGCTTCGGCGACGGCGTATTGGCCGGGGGTCGCGGTCTCCATGACCGTGTAGAGCTCGAGCGGGCACTCCTGGGCGAACACGGGGTCGTCGTCCTTGAAGGCGATGAACCCGGAGCAGCCGCCGCCGGCGTGCATGTGCATGCCGAGCCCCTGAATGTCGCCGCAGGCGATGTCGGCGCCCAAGGCGCCGGGCGGGGCGAGCACGCCGAGCGTGATCGGGTCGACGCCGGCGATCGCCAGGGCGCCGTGCTCGTGGGCGATCTTGACGATCTCGGCGCCGTGGGCCTCGATGGTACCGAGGTAGCCCGGGCTCTCCCAGTACACGGCGGCGAAGGAATCGTCGAGCTTGCCGCGCAGGTCGTCCAGGTCGACCATGCCGGTCTCGCGGTCCCACTCGTAGAAGCGGATCTTGGTGCTGCCCACCATCGCCTCGGGCTGGCACAGGGTGCGCGCCTCCATGAGCCGCATGGGGCTCATGTGCGACGGCGCCAGCACCTTGTCGCGGCCGGTGATGCGCCGGGCCATGCGAAACGAGCGCCCGGCCACGTCACCCCAGTCGTAGATGGGGTTGGCGACGGCATCGTAGTCGAGCAGCTCGCCGAGCATGCTGTTGAACTCGAAGCGCGCGAGGTACTTGCCGAGGTCCGAGTAGTCGCCGCCGCAGTAGGCGCTGACGAACTCGGCCCGGTTGATCACCTCGTCGACGATGGACGGCACGTGATGCTGCCAGCAGCCGGCGCCGCAGAAGTTGAGGTAGTCGACGCTGGAGACGTTCTTGTCGAGCAGGCCCTGGACGTGCCGGCGCAGGTCGCGCTCCGCGAGGATCGCCGGCGGGATGTCGAGCGTGCCTTTGAAGCGCAGCCGCGCGGGGATCTCGGCGTAGATCTCCTCGACGCTGCTCAGCCCGAGCTCGTCGAGCATGGCCTGCTTGGTGGCAGGCACCGAGTTGGGGATGTAGGGGTGGATGAACGGTATGTCAGCCATTGTGTGAGGAGCGCTCCTTCTCTGGTCGTAGACGCGTGCGGGGCGCCGGCTCAGCCGTAGCCGTAGCCGGCGGATGTGCCGTAGTCGATGCTGATGAGCGCGCCGGTGATGGGCGCCGCCGCTGGGCTGGCGAGGTAGAAGATGAGCTCGGCGACCTGCGCGGGCGTGATGAAGCGCGCCTTGCCGCGCTGCGGATAGCTGGCGAGCAGGCGCTTGAAGTAGCCCTCGGGGTCGCCGCCGCCGAAGTCGCGCGCCTGGCCTTCGAGCATAGGCGTCATCACGTCCGCCGGGCACACCGCGACGCAGCGCACCAGGAACGGGGCGAGCTCGAGCGCCAGCGACTTGGTGAGCAGGCTCACGCCCCCTTTGGAGGCCGTGTACACGGCCGTCTCCGGCGTGCCGACCACCCCCGCGTCGGAGCTGAGGTTGATGATGCAGCCCTCGGTCTTCTTGAGATACGGGATCGCGTAGCGGCAGCAGAAGAACGTGCCCTTGAGGTTCACGTCGAGGACCTTGTCCCACTCTTCTTCGGTGGTCTGGTCACTGGGGCCCTCGGTCCAGACGCCGGCCGTGTTGACGACGACGTCCACACGGTCGGCGTCGCCGGCCGCGGTGGCCATGAGGTTCTGGCAGTCGGCCGGCACGCTGACGTCGCAGGTGAGGGCGTGCACCGTGGTGAGCGCCGCCAGCTCGCCGGCGAGCTCTTCAAGGGCGACGGCGTTGAGGTCGCCGAGAACGAGGGTCGCGCCGGCGGCCGCGAAGCGGCGCGCCACTGCCGCGCCGATGCCCCCGGCCGCGCCGCTCACGACGACCGTCCCGCCGTCCATGTCGTAGCTCATGCGCCCCCCCGTGCCTACATTGAACGGTCCTTCAACCTATGCAGATTACAGGAGCGCGCGGCCGTCGACCACGTCAGCCGCCCCAAGCGCCCAGGAAGTCGCCCCAGTAGGTCAGCCGCGTGAACTGGAGTTGCGTGCAGTAGTAGGGGAAGTTCACCCACTGCGAGAAGCTCGAGCCCAGGTGTGGCGGCGCCGGCGCAGCCGGCCAGAAGAAGCTGATGCCGTGCAGGTCGCCCTCGACCGCGGGACTCCACTCGTAGATCACGACCCCGCGTAGCGCCTCGATCACGCGCGTGCAGTCCTTCTTGATGGCCGAGGAGCCGACGTGCGCCCTGATCTCGCGCGCGGCGTCGTACAGGTCGCGCACCTCGGGATAGCTCTGCGGGGGGCTCGCCGAGTGTCGGCGCGCGACGCCGAAGGCGCGGCGGTACTCGGGGAGCCTGACGGCCATGTCCCAGCCCAGGTCGCTGACGGCCGCGGTGAGCCTGTCCCAGCGCCCGCCGAGGGTGACGGCCGAGGCCGTAAGCGACCATCTGTCGTGACCCGTGCGGATGCTCCTGGCGGCGACCGTGGCCAGCGCAGAGGCGCCCATCGCCGGGTCGGCCTGTAGCTTGGCGAGGATCTCGCCGTACTGGAAGCCGGTGTAGCCGGTGGAGTCCTCGCAGCCCGCCACGGCGTTCGCGAAGCCGCGGAACTCGGCCTGGACCTCGATCATCTGTCCCAGGCACGTGTCCATGCCCACCATGTCGACCCCTCCGATGGTCTGCATCGCGCGGCGCAGCTCGTCCATGTCGAGGTAGTCGTTGCTGGTGTCGTCCCTCATCGTGTTACCCGGCCACCAGCCCCAGCCATGGTCCCAGAGGAAGAGAGCGTAGCGGTCGGCCGGGAAACTGACGCGTGCCCAGTCGACGAAGTCGATGAGCGTCTGCGGCGAGCCCATGTCCGCGTTGCCCCAGTCGGCGACGGCCATGTCGGCCGTGGCCTTCATGCCCTTGCCGACGTTGAAGACACGCGCCCCGGCCCAGCCGCCGTCGGCGGTGCCGGGCCGGCTACCGCGATCGGCCAGCGCCACGATCTGGACGTCGGCGTTGGAGCCCGTAGCGGCCATCTCCCTGTCGATGTCGCGCGTGATCCACGGCTCCAGATTGTTGTCGCCATCCATGTAGACGATGACCGTCCACTTGGCCTGCGGCGCGGGGTCGAGCGCCGCCGGGCCGGCCGCCGCAAGCGGCGCCGCTGCCGCGCAGCAGACCGCCGCGAGCAGCAGGATGACGCACAGGGTGATCGATCGCGCGTGCATGGTACCTCCCGTTGTCTGCGGCCCTCGGCGGCCGCCGCGCCGTCTCCTGTCAGGAGGATACGCCCACGGACCGCGGGCGGGAAGAGACGTCGTCGCGGCGCGGGCGACACCGGCCCGGAGGCGACCCCACGCCCGCGCTCTTGCGCCGCTCGTCAGCGATGGCCGCCGCGAGAGGTCACGCGCAGAAGGTGAGCGCCGTGCGCTCGAGCACCTGGGCAGCCGTCGCCACCGAGGCGAGGTCGACCCACTCGTCGGCCGTGTGCTCGCCATGCCCGGCAGGTCCAAAGGTCGCCACGGGGATGCCGGCCGCGACGAGGAGGCCGGAGTCGGCCCAGCCGATGTCGCCGCGCAGCACCGGCGGCCGGCCGAGCACCGTGGCCGCGGCCGCGGCCACGGCGGCGATGACCGGTTCGTCGGCCGACTGCTCCAGCGGCTCGCGGGCGACCACGGCGCGCAGGTCGCCGCGGAAGCGCGGGTCCGCCTCCCGGGCGGCGCTAAGCAATCCTTCCATCTCCGCCTGCGCCTGCGCCACGCTCTCACCGGCGATGAGGCAGCGCTCGACGCTGAGGGTGCAGCGCGCCGGGTAGACGGGCAGCTGAACGCCGCCGGCGATGGTACTGGCGTGGATGCTGCCGCGCCCGTAGCGGGCATGCGGCCGGCGCTCGAGCTCCGCGTCGAGCGCCGTGATGCCGGCCAGCACGGGCGCCAGCAGAGCGATGCCGTCGACGCCGTGCTCGGGGTCAGCGCCGGCCGCTTCGACGCCCTGGCTGACGACCTCGTACCAGGCGAAGCCGCCGTGCTCGGCGACCACCTCGAGGTCGGTGCACTCGACGAGCACGGCGCCGTCCGGGCGCCAGCGCGCCGGCAGCGCCGCCGCCCCGGCGCTCTCCCACTCCTCGTCGATGACGCCGGCGACGAGCACGTCGCCCGGCAGGCGCCGGTCGGCGGCGATCAGCGCCTCGACGGCCAGCAGCGCCGCCGCGAAGCCGCACTTCATGTCGGCGGCGCCGCGGCCGTACATGCGGCCCTCGCGGACGACGGGCACGAACGCCTCTGGCCCCCAGGGGGCCACCACGTCGAGGTGGCCCAGGAGCATCAGGCTGCGCCCGCCGCCGCCGCCCGGCAGCCGGCCGACCACGTTGGGGCGCCCGGGGAGCGCGTCCCAGAGGTCGACCTCCATGCCGAGCTGCTCCATGAGCCGGGCGAGGTGGGCGGCGAAAGCCGCCTCGCCCGGCCCTCCCGCCAGACCGGGATTCGAGCTATCGATGCGGACCATGTCGGCGAGGAGCGTCTCGAGCTCTGACATATGTTCCTCCGCGGGTCTGCTCATCGCGGCCCTGCACCGCCGCTTTCGCCATGATAGCAGGCACTTCGCTGTGGTATGTTCGGCTGCGGAACCGTCTCGCTCGGGCGCGGTTCGCGCCGTCGGAAAGGAGTCACCATGCACAGGCGCACTATGGGTCTCACAGCAGCGTTGCTGGCGGTGATCGTCACGGTCTTCGCCCTGGGCGCCTGCGGCGGGGGCTCGCCGTCTCCCTCGTCCTCGCCGGCCGCCGGCGGCTCACCGGTCATGGGCGGCACGCTTGTCGCCACCTACCAGGGCGAGCCGCAGGGCCTCGACCCCGCCATCGACTGGGAGGGCCAGGGCTGGTCGATCGAGCACACCATGTTCAACACGTTCCTCAAGTACGCCAGCGCGCCCGGCACGGCCGGCACGCAGATGCTTCCCGACCTGGCCACCGAGGTGCCCACCCAGGAGAACGGCGGCATCGCCGACGGCGGCAAGACCTACACCTTCAAGCTGCGGCAGGGCGTTAAGTTCGCGCCGCCCGTAGACCGCGAGGTCACGGCGGCCGACTTCAAGTACAGCTTCGAGCGCATGATGGCCGATCCCAAGGCCCCGGCCACCGGCTTCTACACCGGCGTGGTCGGCGCCACGGCGTTCATGGCCGGCAAGGCCAGTGGGATCAAGGGCTTCGCGACGCCCGACAAGTACACGGTCGTCATCCGTCTCGAGAAGCCCGACATGGCGTTCATGGGCGCCGTGACGATGTCGTTCACCGACGTGGTCGCCAAGGAGTGGGTCGAGAAGTGGGGCCGCCAGATCAACCGGCACCCGCTGGGCACCGGCCCGTTCATGTTCGATCACTGGACGGCGGGCCGCGAGATCCTCGTGAAGCGCAACCCGAACTACTACGCCCCCGACACCGTGTACCTCGACGCCATCCGCTTCGAGTTCTCGCTCAACCCATCCACGGCCGTGCTCAAGCTGCAGCGCGGCGACGTCAATGTGCTGGGCGACTACATCCCGCCCGCGGAGTACGTGCGCGTGAAGGCCGACCCGCGCACCGCGAAGCTCGTCGCCGAGGAGCCGGTGATCGCCATCAGCTACCTGTTCCTCAACGTTACCGTGAAGCCGTTCGACAACCCGAAAGTAAGACAGGCGATCAGCATGGCCGTCGACCGCGAGCGCATCGTCAAGCTGCTCAGCGGCGCCGCGGACCCCCTCACGCAGCTGTACCCCGCCGGCCTGGCGGGGCATCAGGACGGCGCCGCCGGTGAGTTCTACCCCTACGATGTCGGGGGGGCCAAGGCGCTCCTCGCCGAGGCGGGCTTCCCCAGCGGCTTCAAGACGACGCTGTACTCACACAACGTGGACCCGTGGCCCAAGGTGCTGCAGTCCATCCAGGAAGACCTCAAGCAGATCGGCATCCAGGCCGATCTCAAGGTACTCGGCCGCGCCACGTACTGGACCCTGATCGGCAAGCCCGGCGAGTGCGGAGCCGGTCTCCAAGACTGGTGGGTGGACTTCCCCGACCCCAGCGACTTCATCATCCCGCTGTGGACCAAGAGCTCGGCCATCGAGGAGGGCACCAACCCGAGCTTCTTCTGGGACCCGCAGGTGGAGACCCTCCTCGCCGAAGCTCAGGCGAACACCGACCCCGCGGCGCGCATCGACCAGTTCGTGCAGATCCAGAAGGACATCATGGCGCAGGCCCCGGGCGTGCCGCTCTACCAGCCCAAGGTGAACTCGATGCACACCGCGGACGTCGGCGGGTTCTTCCTGCATCCGGTGTGGATCTTCGACTACCCGGCCTACAACTTCACCGAGGCGCAGTGACCCGCCGCCGGGGCGGTGTGACGACGGAGGGCCGGGCGCAGGCCCGGCCCTCCGTCGTCAGTACGTCCGCGTCACTTTGCTGAGGCCGCGCGGGGCGTCGGGGTCGAGGCCGCGCGCCAGAGAGAGGTGCAGCGCGAGCAGCTGCCCGGGGAGCACCGCGACGAGCGGCGTGAGCTCCTCGGGCACGGCGAGCGGCACGCGGAGCGTGGTCGCCGACCCGGTCACGGGAGTGCCCGCGCCGGCGACCACGAACGTCTCGGCGCCGCGCCTCTGCAGCTCCGCGTTGAGGGCGAGCATGCCCTCGAGCGTCTTGCCCGGCGCCGCATACAGCAGCACCGGGTACCGCGGCTCCACGACGGCGATAGGCCCATGCAGCAGGTCGGCGGCCGAGAACGGCATGGCCGCCAGGTAGCACGTCTCCTCCACCTTGAGCGCCGTCTCCAGCGCCGTCGAGTAGTTGTAGCCGCGAGCTGTGACAAGGAGGCGATCGGCGTGGCTCAGGCGCGCCGCGACGTCCTTGACCGCGTCCTCCACGGCGCACGCGGCCGCCATCGCCGCCGGTACGTCTTCGCTCAGCGCCCCCGCGAGAGCGTCGGCGCCGCTCCACGCCGACCAGAAGAGCGCGAGGGCGGCGAGCTGGCTGGTGTACGTCTTGGTGGCCGCCACGGCGCGCTCCGACCCGGCGTGGGTGGCCAGCACGAGGTGGGCGCCGCGCGCCAGCAGGCTGCCCTCGTCGTTGGCGATGGCCAGCGTGAAGGCGCCGGCGGCGCGGGCCTGCGCCACGTACTCCGCGACGTCGGGCGTCTCGCCGCTCTGGCTGATGCCGATCACCAGACAGTCGCGAAAGTCGATGGCCGCGCCGTACACCGTTGCGGCGCTGGGCACGGCCAGGCCCGCCGGCAGCCCGGCAAGGATGGTCGCCAGGTACTTGCCGTACACGGCGGCGTTGTCGCTGGTGCCGCGGGCGGCGTAGAGGACGAAGCGCGCGCCGCAGGCGCGCGCTTCGCGAGCCGCCGCCCGGTACGGCTGCGGGTCCGCCGCCAGCCGCGCCACGACGCCGGCCTGCTCCAGGATCTCATCCCGCATGATCGCCATCTGCCGACTCCCTTGCCCCACGCCGCACGGCCGCATAGGATACCGTCAAGACATACAAAGCATACCAAGTAGACGCAGCCGACGAAACAACCCGCGCGCCATGAGGTGTCCATGGACTTCGAGACCGCGTACCCGCGCTACGCCGCGCGCTCCGCCGAGCTCTTCCGGGTCGCCAGCGAGATCATCCCGGGCGGCGCCGGCAGCAGCGCCCGCACCGTCAAGTTCGGCTGGAAGCCGTATCCGCCGTTCATCGCCCAGGGCACGGGCTCGCGCCTGCGCGACGTGGACGGCCACGAGTACATCGACTACCTCCTCGGCCTGGGCCCGGACATCCTCGGCCACCGCCACCCCGTGGTCACGCTGGCGGTGGCCGACGCCATCGCCGAGTACGGCACCTCCTTCGGCCTCCCCTACGAGCTCGAGATCGAGGCGGCGCGCAAGGTCGTCGAGGCTGTGCCCAGCCTGGAGATGGTGCGCTTCACCAACTCCGGCAGCGAGGCCGTGGGCACGGCGGTGCGCCTCGCGCGCGCCTTCACCGGGCGCCGCATCCTGGTGCGCTTCGAGGGTCATTACCACGGCTGGCAGGACACCGTGTACTGGAGCAACCACGTGGATCCCGTCGAGGCCGGGCCGGCCGCGCATCCGCGACCGGTCGCGGCCGGCCCCGGCGTGCCGCTCGAGCTCGCCGACACGCTCGAGGTACTCACCTGGAACGACTTCGACAGCTTCCAGCGGCTGATGGACGAGCGCGGGCACGAGATCGCCGCCGTCATCACGGAACCTGCCGTGTTCAACGCCGGCTGCATCTTGCCGGAGCCGGGCTACCTCGAGCTGCTGCGCGCCGAGACGCAGAAGCACGGCGCCCTGCTGATCTTCGACGAAGTCATCACCGGCTTTCGCTTCTGCCGTGGCGGCGCCCAGGAGTGGTTCGGCGTGATGCCCGACCTCACGACGCTGGCCAAGGGCCTCGGCGGCGGTTTCCCGGTGGCGGCCATCGGCGGCACGCGAGAGGTCATGAGCATGATCGCCGAGGGCCGGTACTCCCACTCCGGAACCTACAACGCCAATGTGGTGCAGTGCGCCTCGGTCTCGGCGACCATGGACGTCCTCGCCGAACCCGGCCTTTACGAGCGTCAGCGCGGCGTCGGCGACCGCCTCGCCGCGGGGCTGCGCGAGCTCGCCGAGGAGGCCGGCATCCCCGTGCGCGTAGAGGGCCTGGGCACTGTGTTCCAGGTGTGGTTCACCGGGCACCAGATCCGCAACTGGCGCGACGCCGAGCGCTACGCCGACGAGGCGACCTTCACGCGCTGGTGGCAGGAGATGCTGCTGCGCGGCGTCATGTTCCACCCCAGCCAGTTCGAGAACCTGTTCGTCTCCCTCGTGCACACCGACGCCGACGTCGACGAGACGTTGACGAAGGCGCGAGAGGCGTTCGCCGTCCTCGCCGCCGAGCGCCGGGACTCGTGAGAAGGAGGCGGCAGCCGTGAGCCTTCTGGACGCCCGCGAGGCCGGCGCGGCGGCGGCGCGCCGGCCCCTGCGATATCGCCGCGTGATCGACCTCATCGAGGAGATCATCGCCGCCGAAGACCTGCAGCCGGGCAGCCTGCTGCCGACCCAGAAGGAGCTGGCGGAGCGCGCCGGCGTGAGCCTCATCACCGTGCGGCGAGCGCTGCAGGAGCTGGAGCGCGCCGGCAGGGTGACTGGGCACCAGGGCGTCGGCACCTTCGTGGCGCGGCCGCGCATCGTCTCGGCGCCGACGCGCCGCGGCGGCCTACTGGCGACGTTGGGCGACCGGGGTGCGCCCCGCGAGGTGACGACCGAGCTGCTCGAGGTGCGCGCGGTCCGCCCGGGCGCCGCCGCCGCGCGCGCCCTCAACCTCGCCGCCGACGCGGACGCCTGGCGCATCGTGCGCCTGCGCCGCATCGACGGGCGCCCCATGGTGTTCGAGAGAGCGCACGTGCCGAAGGCCCTGGCTCCGAGCCTCAACGAGCACCGGGGCGAGCTCAGCGACTCCCTGTACAGCCTGCTGGCGCGCCGCTACGGGCTGGTGGACGACTACGAGGAGCAGTATCTGGAGGTCGGCTCCGCCGGCGCTCGCGAGCGCCGTCACCTCGAACTGCCGTCGCGCGCGCAGATCGTCCGCCTGCGCGGCGTGAGCTTCTCGGCCGGGGACCTCCCGTTCGACTGCTTCGAGCAGGCGTACCCGGCGCAGGAGCTCGCGTTCTTCTTCTCGGGCCGCACCTCCCGGCGGCTCCTGCCGGCCGACGAGCTGGACGACTGGCGGGACACCGGCACCGAGGGGCGGGGACGATGAGCGCGTCGCCGGGGGACAGGCTCTGGATCGGCCTCGATCTCGGCACGTCCAGTCTCAAGGGAGTCGCGCTCGACACGGACGGGCGTGCCGTGGCCGAAGCGCATGAGGCATACGCTACGGCCAGGCCGAGCGCGGGCCGTGCCGAGCAGCAGCCTGAGGACTGGACCGCGGCCGCGCTGGCGGCCCTGTCGTCGTTGGCCGCCGCGGCCTCCCCGGCGCGCTGGGGCGGCATCGGCCTCTCGGGCATGATCCCCACGCTCGTCACCATCGACGGGTCGGGGCAGCCGATCGGCCCGGCCTTCACCTGGGAGGACTGCCGGGCGCAGGTCGAAGCCGGCGAAGTCGCGGCGCAGATCGGCGAGGCCGCCCTCTATGCGAGCACCGGCCAGCCCCTCGACGGGCGCTACCTTCTGCCGATGTTCGCGTGGCTCCGCCGGCACGATCAGCGGAGAGCATCCGCTACCGCCCTGGTGTGCAGCGCCAAGGACTTCCTCTTCCGCCGGCTCACCGGCGAGTCGCTGACCGACCCGAGCACGGCCACGGGATACGGCTGCTACGACCTGCGAGCCGGCGCCTGGTCGCCGGAAGTGGCCGCCCTGGCCGGTCTGGCAACGGCCTCCGGCAGGCCCGGCCTGCCGGCGGTCGTCGCCTCCCGTGAGACCAGGCCACTGCTGGGCGAGATCGCCGAGACACTCGGTTTGGCCACCCGGCCGCAGGTGTGCGTGGGCGCCGCCGACTCCGTGCTGGCCGCCGAGGCGCTCGGCGCGCTGGACCCTGGGGCGGTGTCATACGTGTGGGGCACCAGCACCGTCATCCTGGGCGCCAGCGAGGCTCCGGTCGCGGACCCCCAGCGCCGCTGCCTCATCACGCCGCTGGCCGTCCGCGGGTGGGGCGCCGAGATGGACCTCGTCAGCACCGGCGCGGCCGTCGGATGGCTCGCCAAGCTGCTCGGCTTCGGAGCCGGCGGGCAGCGCCGCGTCTTCGCGGCCGCCGCCGCCGCGCATGATGGCCTCGTCCCCGCGGCGCTCCCCTTCGTCGGCGTCGGCGAGCAGGGAGCTCTGTGGGACGCCGACGTGCGGGGCACGCTGCTCGGGCTCGACCTGTCGCACGGCCCGCAAGATGTCGCCCGCGCCGTGCTGGACGGCATCGTCCTCGAGAGCCGGCGCTGCCTCGAGCGGCTCGAGGCCCTCGGTCTGCCGCACGGCGAGATCCGTGTGGCTTGGCGCCACGCCGACCCGTGGTTCTGCGGCCGGCTCGCCGACGCCAGCGGGCGGGAGGTCGTGGTCGGCGAACCTTCGCAGACCTCGTCCGCCGCCGGCGCGGCACGGCTGGCAGCGCTGGCCGGCGGCGCGGAGCTGCCGCGCGACGCCGCCACGCGCCGCCGCATCGCGCCCGACCGTGCCACCGCGCGTACCTGGCAGCATCGCTGGACCGACTACGAAAGGTTGCTGCCGCCGCTCAGACAGCTCTACCGCACGTGGCCGCGCCCGGACGAAGAGTGACACGCAGGCCTCAGTAGTACAGCTCGCTCGGCCCTTTGTACTCCTGGATGGTGTTGCCGCCATCGATCACCACGAGCTGCCCGGTGATATAGCTGGCGTCGTCGGAGCCGAGGAAGCAGATGAGCTTGCCGACCTCGCCCGGCGTTGCGGCGCGCCCGAAGGGCGTGTTCTCGGCGCCGGCGCGCTCGCCCTCCGTGGTCGAGCCCGTATTGATCCAGCCCGGCCCCACGGCGTTGACGGTGATGCCGTGCTTGGCCACGTCGAGTGCCACCCCGCGGGTCATGCCCAGCACGCCGGCCTTGGCGGCGCAGTACACCGCCTCCTCCGGGTTGGCGACCACCGGCCCGGTGACCGACGAGACGTTGACGACGCGGCCGTAGCCGCGCTCGATCATGCCGCCGATCACGGTGCGCGTCACGTTGAACTGGGTCTTGAGGTTGATGGCGATGCCGAAGTCCCATTCCTTCTCGCTCATGTGGGCGAAATCGGTGAAGTCCTCATCCATGCCCTCGATGACCATGCCGGCGTTGTTCACGAGCACGTCGATGCGACCGTGGCAGGTGATGGCTGCGGCCACGGCCGCCCGCACCTCGTCCATCTTGGTAAGGTCGGCGGTGTGCGACGAGACCGTGAAGCCCTCCTTGCGCAGCTCCTCGGCACAGGCGTGCACCTTCTGCGAGATGTCGACGATGGCGAGCAGCGCGCCCTCCTCGCCGAACACCCTGGCGGTGTTGAAGCCGATGCTGTTTGTCTTGGCGACCCCCGTGATGAGGGCGACCTTGCCCTCGACCCTGCCCTTGCGCTCCATGCTGTCCGCTCCCTTGCTCGAGCTGCAGCCGGCGATCCGGCCGGCGACGATCGGTACGCGTATGCTATGTCGTCGCCCGCAGGAGTGTCACCACCCGGCGGCCCCGCGGCGCGAAGGACAAGCAGGTCCATCCTCCCGAACCTACCGGGTAAGTGCGAGTCCGTGGGAGCTTTAGTAAAGTTATCGCCTGGAAATGCCGATTCACTGAAGTAGAGTCATGGACAGCGTCGGAGAGAGAACAGACACCACCTGGTTGCACGTCGCCGACGTGGCGCGCCTGCTCGGCGTCAGCGCCAACACGGTGCGGCGCTGGACCGACGCGGGGCGCATCGCCGCCTACCGCAGCCCGGGAGGCCATCGCCGCTTCCTCGCCGAAGACGTCCTTGCGATCCTGTCTGAAGAAGAGGTCGCGGGAGCCGCGGCGCACCCCGGCGACTTCGCCGAACTGCGCCGTCAGACCCAGGACCTGCGCGCCGTCGTGCAGGCCGGCCTCGACCTGACGGCCCTCCTCGCAGAGGCGCCGGGGCGAGGTGGCAACGAGCCCGCCCCGGGCGCCAACGGGGGGGCACGCGACCCCCCCGGGGGCCGAAATTGGGGGTGTTGGGGCAAGTGGGGGGGGCGCCCGGACCGCATGCGGGG
>Ga0315281_10005294_pt1 | contig 18504 bp, 19 predicted proteins | sample YL17G07_0_MG_FD_204540 | JGI IMG/M metagenome (GOLD analysis project Ga0315281, IMG submission 204540) | Sediment microbial communities from Yellowstone Lake, YNP, Wyoming, USA - YL17G07_0 | ecosystem: Environmental > Aquatic > Freshwater > Lake > Sediment | place: USA: Wyoming | collected...
CATTTCGAGCCGACGACAAAGACCACGTCATCAAGGGTGGCCGGCGCGCCGGTGAGGTTGATCTTGGTCGGGCCGCCATTGCCCCACTGCTCGACCACGTCCTTGAGGATGGCTTCGTCCTTGGCCCGCACCATTTTGGCGTGGTAGGACTGCTTCCAGGTCTTGTAGGCGTCCTGGTGGCAGGTGCCGCATTTCGCCGAGCCGGCGAATTCCGGGTCGGCGGCGCCGGCTCCCGTGAGCAGGCCTGCGGCCAGCGCGGCAACAGCGAACCGGGATAGTCTGGAAAAATAGGCCAATTTCATGGTGTTCTCTCCATAGATTTGGCGGCGGATCCTGCCTGCCGCACGGGGACTGCTGCTCGATCGAATCAATCTTCTGCTTCTTCCTCCAAGACTTCGTGAACCAATTCGCGAATCCTTTTCCGCGCCTCTGCGAGGGCGCGCCGCCCCTTGGCCGTCGCGACGTAATACTTGCGCAGTTTTCCGTTCACCACTTCCTCTTTCGAGCGCAGATGCCCAGCCTTGCGCAAGCCGTGGAGGATCGGGTACAGCGTCCCCGGGCTCATGGCATAGCCGTGGCGGCGCAATTCGTCGATCATCTCGAGTCCGAATACCGGGCCGGCGGCTGCGTGGTGCAGTACGTGCACGCGTGCAAACGCCAGGAATACGTCACGGCTGATGGTATTGCGCATCGTTATCGACATTCGATACCATACTTGTCGTCATTCAACCCCGTTTGACAATTGTCAAACTCTGAATTGATATTTTCCTTCGTCGCATAGTTATCGCGTATCGATATCGAAATCCGTAATCACGAATATCAAACTTGATTCAGATCAAAGTCGACTCCAAGGTTCAGCGGCAGAATTAGTCATTTTGTTGTAGCCGGGATGGGCGGCTCCCATCGAAACAGGAATGAGGAAATGCTATGTTGACGAACACGAGGAAAGTCTTGCTGGCAGGCGCCATTTTCGCTCTGAGCGGAGGCATGGCTCTGGCGGCCGACGCGGATACGCAAAAGCAACTTGATGCGATCAAGAGTGCGATACCGAAATTCGCCGTTCCAATGCGCGAGGTCGGCGATCGCTTCCAAGACATGTACTTTGCGGCGAAAGGCGGTAATTGGGCGCTCGCTGCGTATATGTCGAAATACATGAACGGCGCGATGAACCCGGCCAAGTTGACCAAACCGGAGGAATACAAGGCGTGGCAAGGCTTCTACGAAGGCGCGTTTGCGCCGGTCAATAAGGCCATTCAAGCCAAGGATCTGAAGGGTTTCGAAAAGGAATATGCGGCGGTGATCAGCACTTGCAACGGCTGCCACGCGGGGATGGGCTACGGCTTCATCAAGGTGGTCAAGCAAAAAGCCCCGTCCGACATCGGCATCGACTACACGCTGAAGTCACAGCCGGGCGACGTTCCCAAGTAATCGGCAAGCCCCACGAATCTCCTGCGCCGCTTCCGCGCGGGAGAATAGTCCTCGAAGCACTTCGCATCCGAAACCCGGGTGCCCATGGAAGAGGCGGGGGTGTTTGCGCCCCTTTCGGAAATTCCACACCAGTCAAATTTCGTGACCGGGCAGTGGGAAGGCCGACCTATCCGACACCGAATCTGATTCCGACGTCGACGTGAAATCCTCTCCCGCCATTCCGCGCGGCATCTGGATGCTCGGCTTCGTGAGCCTGTTCATGGACGTTTCGTCGGAACTGATCCACGGCTTGCTGCCGGTGTTCATGGTGTCGAGCCTGGGCGCGAGCGCCTTTGCCGTCGGCGTCGTCGAAGGCATCGCCGAGGCGACCGCGCTGATCGTCAAGGTGTTCTCCGGCGCGCTCAGCGACTACCTCGGCAAGCGAAAATTCCTGGCAGTGATCGGCTATGGCCTGGGCGCTTTGTCCAAGCCGCTGTTCGCGCTCGCGCTGACGGTGAACTGGGTGTTCGCCGCGCGCTTCATCGACCGCATCGGCAAGGGCATACGCGGCGCGCCGCGCGACGCGCTCATCGCCGATCTGGCGCCGGCGGAAATACGCGGCGCCGCCTACGGCCTGCGCCAGTCGCTCGACACGGTCGGCGCGTTCGTCGGCCCCTTGCTTGGCGTGGCGCTGATGCTCGCCTGGGCGGGAGATTTCAGGACGGTGTTCTGGTACGCCATGATTCCGGCTGTCATCGCCGTTCTTCTGCTGGTATTCGGCGTGGAGGAGCCCGGCGCGGCGCGGCGCAAGCCGGTCAATCCGGTGCAGTGGAAGACGCTGGCCGAATTGAGCGGCGCCTACTGGTTCGTGGTCGCGGCGGGCGGCGTGTTCACCCTGGCCCGTTTCAGCGAGGCCTTTCTGATCCTGCGCGCGCAGCAGCAGGGATTGCCCGATAGCTACGCGCCTCTCGTGCTGGTGGTGATGAACCTCGTCTATGCGCTTTCCGCCTATCCCCTGGGAAAACTGGCGGACCGCATGAGTCATATGACGCTGCTCAGCGCTGGCCTCGTCACCCTGATCATCGCCGACCTGGTCCTCGCCGGGGCGCAGGGGCTGATAGCAGTCGCATCAGGCGTGGCGCTGTGGGGCTTACATATGGGCATGACCCAGGGGCTCCTCGCCACCATGGTCGCAGATACGGCACCAGAGCACTTACGCGGCACGGCCTTCGGCTTTTTCAATCTGGCGAGCGGCATCGCCATGCTGGTCGCGAGCGTGCTCGCGGGTCTGCTCTGGGACCAGCTCGGCCCTGGCGTGACTTTCTACGCCGGCGCCATGTTCTCGCTGGCCGCCCTGCTGATGCTCGCGCTGCGAGGCAGCCGCTCGCCCGCGGTGTGACGCGATATCGAATTGCGCGCTGACATCGATCTCGGCGGGAACCCCGGGTGAGTAGCTCTTGATCCAGATCCTTTCCATGTCGTCCCTGTCCTTTCGCTGATCCGTCAGTTGAAGGCGAAATGCTCCTTGTCGATCTGCATCACTGAACACGTCGGCGCCAGCGCACCCTTTCTGTGGCTATCGGCGCGCGGCAGCAGCCGTGCGAAGTAGAACTCGGCCGTGTGGATCTTGGCGCGGTAGAAATCCACGGACTCCCGGCCTTTTCCGCTGGCGCACAAGTCGGCCGCCTTGGCCGCCTGCACGGCCCAGAAATAGGCCATCATCACGTAGCCCGAGTACATCAGGAAATCGACGCTGGCAGAGCCGACCAGCTCGCGGTCGCCGCGGGCGCGCAGCATGATCCGCGTGGTAATGAGATTCCATTGAATTGCGCGCCGCGCCAGCGACCGGGCCATGTTGCCGACGGCACCGCCGGCGAAAAGATGCCGCCAGGAAAAGCGCAACATCGTTGCGGTGAAGTCGCGCACGCATTTGCCCCGGGTGCCGAGCAGCACCTTGCGCCCCAGGAGATCCAGGGCCTGGATGCCGGTGGTGCCTTCGTACAGCGTGGCAATGCGCGCGTCGCGCGCGATCTGCTCCATGCCGTGCTCGTGGATATAGCCGTGGCCGCCATACACCTGCATGCCGAGGTTGGCCGCCTCGACGCCCATTTCGGTGAGGAACCCCTTGAGAATCGGGGTATAGAAGCCGAGTTGGTTGTCGAACGCTTCGCCCGCGGCCTGATTGCCTTCGGCCACGGCATTGAACAGCTTGTCGCCTAGTTGCGCCGCGCTGTAGATCATGGCGCGGCCGCCTTCGGCGATGGCTTTCTGGGTCAGCAGCATGCGGCGAACATCGGGATGCCAGATCAGCGCATCGGCGGGGAAGTCGGGATCCTTCTTGCCGGACAAGGCGCGCATCGAGCGGCGCTCCTTGGCATAGGGCAGGGCGCCCTGAAACGACGCCTCGGCGTGGGCGACGCCCTGGATGGCGGTGCCGATGCGGGCCGAATTCATAAATGTGAACATCGCCTCGAGCCCCTTGTTCGGCTCGGCGATCATGTAGCCCGACGCTCGATCGAAGTTCAACGCCGCGGTGGCGTTGGCGCGGATTCCCATTTTGTGTTCAATCGAGCCGCAGGCAACGGCATTGCGTTCGCCGAGCGTACCGTCGGGATTCACCAGGATCTTGGGCACGATGAACAGCGAAATGCCGCGTGTGCCTTCCGGCGCACCGGGCAGCCGGGCGAGAACGATGTGGATGATGTTGTCGGTGAGGTCGTGCTCGCCCGATGAAATGAAGATCTTCGTTCCGCTCACCTTGTAGCTGCCGTCGGCTTGCGCCACGGCCCTGGTTTTGACCTGCGCGAGATCCGTGCCGCATTGCGGCTCGGTCAGGCACATGGCGCCAGACCAGGTGCCGGCCACCAGCGGCGGCAGGTACTGCCGTTTCTGCGCCTCGGTGGCGTAGCGCAGGATGGTATTGATGCACCCCAGGCTCAGTCCGGCATACATGTTGAACGACCAGTTCGCGCTGCCCATCATTTCGGCTTTGAACACGTTCAGCGACATCGGCAAGCCCTGGCCGCCGTACTCCGCCGGGTACGATAGCCCCTGCCAGCCGCCCGCCGCATATTGCGCGTAGGCCTGCTTGAAACCGGCGGGCGTGGTCACCACGCCGTCCTTGAAGTGGCAGCCTTCACGGTCGCCCGGCAAATTGAGCGGCGCGAGCACTTCCTCGCACAGCGTCGCGGCGCCCTCGAGAATGGCGTCGACCATGTCCGGGGTCGCGTCCCTGCCATTGGAGAGCCCGGCATAGTGTCCGGGGTAGTCGAAGATTTCGTTCAGCAGGAAGCGCATGTCGCGCAACGGAGCTTTGTAGGGAGCCATGTAGTTACCTTTCGGAACGAGGCCGGATTGATCGAGCGTTTTGAAAGCGGGCCGGGTCGATGATCCAAGGCGTTTGCGGCGTGGCTTGAACGACTGGAGTACCGAGGGCGAGGATACTTTGAGTCGGGCGCTCAGGCAACCTGGCGTGAGCGCCCGCCCGCGGACCGCCCGCGGACCGTAGATGACCTGCGGCGCGAACTGTCGTAAAATCAGCATAGTCCGGACGCGGTTTCCTGGCAGAACGCAGGCCGCCCGAAGGATGCCTTGCACGGCAGCCCGACCAGCCGCTGAATCCGCCCGTTCATATAGGTCGCGAAAGTGATTGAAGTCAACGTCAACGGCGCTGCCCAGCGCTTCGAACCGAACACCGACATCGCCGCGTTGCTCGAACGTCTGCAGCTTGCGGGCAAGCGCGTGGCGGTGGAGCGCAACGGCGAAATCGTGCCACGCAGCCGTTTCGCGCAAACGGCGCTGGCCGACGGCGACCGGCTTGAGATCGTGGTCGCGGTCGGAGGCGGCTGAATATGTCCCATAGTCATCATTTCAGCGCCAAGCTCACCTGGACCGGCGCAGCCAAGGGTGCGACCAGCTCGTACGAGAGCTATTCGCGCGACCACGTCATCGAAGTGCCGGGCAAGCCGCCGCTGCCGGGTTCGGCAGACCAGGTGTTCCGCGGCGATTCCTCGCGCCATAATCCGGAAGACTTGCTGGTGATGTCGCTGTCGGCCTGCCATATGCTCACCTACCTCGCCGAAGCGGCGCGCGCGGGCGTCAAGGTCGTCGCCTACTCCGACGATGCGAGCGGCACCATGCAGCTGCACGAAGGCAAGATGCGCTTCACCGAAGTCAGTCTGCGCCCGCAGGTTGTCATCACCGCGGAAAGCGACACGGCGCTGGCCGAGCGGCTGCACGAAAAAGCGCACGCGCATTGTTTTATCGCCAACTCGGTCAATTTTCCCGTTTCCTGCGACGCGCGCGTGAGCGTCGCTGCAACCGTATAGGCATCCAATGGACGCACTGAATATTGCAGGCAAGGCTTATGCCTCGCGCCTCTTGATCGGCACCGGCAAGTACAAGGACTTCGACGAGACGCGCCGCGCAGTGGAAGCGAGCGGTGCCAAGATCGTCACCGTGGCCATCCGCCGCACCAACATCGGCCAGACCGCGGGCGAGCCTTCGCTGCTCGATGCGCTGCCGCCGTCGAAATTCACCTATCTGCCCAATACCGCCGGCTGCTACTCGGCGGACGACGCGGTGCGCACGCTGCGCCTCGCGCGAGAACTTCTGGATGGCCACGAACTGGTGAAGCTGGAAGTGCTGGGCGACCCGAAGACGCTGTTTCCCAACATGATGGAAACGCTGAAAGCGGCCGAAACCCTGGTCAAGGAGGGTTTCAAGGTGATGGTGTATTGCAGCGACGATCCGATCCTGGCGAAACGCCTTGAGGAAATCGGCTGTGTCGCGGTGATGCCGCTCGCTTCCCTCATCGGTTCGGGCATGGGCATACTCAATCCCTGGAACTTGCAGTTGATTCTGGAAAATGCCAGGGTGCCGGTGATCGTCGACGCCGGCGTGGGCACGGCGTCCGACGCCGCCATCGCGATGGAGTTGGGTTGCGACGGCGTGCTCATGAATACGGCGATTGCGGCCGCGAAAAATCCTGTGCTGATGGCGCAGGCGATGAAAAAAGCGGTCGAGGCCGGGCGCGAAGCCTATCTCGCCGGACGCATGCCGAAGAAGCTGTACGCGGCCGCGCCGAGTTCGCCCGCCACCGGCATTATCGGCAAGGCCGCCTGAGGCCAGCCGGGCGGGGTCGCGGCTCCGGCAGCGATCAGGCGCCAACCCGATGCCTCCATCTTCCCATCCGCCGATACGCAGCTTCGTGCTGCGCCAGGGCCGCGTGTCCAACGCGCAGCGGCGCGCGGTCGATACGCTTCTTTCCGTCTACGGCATTGCCTACGCGCCGGGCGCGCTAGCCTTCGAGCAGGTATTCGGCCGGCGCGCGCCGACGATACTCGAAATCGGTTTCGGCATGGGCGAGACCACCGCTCGAATCGCGCAGGCGCACCCGGAGAACAATTACCTCGCCATCGAAGTGCACACGCCGGGCGTGGGGAGCTTGTTGAAGCGCATCGCCGAAGACGGGCTCGCGAATCTGCGCCTGATCCAGCACGACGCCGTGGACGTGCTCGAGCACATGATCGCGCCAGGATCGCTCGCCGGCGCGCATATCTTCTTTCCCGACCCCTGGCCGAAAAAACGCCACCACAAGCGCCGGCTGATCCAGTCCGCATTTGTAGCGCTGCTCGCGTCGCGCTTGGCATCCGGCGCCTATGTGCACGCTGCCACCGACTGGCAGGAGTACGCCGAGCAGATACTAGCTGTGTTCGCCGCCGAGCCCGCGTTAGTCAATACCGCGCCCGGATTCGCGCCGCGGCCGGACTACCGGCCGCTGACCAAGTTCGAGAGCCGCGGCCTGAAGCTCGGGCACGGGGTGTGGGATATTATTTTTCGCAAGACCTAGAAGCAATAGGCATCCGCAATGCGCCACCATGGGCGCCTGGCCTGGTTTGTCTATCGGTCTTTCAAGCCAATCATGCGCTTTTCGGCGTGATGAACGCCACCGCCGCACCGCTGTTGTCTACAGCGATGCCGAACCTGCCGATCCCCGGAATGTCGCGTGGCGGTGTCACCACTTCACCGCCCAAGGCCGCCGCCTTCCTCGCCGTACTGTCGCAGTCGGGCACCGCCACGTAAGGCAGCCACATCGATTTCGCCGCGGGGTTGACCGACTGGCACAGTCCGGCGCGCGGCCGCCCGTCGCGGTTGAGCAGGTAGTAGGTCGTCGACCCCATGTTCATGGCGTCGTGCGTGAAGCCGAACATGGTTTCGTAGAACGCGAGCGCCTTGCCGTCGTTGGAAGTCCAGAGCTCGTTCCAGAACCAGCCGCCCATCGGCGTGTTCTCGACGTCGGGCGGGTCGCCGTCGGTGCTCCGCCATACGCAAAACGACGCGCCGGTCGGGTCCGCCATCGCAGCCGCTCGCCCGACTGGACTGAAGTTGGTCGGTGCCATCATGATGCGGCATCCCGCGGCGACCGCGGCGCTGTGCGCGGCGTCGACATCAGGCACCGAGAGGTAGGAAACCCAGTGGCTTTTTACCCCCGGCGGTCCCTTGCGGTAGCCGCCGATCGCCTGATCGCCGTTGTTGATCATCGGGTACGGTTCACCGCTGCCCATGGGCACGCGCGCCGAGCGCCATCCGAACAGGCCGTCATAGAACTTGATGGCCTTGTCGATATCCTGGGTCAGAAGCTCGAACCAGACGAACTTGCCGGGCAGGTAGGGCGTGCTCATGCGGGTCTCCTGATGGGTCGGGTCGGCACATTATGAGCGTGCATTAGGGGCGCGGCAAGGCGCCTTCAGATTCCGTCCCGCGCGTTCGGCATGCCGGCGCCGAATCGGCGATAGATGCGATCGCGTCATTGAGACCAGACCTGCTGCCGCCGCGGTCGTGGTTTTGAGACCGAAGCAACCGTGTTTTTCGGACGGATACAAACCATCCGTCCGAAAAACACGGTTTTGGATAAAACCCAGTAGCTGTAGCGCTCAGAGTCCCAGCTTCTCAGCTAGGTCGTTGAAGTCCTTCGCGTTGACGTCGAAATCCTTCTCCGGTTTCAGATCCTTCTTCGCGGGATCGCCGAATTCCAGCGGCCGCTGCACGAATGCGGCGCGCAGGCCCGCCGCTTGCGCCGCACGCAGATCGTTTTTGTGCGCCGCCACCATCATCACCTCGTGCGGCTCGAAACCGAGCATGGCCGCCGCGCCGAGATAGGCTTCGCGATCGGGCTTGTAATGGTGGAACAGCTCGGCCGAGAGCACGCAATCCCAAGGCAGGCCGGCGTTCTTCGCCATGTTGGTGAGCAGGCTGACATTGCCGTTCGACAGTGTGGTGATGAGGTAACCTTTCTTCAGACGTTTCAATCCACGCACGGCGTCGGGCCAGGGCGCCAGACGGTGCCAGGCGCGGTTCAAGTGGTCCTTTTGCGCTTCGCTCAGCATGTCGAGGCCGGATGCATCGAGGATGCGCTCGAGGATGCGCCGGTGCAGACCGTCGATATTGGTCCAGGGCAAGCGGCCCGAGCGCACTTCCTGCATCGCCGGCTGGTAACCGGCGCGCCAGGCATCGGCGAACGCCGCCCAGTCCGCGCGCACGCCTGTCTGTTTGCCGAGTTTGCGCCCTTCGCGGGTGATGCTGCCGCGCCAGTCGACCACGGTGCCGAACACGTCGAAGGTCAGCGCTTTGACTTGCCGCAGTGCGGGTGTCAGTGGCTTGGTCATGTTTTTCTCCTCGGAGATCGCGGCTGTGTCGGTCTTAAGCCGCCGCATCCGGCGGCAGGAACAGTTGCAGCAGATCGTTCAGGAACCGCTGCCCGCGCTTCGTCGGCGCAATGCGCAGGTGGTCACGCGTTATCAGACCACGCTGCACCGCTTCACGCAAGGCTTGCTCGACGGCGGTGAGGGCAAGGCCGGTGCGCTCGGCGAACAGCGCGACTTCGAAGCCATTAGCGAGGCGCAGGGTGTTCATCATGAATTCGAAACCCAGGTCCTTGTGCAGGACCAGGTGTTCTTCCTGCACCGGCGTCCCGGCTGCGGCCTGCTGCAGGTATGCGCGCGGCTGCTTGTGGCGCATCTGGCGCAGGATGCGATCGGGAAAGGACAGCTTGGAATGCGCGCCGGCGCCGATGCCGAGGTAATCGCCGAAACGCCAGTAGTTGAGGTTGTGCCGGCACTCTTGGCCGCGCCGCGCGAACGCCGAGGTTTCGTAATTGACGTAGCCTGCGCCGGCGAGCCGCGCCTCGATCATGTCCTGCATGTCGGCGGCGAGTTCACCGTCCGGCAACGGCGGCGGGTGGCGGTAAAACAGGGTGTTGGGTTCGAGAGTGAGATGATAGGCCGACAGGTGCGCAGTGCCGAAACCTGCCGCCGCGTCGATGTCCTGTTCGGCCTCTTCGAGCGTCTGCTGCGGCAGCGCGTACATCAGGTCGAGGTTGATGTTTTCGAAGTGCGCCTGCGCCATGCCGATGGCGCGGCGCGCCTCGTCGCCGTCGTGGATGCGGCCGAGCGCCTTCAGCTTCGCGGGATCGAAGCTCTGAATGCCGATCGACAGCCGGTTGACGCCGCAAGCGCGGTAGTCGCGGAATTTGGCCGATTCGAACGTGCCCGGATTGGCTTCCAGCGTGATTTCCGCATCCGCGGCGAGGCTGAGCCGGGCGCGGAACGCCGCTAGCAGCGCGTCGATTGCGCGCGCGGAGAACAAGCTCGGCGTGCCGCCGCCGAAGAAAATCGAGTACACGCGCCGGCCCCAGATCTGCGGCAGCGCGAACTCCAGGTCAGTGATCAGCGCCTGCACGTACTCCTGTTCCGGCGCTTCGCCGCGCGCCTCGTGCGAATTGAAGTCGCAGTAGGGGCATTTCCTCACGCACCAGGGGATGTGCACATAGAGCGACAGCGGCGGCAGCGCCTTCAGGCTCACGCCACCCAAGCCTGACGTGACAGGTACGCTTGCTGTGGACACGGATTAGGGAAAGCTGCGCAATTTTTCGACCAGCTGGCGCAGGGCCTGGCCGCGGTGGGACAGCCGGTTCTTCTGTTCCGCATCGAGCTCGGCCGCGGTCTTGCCGAGTTCGGGAAGATAGAAATGCGGATCGTAGCCGAAGCCGTTGCTGCCGCGAGCGTGTTCGCTGATTTCGCCCCACCAGTAGCCTTCGCCGATCAGCGGTTGCGGATCGGCCGCGTGGCGCACCAGCACCATGGCGCAATAGTAATAGGCGCGGCGGTCGGCGCAGGCGGCGAGCGCGGCGACGAGCTTGGCATTGTTGCGCGCGTCGCGCGCTTCACCGCCATCCGCGTTGCCGCCATAGCGCGCCGAATGCACGCCGGGTTCGCCGCCGAGCGCAACGACGCAGATTCCGGAATCGTCGGCCAGCGCCGGCAGGCCTGAGCGCCCGGCCGCATGGCGCGCTTTCGCGAGCGCATTCTCGATGAAGGTGAGATGTGGCTCCTCCGCATCGGCAATGCCCAATTCGGCCTGCGCCAGCACTTGGCAGCCCAGCTGAGCGAGCAGCGCCTGGATTTCGCGCAGCTTGCCGGCGTTACCGCTGGCGATGACGATTTTTTTCATGAAAGCATTCTACCCCGGCCACGCCGCGTGACCGCCGGCGCGCGTTGACAAGCACCGGCCCAGTCCTTACATTCGAATGCCGAAACCATCAACCCGAAAGCCATACCATGAGCGCGCGCCCCCTTCCCGCGAAAGATCGGCTGACCCTGTGTTTCGCCCACGTCGCCTATCGCATGGGAGAACGCTTCGCCCTGCGCAACACCGGCATGAACTGGTTCGAAGTGCGCAGCCTGGACGAACTGAAGGCGCGCATCGCCGAAGCCGATGTGCTCGCGTGCTCCGGCCTGTGGCGTAACGAGTTCATTGCTCTGGCGCCGAGGCTCGCCTTCATCCAGTCGATCAGCGCCGGCACCGACCAGTATGCGCGCGACGCGCTTCGCGCAGCAGGCATCCGCGTCGCCAGCGCGCAAGGGGCGAACGAGCGCGCGGTGGCCGAGCATGCCATCGCCTTGATTCTCGCCATGGCGCGGCAGATTCCCGAGGCGCGCGACAACCAGACTGCGAAAAACTGGCGCGGCATGATCGGGGACATCGCCAAGCGCGAGGACGAGCTCGGCGGCAAGACGCTCGCGATCGTGGGCCTCGGCCGCATCGGCTCGCGGCTCGCCGCGCTTGCCAAGGCTTTCGACATGCGCGTGATCGCGGTCAGGCGCGATCCCTCGCGGGGCGCCGGCGCGGCCGACGAGGTGGTCGGCGAGGATGGATTGCTTTCCATCCTGCCCGAAGCCGATTTCGTCGCGCTCACCTGCCCGCTCACGCCGCAGACGGAAAACCTGATCGATGCGAAGGCGCTCGCGGCGATGAAGCCCTCCGCGTATCTCGTCAACGTCGCGCGTGGCAAGGTGGTGAACGAACCCGCGCTCATCGCGGCGCTCGAGGCAAAACGCATCGCCGGCGCCGCGCTCGATTGCGTCTGGGAGGAGCCACTGCCCGCGACCTCGCCGCTGTGGCGGCTGCCCTGCGTGCTGATCACGCCGCACACCGCCGGGGAGACGCGCCGCTACGAGGACAATGTCATCGATCTGCTGCTGGAAAACCTCGATAGGATGTGGCGCGGCGAAACCGCGTTGAAGAACCCGTTCGTCTGAGGCTGTCGCGCACCAGGGCGCAGCGCCTGCCGCAAAAAATCAGGCGGCGAAGAATTCCTTGAAGGCTCCGAGGGTCGTGTCTACGTCGGCCCGTGATACATCCAGATGGAGCGCGATGCGCATGTGCGGCGTGACGCGCGCCAGGATGCCATGGCGTCTTAGCGTCTGGTCCAGCGGGGCGCACGCCTCGGCCGGGAGGTCCACGTAGACGATGTTGGTGTCCGGCATGGTGACGCGGATTTCGGCGATGTCCGCCAGGCCGCGCGCGAGTTGCGCCGCGTTCTCGTGGTCTTCGGCCAGCCGCGCGATGTTGTGCTCGAGCGCGTACAGGCCGGCCGCGGCGAGAATGCCGGCCTGGCGCATGCCGCCGCCGAGCATTTTGCGCCAGCGCTGCGCGCCCCCGATGAACGCGCGGCTGCCGCACAGCACTGAACCGACCGGCGCGCCCAGACCCTTGGAGAGGCAGACGGAGACGCTGTCGAAGCCTTTCGCCGCTTCGCGCGGGCTGATGCCGAGTTTCACCGCGGCATTGCAGATGCGCGCGCCATCGAGGTGCGTGGCGAGGCCGCGCTCGTGCGCGAGCCGCGTCGCCGCCTCGAGGTAGGCGGGCTGGAGCACGCGCCCGCCGAGCGTGTTCTCCAGTGCGAGCAGGCGGCTGCGCGCGAAATGAAAGTCGTCCGGCTTGATCGCGCGTTCGATGTCCGCAAGTGCCAGGCTGCCGTCGGGCTGGTGTGCGATGGGCTGCGGCTGAATGCTGCCGAGCACGGCGCCGCCGCCGGCTTCGTATTTATAGGTATGCGCTTCCTGTCCGACGATGTACTCGTCGCCGCGCTGGCAGTGCGTCAGAAGCGCGATCAAGTTGCTCTGTGTTCCCGAAGGCGCGAACAGCGCCGCTTCGTGGCCGAACAGTTCAGCTGCGCGCGCCTGCAGGCGGTTGACCGTCGGGTCGTCGCCGTAGACGTCGTCGCCCACCTCGGCGGCGGCCATGGCGGCGCGCATGGCCGGGCTCGGGCGCGTGACGGTGTCGCTCCTCAGGTCGATCAGCTTGCCGGTCGCGTCGCTCATTTTCTTTCAACCCGCCGCGAGGCAGTCCACCGCTTTCTGCACCCCGTCGCGGCCGAAAGGGATGCCCTGCACCAGCATCGCGGCCTCGACTCCCGCAAGGCAGCCAAGAATCATCGGGGCGTTAATGTCGCCGAGATGTCCGATACGAAAGGCGCGGCCGGTCTGCGGGCCGAGGCCGCCGGCGAACGCGACTTGGAAGCGCTCGCGCGCGACCGTGCGCAGCGCCTCGACATCGATGCCGGGGCGCACGTCGATGGTGGTGACGGACACCGAACGCGCTTCGGGCGCGCGGCAATGCAGCGACACCGCGCCTTCGCGCGACCAGCAATCGACCGCCGCCTGCACCGCGCGCGCGAGCAAGACGTGGCGGGCGTGCACCGCCGGCATGCCTTCGGCATCGAGCAGCGCGAGTGCGGCCTCGAGCCCGAACAGCAGGCTCTGCGGCGCGGTGCCGCAGAACTTGCGGTAGCTGTAGTCCGCGCGGCGCAGCGCCCAGTCCCAGTAATAGCGCGGCGCGCGATTCTTCGCCGCGAATTCACCGGCGCGCGCATCCACTGCGAGCAGGCCGAAGCCGGGCGGGCACATCAAGCCCTTCTGCGAAGCGCCCACGGCGACGTTGACACCGAGCTCATCCATCGCGAACGGCGCGGCGGCGAGCGACGCCACGACGTCGGCCACGAGCAGCGCCGGGTGGCCGGCGGCATCGATCGCCGCGCGGATCGCTTTCAGATCGCAGGTGGCGCTGCTTGCGGTGTCGGTATGCACGACGAAGACGGCAATGATTTCGCGCTTCTTGTCGGCGCGCAGCGCCTGTTCCACGTCGTTCGGGTCGATCGGGTAGCCTTCGCGATAAGGCGTGTGAACGACGCGGCGCCCGGTCGCCTCGACCTGCAGCGCCCACTGCACGGAGAAATGCCCGCTGCCGGGAATCAGCACCGCCTGTCCGGGCGCGAGCAGGTTTTCGATGGTCGCTTCCCACGCGCCGTGGCCATTCGAAATGTACAGAAACAGGTCGGCTTGATCCGTCTGCAACACGCGGCGCAGGCCGGTCTCGCAAACGCTGATCAGCCGCTCGAGCCGCGGGTCGCCATGGTCCATGGGCTGGCGGTGCATGGCGTTGAGCACTTCGGCGGGAATGTGCGTGGGCCCGGGGGAGTGCAGGAAACGGTCGCCGGGGATGCGCTCTGAGTAATTGTCATTCATTCGAATCGGGTCTATATCCAAGAGGAACGGCAATTTAGCATGCGGGGTGAAAAATGGCGTGCTGAAAAAAGAATATACTTGGGATAGGGTAATTGCATCGATGCGCACCGGCGTGCGAAGATGTTTACGCCAATGGCAGTTTACGATTGCGAGGTGTCGGCATGAGCCAAGAGCAAACCCAAGCGTATGCTAAAGCCGTGAGTGGTGGCGCCGAATGCGTTCCGCGTGACCTGGAGCCCCGGCCGGCCCTGGGCGGCAAGGTGTTCTCCGCCGAAAAACTGCTGCTCGGCCGAATGATGGAATTGCTCGGCAGTCCGCCCCTGGATCTGGTGTTATGGGACGGTCAGGAAATCGAATGCCGGGGAAAGCCGCGCGTCGCGCGGGTGTTGATTCGCGACCGCGGCGCAATGCTGAATCTGATTGCCAACCCGGAACTTGGCTTCGGCGAAATGTACACTGCGGACCGCATCGCGGTGGAGGGCAATCTGGTCGATTGCCTCGAGGCGATCTATCGGGCGCTGCCGCGCATCGATCACGGCCAAATTGTGAAGAAGCTGCTCGCGCCGTTCAACGGGCCGCTGCGCAACACCCAGCCCAGGGCGCGGCGCAACATTCATCATCATTACGACATCGGCAACGATTTCTACGAGCTCTGGCTCGACCGGGACATGGTCTACACCTGCGCCTATTTTCCCAGCCCGACCATGAGCCTGGAACAGGCGCAGGCGGCGAAGCTCGACTACGTGTGCCGCAAGCTGCGCCTTGTGCCGGGAGAAACGGTGCTCGAGACCGGTTGCGGCTGGGGCGCCCTGGCGCTATACATGGCCAAACACTACGGCACCACGGTGAAAGCCTACAACATATCGAAAGAGCAGGTCGTTTTCGCGCGCGAACGCGCGCGCGCCGAAGGCCTCGAACACCGGGTGGAATTCATCGAGGATGATTACCGTAACGTCGACGGCAAATTCGATGCTTTCGTGTCGGTGGGCATGTTGGAGCACGTCGGCACGGACCAGTACGGGGCCTTGGGCGCAGTCATAGACCGCAGCCTCAAGGCCGCGGGCCGCGGACTGATCCATTCCATCGGCCGGGACCGTCCCGGCGCCACGACTCCCTGGATCGAGCGCCACATCTTTCCCGGCGGCTGTCCGCCGAGCCTGGCGCAAATGATGCAGATTTTCGAACCATTCGGTCTTTCCGTGCTGGACGTGGAGAACCTGCGCCTGCACTACGCCAAGACGCTGGAGCATTGGTTCCAGCGCTACGAGGCAAAGGTCGAGCGCGTGGCGCAGATGTTCGATGCCGAATTCGTGCGCGCATGGCGCCTGTATCTGGCCGGCTCCCTCGCTGCATTCCGATCCGGAGACATGCAACTATTCCAGGTGAGTTTCACCCGGTCCGGCCAAAACAGGATTCCCTGGACCAGACAGTACCTGTACGCTTCCTGATGCCATCCTGCGACGCGCTCATCGTCGGGGGCGGCCCCGCCGGTTCGTCCTGCGCCTGGAAGCTGCGCCAGCACGGCATGGACGTGATGGTGCTGGACAAAGCGTCCTTTCCCCGCGACAAGGTCTGCGCCGGCTGGATCACGCCTGCGGTCGTAGAGGCGCTGCAGCTCGATACCGCGGCCTACGCGAGGGAACGCGTGCTCCAGCCGATAACGGCCTTCCGCACCGGATTAATCCACGGCCGTGAACTTGAAACGCGCTATCCGGCCACGGTCAGCTTCGGCATACGCCGCTGCGAGTTCGACGACTATCTGCTGCAGCGCTCGGGCGCGCGCACTTTGCTTGGCCGCGCGCTGAAGTCGCTGGAGAGGCGCGGCAGCCAGTGGCTGGTCAACGACAGCATCACCACGCCGCTGCTGATCGGCGCGGGCGGGCATTTCTGTCCGGTGGCGCGCTCGCTCGGCGCGCAGCTGGGCGCAACCGAGCCCGCAGTGACGGCCAAGGAAATCGAATTCGAGATGATTCCGGAGCAGCGCGCCGCTTGCCGCGTGCGCGCGGATACGCCGGAGCTCTATTTCTGCCGTGATCTCAAGGGATATGGCTGGTGTTTTCGCAAAGGCGACTACCTCAACATCGGGCTCGGCCGCGAAGGCAACCAGGGTCTTGCGCAACAACTGGAGGAATTCTGCGCTTTCCTGAAGCAACGCGGCAGAATCCCCGCGGACATCCCCGACCGTTTCCACGGTCACGCCTATCTTCTGTATGGCCATTCGCGGCGCAAGCTGTTCGATGACGGCGTGCTGCTCGTCGGTGATGCGGCGGGGCTGGCCTACCCGGAGAGCGGCGAAGGCATACGGCCGGCGGTCGAGTCCGGCTTGATCGCCGCCGCCGTGATCGCGGATGCCGCAGGGAATTACCGCCGCGAGGCGCTGCAGGCGTATCCGGACCGGCTGCGGGCGCATTTCGGACCGATGGCGGTCGTGCCACGGAGCGCGGTTTCCGAAGCGCTGCGCAACATCCTCGCCGCGGCGCTACTGCGCAGCCGCTGGTTTACGCGCCGCGTGGTGTTGGATCGCTGGTTCCTGCACGCGCACTCTTAGACCAATCCCAGGGCCTGCTTCTGCTTGGCGACTAGCCGCGCGATCCCCGTTTGCGCAAGCAGCAGCAGCGCATCCATTTGGTCGCGCGAAAACGGCGCACCCTCGGCCGTTCCCTGAACTTCGACGAATCCGCCGGATCCGGTCATCACCACGTTCATGTCGGTGTCGCAGTCCGAATCTTCCGCGTAGTCGAGATCGAGCACCGGCGTGCCCTGGTACACCCCGACCGAGACCGCGGCCACGAAGTCGTGCAAGGGCGAAGTTGCGATCAGGCCGCGTTGCAGCAACAGCGTGACCGCATCGTGCACGGCCACATAGGCGCCGGTGATGGCGGCGGTGCGCGTGCCGCCGTCGGCCTGAATCACGTCGCAGTCGATCTGAATGGTGCGCTCGCCCAGCAGCGACAGGTCGGCTACCGCGCGCAGGCTGCGGCCGATCAGGCGCTGGATTTCCTGCGTGCGCCCGGACTGCTTGCCGCGCGCCGCCTCGCGGTCGGTGCGCGTATTGGTCGCGCGCGGCAGCATGCCGTACTCGGCCGTGAGCCAGCCGCGGCCCCGGCCGCGGAGAAATCCGGGCACTTTTTCTTCCACGCTGGCGGTGCACAACACCATGGTGTCGCCGAACTCGACCAGCACCGAACCCTCGGCGTGCTTGGTATACGCTCGGGTGATCCGAATATCGCGCAGTTCATCAAATTGGCGGTTGCTAGGTCTTGCCATCTTGGTCCCTTCTAATTGCGTTGCGGATATTGGCGATAGCGCGTTCGATTTCATCATCGGAGAGATAGCCCTGTTGCGCATCGGCCGCGCCTGGCTCGCGCGGCGGCGCGTTCCGCGTCGCCGCCGGTTCCGGGCGTGCCGCAGCGGAATCCTGTTCCCAGGTCAGCGCAATCACCGACAGGTTGTCGCACGCGCGCCCGGCGCGCTGCTCCGCCTCGTCCAGCAGTTCGGGAACAGCCTGCATGATGCCGCTTTTGAGCAGCGCGCCGGCAATTTTTTTGGAGGATAACGGGCCCCACAGTCCGTCGGAGCACAGAATCAGGGTATCGCCGGCGTGCAGCCGCACCGGCTGCGACACATCCACCTGCGGCAGTCGCGCCGAGCCGAGGCAGTTGAAAATCCGGTTTCGTTCCGGATGCGCGGCGTAGGCCTCTTCGCGGATGCGCCCCTGGTCGATCAGTTGCTGCACCAGCGAATGGTCCTTGGTCTGCGCCAGGATCCTGCCATCGCGGATGTGGTACAGGCGCGAGTCGCCGGCGTGCGCCCAGCAGGCGTTGTCCGCCTGCGCCACGCAGGCGACACAGGTAGTGCGCGGCACCTCGGTCAGCCCGGCCTCGGCCGCGTGTGCGATGATCGCGTGGTGCGCGCCGGTGATCGTGCGCCGCAGGAACAGCCCAGGATCGGGAAGGGCGGGCACGGCCTCGCGGCGGAACGCCTGGGTGATGAACTGTACGGCGATCTGGGCCGCCACCTCGCCGTGCAAATGCCCGCCCATGCCGTCGGCGACCAGCATCAGCAGGGCATCCTTGCTATAGCAATAGGCGATGCGATCCTGATTGGTCCTGCGCGCGCCGCGCCGGCTTTCCTGATAGATGGAAAACTGCATCGCTATCCTCCGCTGCGCCAGCTGGCGAGCTTGCGCACGATCTCGCGGAAATCGGCCGAGCGCGAGGTCAGGGACGCG
>Ga0315281_10005295_pt1 | contig 18504 bp, 16 predicted proteins | sample YL17G07_0_MG_FD_204540 | JGI IMG/M metagenome (GOLD analysis project Ga0315281, IMG submission 204540) | Sediment microbial communities from Yellowstone Lake, YNP, Wyoming, USA - YL17G07_0 | ecosystem: Environmental > Aquatic > Freshwater > Lake > Sediment | place: USA: Wyoming | collected...
GCCTTCTCCGTCTTGCCGTGCGCGGTCAGCGTCCAGACGAGATCCTTCTTGCCCCAGTCCTTCGGTACTCTGACGGTGAACACATATTGCTGCCGACGCGGATAGAAGTGCGCCGGCTGTCCCTGATCGACGCCGTTCGGTTCGAACGCGTTGTTCGGACCCACCGGCACATCAACTTCTTCCTCGTAGTTCCGGTTCATGTAGCCGAAGGCCATGGTGAAGCTGCCGTCGGCGTTGCGCTCCCAGCCCTCGAACACGGGGACGACGTCCTGACCAGTGGCGTATCGAATCTGCGCGGACGCAGATGGCACGTACAAAGAAGAAACCGCGGAGAACGCTGAGATCGCAAAGATCAAAATGATCTTGCTCTGCGTTCTTTGCGTTCTCTGCGGTTTCTTCTGAAGATGCGCGTTCACGGCTGGCTCGTGGCCGTCCGTTTCGGCCCGCGCGCGGCCACCTCGGCTTTGAACTCCTCGTCGGTCATCGGGTAGAAGGTCAGCCAGTGGCGCGACATGTCGTCGGTCGTACGGTTGCCGAAGCCGACCCAGTTTCTCGGGTCGGGATTGTACTTGTTGCCCGCCGAATTATCGTGCCAGCTGATCACGTGCATGATCGTGCCCGCGGGCAGCAGCGGCGCGACCTGGTCCGCGTAGTTGTAGACGATCTGCCAGTTGAAGTCGTAGTTCACGCAGTTCAACTGCTCGACGTGCATGTCCGGATAAATCGCCTCGAGGCACTGCCGCTTGCCGCGGTTGTGCATGTGCGGCATGAAGCCGACCAGGTGTGACGGCTTCTCCATCTTGAAATATGCGTCGCTGCGCACGTTGTCCGCGCCCGCGGGGATGTCGAGGTCGTCCTGGTTGGGCGAGAGGATCGTCGTGATGACGTGCTTCGGCACGACGCCCCTCGGATAGAAGACGATGCCCACTTCGGTGCGATCGACAACCGGCTCGCCGATCGCGTGGTAGTGCATGTTGAAGCGGACTTTCGCGCCGGCCTTCATCAGCTTGCCGGAGCCCTCAGGGAAGATATCGCCGTTCTTGCCGACGGCGTACTCCACCAGCGTCCCGCCGCCGTTGGTCCCATCGTCGTACGCGAGCGACTCGACGGAGTGGTGGACGACGCGGCGCGCGCCGGGCGACGGCTTCACTTCGACCGCTTTGATGTAGCGGTCTTCGTTCAAGCCGGACTCGGCTTCGAAAATTCCCCACCAGTCGGCGGCTTCGGTCTTCACCGTGAAGGCTTTCGGCATCGGGACGATGAGGTCCGGCTTGCCGATGTGCCAGCGGTCCGAGTCGTCGAACTGCCGCGGCGGCGGCATGTCGGCCGGATTGCCGCGCGGCGCGCCTTCGGCCGCCCATGCGACCAGCGTCGAAATTTCCTGGTCGGTCAGCGACGGATCGTCCTTGAACTGGCGGATGCCCACGGTGCGGTCCACGTGCCACGGCGGCATCTGCCGCAACTCGACGCGCTGCTTGATGGAGCGCGCCCAGGGGCGCGCGTCCTCGTAGGTAATGAGCGACATCGGCGCGATCGAGCCGGGCCGATGGCAGTTCTGACAGGATTTCTGGAAGATCGGCGCCACGTCCCTGGTGAACGTGACCTGAGGCGTCGGCCCCGGCGACTGCGCGTTCACGCCCCCGACCATGGCAACCACCGCGCCAAGGAGCGCGAAAGCAATTCTTCTCATTCACCGACCTCCGGCCGTGATTATAATCGGCCGACGAAGAAAGGAGCGGCCGAAATGCGTTCCGTCATCATCGGGCTCGTTGTGGTCTTCGGGGTATCTCTTTCAGGGCAAACTCCGACAAAGTCGCCGAAACCTGCCGTGCCCCGCACGGCGGACGGCCGTCCCGATCTGCAGGGCACATGGGACTTCGCCCAGCTGACACCGTTCGAACGGCCCGGCAACTTCGCCGGCAAAGAAACGGTGACCAACGAGGAAGCCGAGGAGTTCGCGCAGAAGCGGATCGAGACGACCCAGAAAGACCGGCGCGACGGCGGCGCGGCCGCCGACGTCGAACGCGCCTACAACGACTTCTGGTGGGATTTCGGCACGCGCGTCTCGAAGCAATCCTCGCTCGTCGTCGATCCGCCCGATGGCCACGTCCCCCCGGTGACGGCCGCGGCGCAGGCACGCGCCGTGCAGCGGCGCGGCCACTTCGACAACCCCGAGGAGCGTCCACTCGCCGAACGCTGCATCCTCGGTTTCAACTCAGGTCCACCCATGGTGCCGAGCGCCTACAACAACAACGTGCAGGTCGTGCAGACGAAGGACCATGTGGTCATCGTCAACGAGATGATCCACAGCGCGCGGATCGTCCCGCTGAACGGCCGTCCACACGCGGCCAAGGAGATCCGCTCCCTCACCGGCGACTCGGTGGGCCGATGGGAGGGCGACACGCTCGTGGTGGACACGACGAATTTCTCGATGGAAGCCGGCTTCAGAGGCGCGACGACGAACCTCCACCTGACCGAGCGGTTCACGCGCGTCGATGCGGACACGCTGCGGTACGAGTTCACCGTCGACGATCCCGCGACGTGGACGAGCAAATGGGGCGCGTCGATTCCGATGACGAAAACGGACGAGCTCATGTTCGAGTACGCCTGCCACGAGGGCAACTACGCGCTCGCCGGCGTGCTGAAGGGCGCGCGCTATCAGGAGAAGCACCCGGGCGAGACACCCAAGTGAGGATCGCCATCGTCGCGCTGATTGGATTGCTGTCGGCGGCACAGGCTCCCGCGCCGGCGCCGTCAACGTTTGTGAGCGATGTCGATCTGATGTCGGCGCTCAAGACCGCGGCACTCGCGGCGCCGGACATGCACACCGCGCCGGTCAAGAACACGGATCACTACCGCATCAACATCGTGCGGCGCACGAAGCCCCAGGGCGCCATCGCGCATCCGGGCTTCATGGAAGTGCATCACATCATCGAGGGCACCGGCACGCTCGTCACGGGCGGCACCATCGTCCGTCCGGCGGACGCGGCCGCGGCCAGCGCGACGATCGAGGGCGGCGTGACCCGGCGTGTCGCGAAGGGCGATGTGATCCTCGTCCCGGCGGGCGCGCCGCACTGGTACAAGGATGTCGACGGGACGATCACGTATCTCGAAGTGCGGTTCGAAGAAGTCAAGTAAGCACAAACCCTTCCTTTCGCGCCGCAGCGCCGAGCCGGGCGTCGAGCGTGACGATTTCCAGCGACGCCGGCCGCCGTTCCGCCGCCACGAACGCGGCCGCAAGCTGCAGCGAGTCGGCGGCGCGCAGCGGATGCACGCGGAGAAATCGAACCGCGGCTTCGCGAACGGCGTCGCTCGGATCTATTTCGTGCCAGCCCGCGGCGAGTTGCTTCAGCCGGTCGAAGGCTCGAACGGCTGCCGGCTCCTCGAGCGTGCCGTCGCGCTCGAGACGCGCGATCGCAGAGGCACACTCAACTTCAGAGCCCCACCACACCAGCATCGCCGGATCCTTGACGGCAAGAGCCTGCATGGGCCGTGTCGAGGCTTCAGTCATCAGCAACGGCACGATCGCCGAGGCATCCCAGAATTTCATCGCCCGGATCGACGGTCTTCAATGAGGACTCGGACACCGGAGGCGCCGCTTTTGGGTCGCGGGGGTTCACTCGAGAGCAGGGCTTTGGGGATCGCGGTGCGGGCAGGTCGCACCGTGCCTTCGCGAACGAGCCGCGTCAACCGGCCATCGTCCCCGGACCGCGAGCCATTCGTCACCGGTTCGAGGCGTGCGACAGGCCGCCCCCGGTCGACGATCAGCACCGGCGACCCGCCTTTGAGGCCGTCGATCAGCGCGCTGAGCGTGTTCTTGGCTTCGGTGATGCTGGCTTTCTTCATAAGGCCATAATAGCCCTATCGATCGAGCTATTCAAGCCTCATTCGAGGCCCAGGACGTCGACGGAACTCAAGCCGTCACGCTCTTTGGAAGAACGGGTCGCGCGGACCGCACGCGGTTCGCGCATACTATCTCTGGCCGCCTGACTGCGGCCAGGAACATGTCGGGTTCAACCGAGGTAAGGGACGCTATGGGCTTCTGCGAGCATTGTGAAGGGCAGCGGTTCGATCGGGCTCAGGTTCTCCGGGTCCTGCGGTCCACGCGAAAGACCCTGCGAGCGCACAGTCGCGCTGATGAAGCGCTACGTGTGGCCATCGAGGCCGTGCGCGCAATGGAAATTCCCCACCTGGAACACCCCCACGATACATTCGACGAACCGATCGTTCACTGACGCGCGTCGTCCGGTCATTTCTTCACGCCGGCAAGCCAGTGAGAGGAGAATAAGTATGCTCACCAAGGTCAACGTCGTCCTGGACGACGACGTCAAGGCCGACCTCGACCGCCTCGTCGTCAGCGGAAAACGAAGCCGCGTCATCAACAACGCGTTGCGGCGCGAAATCCACCTGATCAGCCGGCGCGCCGCCAGTGCCCGCCTCGATGAGATTCGGACTACGACGAAACGCGTGTCAACCGATGACATCGTAAAGCTCATTCGACGTGACCGGGGCCGGTAATGTCCGGAAGCGTGCTCGTGCCAGACGCATCGGTCCTCCTGAAGTGGATCCTGCGGCCGGAGGACGAGCCGGATCGCGATCGGGCCCTGGAACTCAAGACGGCATGGCTGGAAGACGCCTGCGAGTTGGTGGTGCCGAGCCTGTGGGTTAATGCGCGAGTACAAGGTGACCTTCTACGACGCCGCGTATCATGCGCTCGCCATCCGCCATCGCGGCACGATGCTCACGGCCGACCGGGCCTACGTGAAGAAGGCCGAGCGCGCAGGGCACCTCAAGCTGCTGAACGACTGGCGCGCGCCATAACCAGATGACCCGATGACCACATTCATCGTCTGATCAGTTTCTTGACCGTGTGCCCGGTGACGGTATCGCCGATATGGCCCGTCACCGTCTCGCCGACGTAGATCGACCCCTGCGCGTCAACGGCCACGCCTTCGGCCAGCACCTGCTCGCTCCTGGAGCGGATCGATCCGTCCTTCGCGCTGCCGACCAACAGCGCCATCTTGTCGTTGTAGTCCACCACGTAGAGCGTGTCGTCTGGCGCGATGAAGATGCCGCTCGGCGATCCGAACTGCGTCCACTGATCCAGGAACTTTCCGTCCTGATCGAAGATCTGAATCCGCCGGTTCGATCGATCGCCCACCAGCAACCGGCCGCGCGAGTCGAAGAACATCGTGTGCGGCACGTTGAACTCGCCGGGGCCCTCGCCTCGCTTGCCCCACGCCTTGATGAACGTGCCGTCCTTCGAAAACTTGACGATGCGCGAGTTGACGTGGCCGTCGGAGACGAAGATGTCGCCGTTGGGCGCGACGGCGACGTCGGTCGGGCTGTTGAACGTGTCGGGGCCGTCACCCGACACACCCTTCGTGCCCAGCGTCATCAAGAGCTTGCCGTCGCGCGTGTACTTGAACACCTGCTGGCCGATCCCGTCGCGCGCGCGGCCGTCCGTGATCCAGAGGAACCCGTTGCGGTCCACGCGGATGCCGTGCGGCCACACGAACATCATCTCGCCCCAGGCCTTGAGGACTTTGCCCGACGCGTCGAGCTCGACGATGGGCGGCTCGGCGCGGTGAAAGGCAAAGACCCGGCCGTTCGCGTCGATCGTCATCCCTGGCACTTCGCCCAGTTGCAGGCTGGCTGGAAGCTGCGCCCAGTCCGGCACGAGCCGGTACGATCCGGCGTCGGTGGCGGCCGGCGTGTGCCCGGACATCAGCACACCCCCCGTCCGCGCGCCTGCCGGCTTCCCTGCGTCCCACACGAGCTCGCCGCCGACGAAGACTTTCTCCACCCCGGTCGGCAGCACCGCCGGATCGGTGAACGTCGAGCGGTCGATCACCGTCTTCGCGTTGAGCAGCACGACGTCAGCCACGGAGCCGACCGCGATGCGGCCGCGATGCTCGAGCCGCAGCCGCTCGGCCGGCGCGCTCGTCATCCTGCGAATCGCCTCTGGCAGCGTCAGCCACTGCTGCTCGCGCACGTACTTGCCCAGCACGCGCGGGAATGTGCCGGCGCCGCGCGGATGGCGGTTGGCGATCCCGCCGTCGCTTGCCACCATCACCCACGGCTGACGGTAGAACGCCCGCATGTCATCGTCCACCATCGACGTGCAGACCACGCTGGCGCCGCCGTCCTTCACGATCTGGATGAACTCGTCGACGGCCGAGACGCCGCGGCTCTTCGCGACCGCCTCGAGCGTCTTGAACTCGTACTCCTGGTGCGCGGCATGACGCACGATGAGGACGTTGGCTGCGCCGCCCACGTCGGCGAGCGCCTTCTCGACGCTCGGCGGGTAGTCGTACCGCTTGTCGGGGACGAGGACGGTGATCGTCGACTGCCACGCGTTGTACGGGTACTCGTCGGCGGTGACGTCGCCCCCGCGCTGCCGCGCCGCATTGATGAGCGCGATCGCCTCCGCCGCCTTGTGCCAGACGCCAACGGTACCGAGCTTGATGTGCGAGATCTGCACCGGAACGTGCGCCCGCTCGCCGATCGCGATCGCCTCGCGCAGCGCGTCGAAGCTCTTGTCGGCTTCGTCGCGGATGTGCGACATGTAGATCCCGCCCGGGTACCGCGCGACGACCTTCGCGAGCTCGACCAGTTCGCTCGTCTCCGCGTAACCGCCGACCTCGTATTCGAGACCGCTCGACAGTCCCACCGCGCCCTCGCGCATCCCCTGATCGACGAGGAGCGCCATGCGCGCGACCTCATCGGCGCGCGCGGGACGCTTGAAGTCGTCTTTCATCACCAGCCGGCGGACGGTCGCGTGACCGACGAACACGGCCACGTTGACGGCGGACGGAGCGCGGCGCCGCTCCGCCAGGTATTCGCCGATCGGCCACGGCGAATCGCCGTCAGGCCCGACGACAACAGTGGTGATGCCCTGCGCGACCTGCGATTCGGCAGCCGGATCGGTCGCCAGACCGGAGGCGGAGTGATTGTGGATGTCGATGAAACCGGGCGCGACGACCAGGCCCTTGCCGTCGATGATGGTGTCGCCGGGCTGCGGCCTCACGTCGCCGACCGCGACGATGCGGTCGTTGACGAAGCGCACGTTGGCCCTGCGCAGGGCCGAGCCGCTGCCGTCGGCGAGATCAGCTCCGACGATCGTCGTCGCGCGCGAAACGCCGGCGGCGACCTGCGAGGATACCGCCACGACGGCGCCCATGCCGACGCTGCCGTTCAACACGATAGCCGAGGCGAACGGCAGGGCCAGCAGAACAGAGACGACGCGGTGGCGACGCGTGAGCGTGGGGATCATGCGGGCAGCTTACCGCGAAATGTGGAGCGCTGGAGCGCGAAGACTGTACGTGGTGTCCGGCTTCAGCCGGACCTGCGGACGGTCCGCCTGAAGGCGGACGCTACGTACTGAAGGCCTCGGGCTCCGGCCTCAAGAAGGCGGCTATAATTCGCCCACATCATGGCACTCACCGCCGGCAGCCGCATCGGCCCGTACGAAATCCTCTCCCCGCTCGGTGCGGGAGGCATGGGCGAAGTCTACAAAGCGCGCGACACCCGCCTCAACCGCGATGTCGCGATCAAGGTGCTGCCGCCCTCCTTCGCCGCCGACGAGGAACGGCTGCGACGGTTCACGCTCGAGGCTCAATCGGCCGGCGCGCTCAATCATCCCAACATCCTCGTCGTGCACGATGTCGGCACCGACGGCGGGATTCCGTACGTGGTCTCCGAACTGCTCGAGGGCCACACGCTGCGTGAGGCGTTGGCGGGCGGCGCCCTGCCGGCGCGCAAGGCCGTGGACTACGCGATCCAGACGGCCAGCGGCCTGGCCGCCGCGCACGAAAAAGCCATCGTCCACCGCGACCTGAAGCCAGAGAACCTCTTCGTCACCCGGGACGGGCGCGTGAAGATTCTCGACTTCGGCCTGGCGAAGCTGGCCGGCAGCGACGCGGCCGCCGGAGCCGGCCAGTCGCTCGCGGTCACGATGGACGCCGGAGGCACCACGCCGGGGCTCATCCTCGGCACGGTCGGCTACATGTCGCCGGAACAGCTGCGCGGCGATTCGGTGGATGCGCGCTCCGACATCTTCAGCCTCGGCGCGGTGCTCTACGAGATGTTCTGCGGCGCGCGCGCTTTCAAGGGCAAGACCGCTGTCGAGACGATGAGCGCGATCCTGCGGGAGGATCCGCCCGAGATGGTGGCCACGACCAGCGGCGCCTCGCCCGCGCTCGAGCGCATCGTCCGGCGCTGCCTCGAGAAGAACCGCGACGAGCGCTTCCAGTCGGCGCGCGATCTCTCGTTCGCGCTCGACGCCGTGTCCAACACCAGCACGTCATCGTCGGCCAGGATGGAGGCGGTGCCTCCGCCGCCGCGACGCGGCCGGATGGGGATGGCGGCCGCCGCGGTCGCCGTCGCCGCGGCCGTGGCGGCTGCCGGGTACGTGGCGGGACGCGGGCGCGCCACATCCGCGCCGTCGCAGCCGAAGATTCGACAGCTCACGTTCCGGTCCGGCACCGTGCGCGGCGCGCGCTTCACGCCGGATCCGAAGACGGTCGTCTACGCCGCAGCCTGGGAAGGGCGTCCGCTTTCCTTGTTCACGGTGCGTGAAGACAGCTCGGAGTCGAGCGCCGTCAATCTGCCGCCGGCTAATCTGCTGGCGGTGTCGTCCACGGGCGAAATGGCCGTGACGCTCAAACCTGAAAGTTTCGTGGCCTTCGCGGTCACCGGCACGCTGGCGCGCGCACCGCTCGCGGGCGGCGCCGCGCGCGAGATGATCGAGAAGACCGTCAATGCCGACTTCAGCCCGGATGGCAAGCAGCTCGCGGTGATCCGCCTGGACCAGCAGAATTTCCAGCTGGAGTTTCCCGCAGGCACGACGCTATACTCGGCGCCTTTCTGGCTCAGCGACCCGCGCGTCTCGCCCGATGGCGCGCACGTGGCGTTCATCAGCCATCCCATCGGCGGCGACGAAGGGAACGTGGAAATCGTCGATGCGTCGCGCCAGCGTCGCACGCTGTCGTCGGGCTGGCTGAGCATCCAGGGCGCGGCCTGGTCGCGCGACGGCCGCGAAGTCTGGTTCACCGCGACGAAAGCCGGCGGACTGCGCGCCGTGTGGGCGGTGACGATGAGCGGCGTCGAACGTCTCGTCTACCGTGCGCCGCAACGGCTCACGCTCGAGGACATCGCGCCGGACGGCCGCGTGCTGCTCTCCGGCACGACCATGCGATCCGAGACGATTTTCGGATCGCTCTCGGAGAAGTTCCAGCGCAAGCTGTCGTGGTTCGATTGGGCTAACTCGTTCTCGCTCTCGCGCGATGCGCGCCTGCTCGCCTTCACCGAGAGCGGCGAAGGCGCCGGCGAGAAATACGGCGTCTACATCAGGCAGACCGACGGGTCGCCGGCCATCCGGCTCGCCGACGGTCAGGCCGAAGCGGTGTCGCCTGACGGGAAGTGGGTGGCGGCGTTCAAGTTCGACGTGGCCTCGTTGCAGCTGCTGCCCACAGGACCGGGCGCCGTTCGGATGCCCGACGTCGCTCCGATCGAGAAAGTTCTTCGCGCACGTTGGTTTCCAGACAGCCAACGCCTCCTGCTTGTCGGGCACGAGAAAGGCAAGAAAGACCGGTCGTACGAAATGAGTCTGGCCGGAGGCGCGCCGAAGCCCATCACGCCGGAAGGCATTGCCGCAGTCTCCAACTCGCCAATTTCGCCAGACGGAAAATGGCTCATCGTCGCCGGCACCGACGGCGAGCGGCGACTGTTTCCGATGGACGGCGGCCCGCTCCGCGACGTTGGGCTGCACAAGGACGAGGGTCTGGCCGGCTGGCTGGCCGATTCGCGTGGGATTCTGGTCTGGAGCCGAACGCAGCCTGTGAACGTGGCTCGTCTGGACCTCGCCACAGGTCAGCGCACGCCCGTGACGACGCTCGCACCGGGCGACATGGACGGCGTCATAACAATCGGCGGCGTCATCTTTACGCCCGACGGCGATCACTACGTCTACGGCTATCCCCGGTTTCTCTCTGAGCTCTTCGTCGTCGACGGGCTCAGGTAGCGCGGGGCTTTCAGCCCCGCGGACGCGGTCCTGAAAGGGCCGCGCTACTCCACGATCGCCGGCATGACCGTCATTCCACGATCGCCTGCATGACGGCGTTCTCGAAGTCGCGCATCAACTGGCCGTTCGACTCCTGCACCATCAGCAGACCCGCAAGCTGCTCCTTGCGATCGACCCAGAAGTGCGTGCCGAACGCGCCGTCCCGGCCGAAGCTGCCGTTGGACTCGCGCCGGTTCGCCGAGACGCCGTCCATCACGACCTCGACGGTGAGGCCGAAGCCCATGCCCTTCAGCCGCTGGCCGATGCCGCTATAGAGATCGCCGACGTGATTCGACGACATCAGGTCCACCGTGCGCGGACCGAGCAGGCGCTTGCCGTTCAGCTGACCGCTGTTCACCAGCATCTGCGCGAACTGCATGTAGTCCTCGGCCGTGGACCACAACCCGCCGCCGCCGGAGAACAGCGTTTTCGTCGCCAGCCAGCTCGGCGTGTCGGTGCGGGAGAGGCCCGTGGGTTTCCGCTCGTAGAGCGTCACCACGCGCGGCAGACGATCGTCGGTAGGGTAGAACGCCGTGTCCTTCATCCCGAGCGGCTCGAAGATCCGCTTCTGCAGAAACTGATCGAACGTCATCCCGGAGGCGATCTCGACGATCCGGCCGAGCGTCTCGATGCCGGCGAGCGCGCTGTATTGCCACTTCGTGCCGGGCTGGAAGTCGAGCGCCACGGCGCCGAGGGTCGGCACGTATGCGGCGAGATTGCTGCTCGTGTTGCGCGGCGAGATGCGCCCGCCTTCCCTCGATCCCGGACCGCCGGTCTCGAGGCCATTGGTGTGCGTCAGCAGATCGCGGATCGTCAGCTCGCGCTCGGCGGGCACGGCATAGGTTTCCGGCTCGCGCGGCGGCTGGCCAGGCGCGGGCGGCCCCGCCGGCGCCGCGGGCGTCTTCAGCATCGCGACCTTCGGGTTCTTGAACTCCGGGATGAAGCGCGACACCGGATCGGTCAGGCGCAGCTTCCCGTCTTCCATCAGCATCAGGATCGCGACGCCGGTCACCGGCTTCGACATCGACGCCATGCGGAAGATGGCGTCCTTGCGCATCGGTGTCTTGCCCTCGACGTCCATCAACCCCTGCGCTTCGTAGTGCGCGATGCGCCCCTTGCGCGACACCATCGTGACGGCACCGGTGATCTGACCCGAGTCGATGTAGGTCTTGATGACGTCGTTGATACGCAGCAGGCGGTCGGACGACATGCCGACGTCTTCCGGCTTCCCGTTCGGGACGGTGGCCGCGGTCAGCGACAGGGCAAGCGCGACGATGACGAAGCGACGACGCGAGAGAAGGTTCTTCATTGGCGGGATTATAAGCGTAGAATCAGCTCGCCGTCAGCAGGAGGTACTCGAACATGCAGGGTCTACGCCGAGTGTGGTTGGGCGTGTTGGCGATGGCCATTGGCTCGTTTGCCACCCACGCTCAGGGCCCTGCCGGGCCCGCACTGGACGGCATCTGGACTTACGCGACGATGACGCCGCTCGAGCGGCCGAGGGAACTGGCGGCGAAGGCGACGCTCACGCCGGCGGAAGCGGCCGACTACGAGCGGCAGACCAACGAGCGCCAGGCAACCACCAACGCCACCGCCGGCCCCGACTGGTGGGATCCAGGCACGCGCATGCTCACGGACGGACGCACGTCGTTGATCGTCGACCCGGCCGACGGCCGGCTGCCGGCGTTCACGCCCGAGGCACAGCAGCGCGTGACCGCGCGCGCGCAGGCGCGCCGCGCCAGCGGGTCAGCCGACGGCCCCGAAGATCGCGCGCTGAACGAACGCTGCCTGAACTGGTCGGTGGCGGGCCCGCCGATGCTGCCCGGCGTGTACAACAACAACGTCCAGATCATCCAGACGCGCGACTACGTGACCATCGTCAACGAAATGATCCACGACGCGCGCATCGTCCCCATGGACGGGCGCGCGCACGGCACGGTGCCGCGATGGATGGGCGACTCTCGCGGACGCTGGGAGGGCAAGACGCTCGTTGTGGACACGGTGAACTTCACGGACAAGACCGCGTTCCGAGGATCGGGCGAGCATCTGCATCTGGTGGAGCGCTTCACGCGCGTGGACGCCGACACGATCGAGTACCGATTCACCGCCGAGGATCCCTCGACCTGGACGCGGCCGTTCACGGCCGTGTTCCCGATGAAGAAGACCGCCGGGCTGATCTACGAGTACGCCTGCCACGAAGGCAACGAGCGCAGCATGGTCGGCATGCTCAAGGGCGCGCGCGCGCAGGAGAAGTTTTGACCGGCGTGCGCGTGTTGAGATCGCGCGCAAGGATCAGCTTGAACGTCAGCCGGTCCGACACGTCGGTCAGCCCGACGCCGATGCCCGCCTCGATGTCCCAGCCTTTCCAGCTGCGATCGACGACGCCGTACAGCTGGTGCGCCTGCTCCGCGGGCGAGGCGACATCGTGGAACGTGCCGAAGCCGGCGTACTCCTCGACCGCCACCGCCCATCCCGACGGAAAGTTGTAGGCGACGCGCGCCGCCGGCACGAACTCGAGGTTGCCGAAGCCGTCGTACGACGTGTCGATGATCGGGTTGATGATGATGTCCACCGGCTTCAGATGCCAGCCGATGATCGGCCGGATCTCTGACGTGAAACGGGTCGTGTCCCACCGTGTGGCGTTGAAGCTGAACTCGAAGTTGGCGCCGTAGACGAATGTCCGATCGTCGGCATTCGGCACCGCGAACAGCGTGCGCAGCTTGAAGCCGTCCAGCACCCAGCCCGCATCGTGGTCCCGGCTGTAGAGCGGCAGGTAGAGGCCGGCCTCGAACCAGCTGGTCACACCGATCGCCCACTCCGGCACGCCGTTGAACGATCGATCCGCGACGACCGCGCCGGGAAACGCCGGCTTCGTCTGACCTTTCGCAATGAAGTTGTTGTGCAGCGTGAGGTTGAACACGCCGGGCGAGGCGAGGCCGCCGTCGTAGACCTGGATCTCGTCGGCCTGCGCCGACGCCACGGCCGGCACGGCGAGCAGCGCGAGCACGATCGCCGCAATCCAACGCATGGTGAGTCGCATCCGCATTGTGAGTCGCCTCAAGGGACGTCCAGAAGACCGGTTATTCTCGCATATCGGGACGACCCTCTACTTCCCGGGCGTGTCGCCCTTGCGCAACCGATCCGCGGCCTTCGCCACGTCGCGGTGGAACACGAACGCGCAGGTTCTTCTTCAGGTAGTCCACCTCGAACGTCTCCATGTCGAGCAGCGCCGCGCGAAACCCATCGTCCTTGTCGGTCGTCTCGTAGCGGATGCCCTGCGGCGTCGCGATGAGACGTCCCTTGCACGACCCCATGCGGTGCTTGTGGACGACGTCGAGCGTCGCGTCGAGGCGGATGTCCTTGAGCCGGATCGTGATCTCACGTGAGCCGGGCGCCACATCGATCGTGTCTGCGACGCCCTCATAACCCGGCGCGGACACGTTGATGCGATGCGAACCGGGCTTGACGTTCTGCGCGGTGACCGGAGCCTGACCGATGAACTCGCGGTCGATGAACACCTGCGCGCCGGGCACGTCGCTGTCGATGCGCAGCGTGGCGACGTCGGCAGGTGCGTCGGGGACGGCCGGAGCCGGCGCGACCGCGGCGCCGGGCTTCGGCGCGGCGGGCCGCCTCGCCGAGCGGCGCGACGGTTCAGGTTCAGGAGCCGGCGTCGGATTCGGGAGGTCCGGACCCTTCGGAGCGTCGACCGCCTTCGGCGCGGACGACGTGTCGTGGACGGCTGTCGCAGGTTGCTCCGCGGGTCGCGCGAACTGGTTGAGGACGACCCAGACGCCCGCGAGCAGCACGCCTCCGGCGATCAGCACAACGACGAGTCGGCGGTTCATGGACGAACCCGCCTACCGGTACTCGAACGAGGTGTCGTTGACGAGCCGGACATACTGGTTCACTTGACTCTGGACGCGCGCGAAGGGATAAAACGGCGATGGCAAGGTCGGCAGCCATCGAGTCGTCCACCACAGATCCTGGCCCGCGAAGCGAGCCAGCGATCGGATGGTCTTCTCGCTGGTCGTGAACTGCAGTTGCTGAAGCGCTCCGTCCGCATCGAAGGCGGCCATCAGGCCCTGGCGCCGCGCGCCGGTCTCGCCGGGGCCGGCCAGCATCGTCATCACGGCGTATTCGATGTCTGGTGACTCGATACCACGGACCCATCGAGAGGCCACCAGTTCAGGCCGACTGTCGAGGAATCGGCCGACCGGCTCGAGCCTCCACGCTCGCGCGGAGGTCGCGAGCTCATCGTACAGATCCTCGGCGGCGGGCCGGCCAGCCGCTCGCTTCTTCGGGCTCACATCCACGACGGCGGCCATCGTCTCGTCAAGCGCTTCGTCGGTCGGAGCGTTGCCGTACAGAATGCCGACGCACAGACCCGCATAGTCGTGCATGCCAGGTGGATTGGGTCGTGCGTTGATCCGGAGGTCCAGTCCGATTAAGGCGTGACGGGTCACCTCGTACTTGATGTATGCCTGACCATTCAAACCATCGCTGCACTCATCCTGATAAAAATGTTGCCGCGGCATGACCGGCTCCTGCCAAGGGTCCAGCAACTCGATCATCAGCCGCCCCGCATCGTCACGATGAGCGGCTTTGATCACGACCCAGTGGTCGTTTTGCTTGATGGACACAACGGCCGGCATTCCGCTCGTGGCCAGCGTGTGCAACACGTCGGCGACGAGAGCCTTCCCGGTCGGATAGGCCTGCAGCCGCCAATCGTGTGTGCCGGCCGACAGAAGCTCCGGCGAATCTTTCAGCAACTCCAGCATCTCGTCCGGATGGGTGAGCCAGACATCGGCCGGCGCCGGCGGATCAGGTTGGTCGGTTTCCCTGGTTGCGAGGGTTGCCTGCGTCGGCACGACGGCGATCGTGCGCGGGTCCGTGCCGGCCGCTGGTGCGAGGGTGAGCGCCGAGATAATCATCTGGGCGCACGTGCGGCCACAATTGAACGAGTTGTCCTGAATGTGTCGAAGGATGTCGTCGGTCGCCGTGTAGGTGAGCATCCCGGTACCTCGCAGTGCACCCCACCAGGCCGACAGCCTGGCGGGGCGGTGAGTGCCTTACAGGTCGAACTCGCAGACCGGTCCGCCCCCGCCCGTGCTGGGACAGTACTTGTGCACCATGTCGAACGACTTCTTCAACGTGGGAAAGTCAATCGCCGTTTTATGGTCTCCGACGACTATCTGGCGCGCGTACATGCCGTGCAGGAAAGCCATCTTACAGATCGTGCGTCGATCGGACGCCCCCGGCGTGAACCAGTCGATCTGCGATCGGTTTTTGACCGTGCTGGCCAACAGCAGAATCTCAAATTTCTGCAGGACCTCCGGGCCTTTGTAGATGTCGAGCGGTACGAAGGCGGGAACGGGAAACGGCGCCACCAAGGGCGGCTGAGCCTGCGAGGGCGGCACCGGGCTGGAGGTTTCGCGCGCCGCTTCCGCGCAGTAGCCCGCGCCAAAGTGCACGAGCACTTCCGAGACGATCGCCACGGCCTTTTTGACAGTTGGCAGCAACAGCACCGGGTGTGGATTGCCTGTCTTCTTGCGCTTCTTCGCCATGTCAGCACTCCTTTGGATGTGAATGTTACTCGTCTTCGGTCTGCAGTTTTCGGCTATCCAGCCGCCCGCTCCTGCTTGAGCCGGCGAACCAGTTCGTATGCCGTGTCGGGGCGTCGATCGCGAGGCCCGAGCAGATCAGCGAAGAGCCGACGCACCGGGTCCGGCAGATCTGCGGCAGCGCGCGCGGCGCTGTCCGTGTCCGTCATCACACGGGCGACGGTTGCCGCCACGCTTGCGGCTCGAAATGGGTTGGCACCCGTGCACGCTTCGAGCAAGGTGACCGCAAGGCTCCAGAGATCGTCTGCAGGAGACGGATGCGCGCCAGACAGCACGTCCGGCGACAGGTACGACGGCGTGCCCCGGATGCCGCCGACCTCGGTCGAATACGACATGGAGTGTGTCGAGTCGTCTGTCGCGTGGCCGCCCGTCGGTGGCACGGGGCGGGTCAGCAACTTCGCGAGGCCAAAATCGAGGAGCTTCGGCACGCCGTCCACGGTGAAGCCGATGTTGCTCGGCTTGATGTCGCGATGCAGGGTGCCCGTCGCGTGAAGGACGCCGACCGCCTGCGCCAGCATCGCGCCGAGCGCCAATGTCTCTTCCACCGGCAGCGGGCCGCGCCTGAGCCGGTTGGCCAGGGTGCCGCCGTCCAGGAACTCCATCACCAGCATGGGCGAGCCCCGCCAGATCTCCAGCCCGTACAGCGTCGCGAGGTTCACGTGCGTGGCCACGGCCATCGCGCGCGCTTCACGCCGGAGGCGGGCGACCATCGCCGGGTCGGTGCCGGCCAGCGTCTTGACCGCGCGCACCTGCTGCAGCCGGAGGTCGATGGCGCGATACACCACGCCCATGCCGCCGGCGCCCACGCGCTGCACGAAGCGCAGCCGGTCGTCGAGGACGTGCGGAACGGGGGCCCGTCGTACCAATCCCCCGCACACGCAGATCTTGGCGTCCGCGTCGAGCACCGTGCCGCATTCGACGCACTCGCGCGCGGGGGGATTGATCAGGTTGAGGGCATTGGGCGTGGATGACTGCCGTTCAACGGCCAGCGCGCGATCGAGGGCGAGCCCGCACGCGCTCCCGACGGCGGCGAGGAGCGTCCGGTCCTCGGAGGTGTAGGGCAACTCGCTCTTCTTTTCGCCGAGCGCCATGATGCCCAGGAGCTGCCCCGACCCGCCGCACAGCGGCACCAGCAGACGCGCGCGTGCCGACGCCAGCCACGCGCGTTCATGGACGTTGAGCCGCGTCACGGCCGCGTCAGGGCCCTCACCGACCACAAACGGGGTGTCGCCGCCTTCAACGAGCTGGGCCAGCGCGGAGGATCGCGGCAGCGCTTGAAGATCCGCATCCTGCGGATGGAAGGCATCGTCGCTCGCCGCCACGAAGATGCAGGCGTGCTGCGGATGAAAGGCTTTGGCGACTGCCGCGGCTGTGGTCTCGCACAGCTCCGAGAGGGTCGACGCGCGGCGCGCCGACTCCACCAGGTGCAGCAGTGTCTCTCGCGCATCGAACTGCTCCCGGAAGAATCCTCTGTCGAGCGCGGAGAGGAGATGCTTTCGGGCGACCATGCCGCCAGCACCCGCGACGGCGAGGAGTCCGAGCGACAGCCCTCGCGATCCGGTGACCAGCGCGGCGATGGGCTGTTCCCGATTCGTGAACACCAGCAGCGCCAGTGCGGCCAGCGGCAATGCCGCGATGGCCCTGATCACCGAGCGGGCAAACAGATACTGCAGCGCGGCCCGAACCACGAGGCGCAGGTCGAGCGTGCGCTGGACCAGCGAGGCGTACGCGGCCGACACGGGAACCAGCGTCAGCGCGATGACAATCACCGCGCCGACGAGACGCCAATAGGGGCGGAGCACCTCGAGCGACGAAGGCGAGAATGTGGCCAGCAGGGCCACGGCAATCAGCGGCGCGAAGCCGGTCGCCAGCGCGGCGACCAGCCAGACAAACCGCCTCCGGTCGTCGGCGCCCCATTCACGAAGTTTCCATGGCTGCAGCAGCAGCAGCGGGGCGAGCAGCAGGAACTGCAGCGTGAAGTACCAGTCAGCCCGGCCCGGATGCACGCGCTGCACACGGACGGCCAAATCGAGCAGAGGGTTGGCTGGGGTCACCGCCGAGGACGTCACCGCGTAGGCGTCCATGCCGGCCAGCAACACGCCGAGCGCCATCGCGATGCCGGTCGCCGCGGTGAAGACCCGCGCGAGCCGGCGGTTTCTGGACGGCCTGGGAAACTCGCTCGCGAAGAACCACACGAGCGCGGCCTGAAACGCATCGGTCCTGAGGTGCAGGCCCAGCCACGTCAGCGCGGACGGATCGGCCACGCCGCGAACGAACGGCTCGACCAGCGTGCCCGCGGAGTCGAGGATGAAGAGACCAAGCGACCAGGCCCGGCGGTCAGCCCGCCCGTAGAACAGCAGCACGAACGCGAGCGACGCGAAAAACGACGCCTGGAGAATCTGCGACCATGCCGGAATGATGCGATTGGGATCCGACGTCCACGGCTCCGCGATGAGCGCCGTCGCAAGAATGGCGGCGCGCGACACGATCGGCACGGCCAGCACGAGAAACGGCCACGAGGGGAACGCGGGGCGCGAAGCGGGCCGCTCCCGATCGGGCAGCACCAGCTGCTCGATGTGTGCGTCGGCGAGGGGGACCTGCAACGCCATACTGCCCGGGAACGGGGCGCGTCGATTCTATACCTGAGATTCTACAAACCGGAAGGACCGAACGAGGAGTCCTCTCACCTAGCTGTTGTAGTATGCTACTCCCGTGCTCACTGTCCCCGAGGCCGCCCGCCGTGTCCGCTGCAACCCTGAGACCGTCCGGCGTTGGATCCGGGCGGGCCGACTCCCGTCGCGCCGCGCCGGAACGCAGCAC
>Ga0315281_10005296_pt1 | contig 18501 bp, 19 predicted proteins | sample YL17G07_0_MG_FD_204540 | JGI IMG/M metagenome (GOLD analysis project Ga0315281, IMG submission 204540) | Sediment microbial communities from Yellowstone Lake, YNP, Wyoming, USA - YL17G07_0 | ecosystem: Environmental > Aquatic > Freshwater > Lake > Sediment | place: USA: Wyoming | collected...
CGGAAGATCGAACTGCAAGCGGGGGAACAAGTCCCCCCGTGCCCCCCGGATAAGTTTTCGCGGCGCGATGTTGCTGGCGCCTTCCGCAAGCGTCCGGCGCGAGCCGCCACGCTGCGTCTTTGGTTTTCGCGGCGATACAGCCGCCGCGAAAACAGAAAGGTCAAGGCAGCACAGGGTCTTGCCGGTGATTCCCGGCTCCGCTCCTGGAGCCGATTTGCGCACCGTATGGCCAATCATGATCGTCCAATCCCGATACCCCTAAACCGGGTGCAGGGAGCCACGCTTCCTGCTGGGGCGCCCGGCGCGTTGGCGCCGATCCAGATAGTAGGGCGGGGCAAAGCCCCCACAACTCCGCGTCCATTCGTTTTTCCGCAGCCTGCTAGCCTGGGCCGGCGAGTTCCCGGCGGCTGCCCAGCACCAGGCTGCTCAGCCGCAGGCCGCCGTCAACGTCAATCTCCGCGCCGTTGATGAAGCCGGCGGCGTCGGTGCAGAGGAAGGCCACCAGGTGCGCCACGTCCTCCGGCGTGCCCAGGCGGCGCGCGGGCGTCAGGCCCGTGCTGTGCTCCAGGATCGCCGCGGGCATCGCCCGCACGGTCTCCGTGGCGATCAGCCCCGGCAGCACCGCGTTGCAAGTGATCCCCTGGCGCGCGTACTCCAACGTGACGTTGCGGGTGAGCCCCAGCACGCCGGCCTTGGTGGCCGCATAGCCGGCCTGGTTGAACAGGCCGCTGCGCGCCGCCGCGGAGGACATGTTCACGATGCGGCCCCAGCCCTGGGCGGCCATCGGCTCGATCACGGCGCGGATCAGGTTGAACGGGCCGGTCAGGTTGACGGCCAGCTCCCGCTCCCAGCCCGCCTGCTTCATCTTGAGCAGGGGCGCGATGTGGTTGACGATGCCGGCGTTGTTGACCAGACAGGAGACCTCGCCCAGCGCGGCGCGCAGTTGATCCACCGCGCGGCGCACCTGCTCGGGGTCGCTGATGTCGCCGGTGGCCCAGGCGCAGCGCCGGCCGAGTTGTTGCACGGCGGCGGCGGTCTCCGCCACGGCGGCGTCGAGGTCCAGCAGCGCGAGGTCGGCGCCCTGCCGGGCGAGCTCCAGGGCACAGGCGCGTCCGATGCCCCGGGCCGCCCCGGTGACCAGCGCCACCCTGGCCGCGGGCGCGGTCACGGCGCCCCGGGGTCCGGCGGGCTGGGCGCCGGGCGCGCCGCCAGGCAGGTCTCCACGACCTGATGCAGCGTGGCCCGGAAGCGGCCGCGGAGCTCGCCGATATCGGCTTGGTGGGTGATCAGCCCGACCGTGGGCGCCGCGATGCTGAAGTAGGAGATCGCGCCGATCAGGTGCAGGAGGAACATCAGCGGGTCCACGTCGCGCAGGTAGCCTTCCTGCCGCGCCCGGTCAATCGGCCGGCGCAGGCCGTTCACCACGTCCGCCATGAAGGGCGTGCTGTCCGGCGTGAGCCGCTCCGGGTTCTCCATCATCTCCCGCACCAACAGCCGCAGGTAGCCGGGGTTGGTCTCGCCCCAATCGGAGACGCGGTCCACCATCCGGCGGATCTGCTCCGCGGCGGGGTACCCGTCATCGGCGTCGCCGACCACCACCGTGCGGGCGCTGTCCGCGACCCGGCTCAGCACGGCCGCGTAGATCTTCTTCTTGGACGGGAAATGATAGGTGATCGAGGCATTGGCGATGCCCAAGGCCGACCCGATGTCCCGAAACGATGTGCCCGCGAATCCGTTCGTGGCGAACAGGTTCTCCGCCACATCCAGCAGCCGCTCGCGGGTCGAAGGTTTTCGTGCTTCCATGTCGGTCTACGCCGCTCCCCCTAGATGTTCTTCCTTGATCTTGCGTTTGAGAATCTTCCCCGTGGCCGACTGCGGCAGCGCGGGCGCGAACCGGACCTGCTTGGGCACCTTGTAGCCGGCCATCTGCCCCTTGCAGAACTCGATGATCTCGCTCTCCGTGGCCGACTGGCCCGCCTTGAGCACCACCCAGGCCGCGACCGCCTCCATCCAGCGGGGATCCGGCAGGCCCAGCACCGCCGCCTGGGCGACCTTGGGGTGGCGCATGATGACCCCCTCCACCTCCGCCGAGGAGACGTTCTCGCCCCCGGACTTGATCATGTCCTTCTTGCGATCCACGAAGAAGAACTGGCCCTGCTCGTTCATATATCCGAGATCGCCGGTATGCAACCATCCATTTTTCAGGGTCTTGGCGGTGGCCTCCGGATTGCGCCAGTAGCCCATCATCACGGCCGGGCCGCGGATGACGATCTCGCCGGGCGTTCCCCGGGCCACTTCCCGGTCGTCCTCGTCGAAGACCTTGACCGTGGCGCCGGTGTCGCCGATGCCGATGGAGGCCAGGTTGAAGTCCTCCGGAGAGGAAGTGGTGCCCAGGGGCGAGCTTTCGGTCTGGCCGTAGTAGTTGCGCCACTCGATGTCCGGCTTGATCTTCCGCCACCGCTCCAGCACCACCTGGGGCATGGAGGCGCCGAAGGTGATGCACTTCTTCAGCGAGGAGAGGTCCCAATCCGCGAAGCCCGGCACTGAGGGCAGGGCGGCGAAGAGGGTCGGCGGATAGATCCAGATGGTCACCTTCTCTTCCTGCGTCTTCTTCAGGATGTTGACCGGATTGGGGGCGTAGTCAATCAGCACCGTGGAGCCGAAGGTAAGCGCGGCGGTGAGCACCGTGGTGCCGGCGATGTGGAACAGCGGCAGGTCCACCATCACCACGTCCTGGCGGCCCAGATCCACGTCCACGGCAATGTGCAGCAGGGCCATGTAGTAGTTCAGGTGGCTCGTCATGACGCCCTTGGGGAAGCCTTCCGTGCCGGTGGTGTACATGATCGAGGCCATGTCGGTGGACTCGATCTGAACCTCCGGCTCCGCCGATGCGTATTCCCCGGTGAAGAAGCCCCGCGCGTCAATCCAGCCGGCGGGCTTGTGGTCCGGCTTGGTGATGGGCAGCCAGCCGTAGTGCTCCACGCTGGGCAGCTTGGCTTTCACCCCTTGCACCGTGTCGGCCAGGATGTCCTCGGCAAAGAGGGCCTTGGCTTCCGAATTGTTGACGATGTAGGCGATTTCCTCGCCCTTGAGCAGGAAGTTCATCGGCACGGGTGCGGCCCCGATCTTGGCCAGGCCCAGGCGCAGGTAGATGTATTCCAGGCAATTGTGGGTCATGAACGCGACGCGGTCGCCCTGCCCGATCCCGAGCTTCTTGAAGGCGTGGGCCGCCTGACAGGCCCGGTCGTTGAGCACCTTGTGGCTGATCCGCTCTTGGGCGGTGGCAATGGCGGTGCGGTCACCAAAGCGCAATGCGGAACGCGTCGCGAGGTCTCCCAACGTTGCGCGGCGCATCAGGTTTTCTTGCAGGGCGTTCATCTGGACCTCCCGTATGAGGAACTGTCAGCCCTTCTTGTCACGCAAGGGCTTCATCTCCGGCTCTCCCTGGCTGTAGTCCCCGAAGGGCGCGTCCCGCTCGGCCACCGCGGCGCTGACGCCTTCTTCCTGGGCGCGCCGCACGAATTCCTTGGCCTCCGGGGTGTTGCGCATGTAGCCGTCCAGGATCGTGCCCAGGTGCTGGGTGGACTGCAAGCCCATGTTGTCGAACGCCTGGTTGGTGATCAGCTTCATCGCCGCCAGTTGACTGCTGGGAATCCTCGCCATGCGCTCGGCCCAATACCACGTCTGATCGTCCAGGTCCTCCAAGGGACAGGAGAAGTTGATCAGGCCGATCTCGGCGGCCTCCTTCCCGGTGATCGAATCGCCGGTCAGGGCATAGCGCTTGGCCCGGGTGAGCCCGAGGCGGTAGATCCACATGCCGGTGAGGTGGCAGCCCCAGACACGGGAATACGGAGTGCCCAGCCGGGCGTCGTCGGACGCGATCACCAGGTCCGCCAGCAGCGCCAGCTCCGAACCGCCGCCCACGCACCAGCCGTGAATCTTGGCGATCACCGGCTTGGGGCTGCGCCAGATGTTCATGAACTTGGGCACGGGGCCCTGGAACGGACTGGTGACCAGCATCATGTCCCGGCCCGGGTCCCAGGCCTCCTGCGCGCCGGGCAATCCCCAGCCGGAGAAGTTCTCCAGGTTGCCGCCGAAGTCGAAGCCCGCGCAGAAGGAGTCCCCCGCGCCCTCCAGGATGATCACCCGCACGGCCGCGTCAGCGTTGGCCTCCGCCAGGGCCGCCGCCAGTTCGTCGGGCATGGGGGGTACGATGGCGTTGAGCGCCTCGGGGCGGTTGAGCGTGATGGTGGCAATGGGGCCATCCGCCTCGTAAAGGATCGTCTGGTACGTCATCGTTTCGTTCTCCACTTTCATGCCAAAAGGTTGGCCAAGCGGCCCGCCCGGCGCGCCCCCAGCGCCTGGATGGTCGCGATGATGGTGTCCGGCGTGGCGCCGGCGTCAAAGGTCGCCGCCACGCCCAGGCCGGCCAGGTTGCGGGCGTCATCCGCCGTGAGCACCGAGCCGCCCGCCACCACGGCCACCTCCGGCGCCTGTGCGCGCAGCCCCTCCATCAAGGCGGGCAGGAAGTGCAGGTACTCCCACGAATGGCAACTGATGCCGAGCACGTCAACGTCCTCCTGCACGCAGCCGCGCACGAGCGTCTCGGGCGTCTGGAAGCAGCCCAGGTAGATGACCTCCATCCCGGCGTCGCGGAGCATCCGCGCCACCGCGACGGCCCCGACCTCGTGCTGGTCCAGGCCCAGGATGCCGATCAGCACGCGCGTGCGGCTCATGCGGCCCCCGCCGGCGGCGCGAGCAGGCCGTGGGGATCGTAGGGACGGCCGTAGGCGAGGCGCAACATGCCCGCCACCTCGCCCATCGTGCAGTCCGCCTCCGTGGCGGCGATCACCGGCGGCACCAGGTTCGCGTCGGGCCGGCGCGCCGCCTCGCTCACGGCCCGCAGCGCCCGCCCCACCCGCGCCGGGTCGCGGGCCGCCTTGAAGGCGCGGATCTGCTCCACCCGCTCCCCGCTCGGGGCGAACTTCCCCTCCGCCACCTCCCGCAGCAGCGTGTCCTCCTCGGGCGCCAGCCGGTGCACGTTCACGCCCACCACGGGCAATTCGCCGCGGCTGCGCTGCTTGTGGTAGCGCTCCATCGCGTCGCGGAAGAAGTTGCGGAACCAGCCTTGGTCGGAAAGCTCCGCCGGCGATCCCTGGGATTCGATCTCCTCGATCAGCGCGTCAATGCGCCGCTCCATCTCGTCCGTCAGCGCCTCCACGTAGTGGGAGCCTCCCAGGGGGTCCACCACCCGCCCCACGCCCGTCTCCAGGTCAATCACCTGCTGCGTGCGCAGCGCCACCAGGTGCGACTCCCGGCTGGGCGTCCGGAACGCCTCGTCGAACGCGGAGATCTCCAGCGCCTGCACGCCCGCCATCACCAGCGCCAGCGCCTGCGCCGTGCCCCGCACGATGTTGTTCGCCGGCTGCTGCGCCGTGAGCGCCAGGCCGGAGGTATGGGCGCTGATGACGGCCGACCAGGAGCGCGGGTCCTCCGCCCCAAACTCCTCGCGCATCATGCGCGCGAAGCGCCGCCGCACCGCCCGGATCTTGGCGATTTCCTCGAAGAAGTCCATGCCGCAGTTCACCAGGATGGCGATGCGCGGCGCGAAGCGGTCAATCGGCACGCCCCGCCGCAGCACCTCGCGCACCAGGTGGCGGATTTCCACGAACCCCAGCGCCATCTCCTCCACGCCAGTCAGGCCCGCCTCGCTGAAGAAGTACGTGTCCTCCACGAAGGAGTGGAACTTGGGCATCTCCCGCGCGCAGAACTGCATCACGTCGGCCGAGATGCGCACCCGCAGATCGAAGGGCATCCCCACCGCATAGCCGCAGTCCTCCATGTAGAAGGGGGCTTGCAGCACCGAGCCCCGCAGGCCCGCCGGCTTGAACCCCAGCGCCTGGGCCGCGATGTAGAGCCCGGTCAGCGCAAAGAGGCCCGGCACGGAACTGGAGATGGAAATGTCCGCCAGCGGCAGATCGCGGAACAGGGCGATGTAGTCGTCCTTGCGGCAGAGCGAGACCCCCTGCGTGCCCACGGTGCCCGCGGCCAGGGGATGATCCGGATCCAGCAGCGCCATGGTCGGGCTGTCCCCGATCACGTCAATGCCCGCTTGCTGGCGGCTGATGAGGTACTTCAACTGCGCGTTGGAGCGCTCCGGGTCGCCCTCCCCGGAGAGTTCGCGCTGGATCCACCCGCCGGCTTCCGGCGCGGTGGCCTTGCGCCCGCGAGTGAACGGGTATTCGCCCGGCGGCGCCTGTCCGTTGGATGCGGACGGCCCGTCATAGTATGGCCGGAGCGGAATTCCGGACCGGCTCCTGCGTTCGCCCATGACAGACTCCCTGTGGCGCCGACTGACGCTCGGGACGGAAATGCGACAGTGTTACCGTACATTAGGTAGAGTAGTCCTCTCGCTCCCCCGCGTCAACTCGGACAACGGGCGCATGGAAACCGGCCCGGCATACCTTGGGCGAAGCGTGCGGCAGCCCGGTCCGCGAGCCTGCTCGCCGACAGCGCGCGGGGTCAACGCAGCGCTGCCGGCGCCACCGGGGAGGATTGCCGTTTGGGCGCATTGCGTTATGCTCGCGGGGCAGCCGCACCCACGGCCGCGAACCCTCACCCCATTCCGGAGCGTTGCCATGGCGCATCAATTCTTGCAGCCCAAGACCGTCCACAAGCCCACGGGATATTCCCACGCCGCGCGCGTCGGCGACATGCTCTACGTTGCCGGCCAGATCGCCTTGGACCGGAGCGGCAAACTGGTTGGCAAGGGGGACATCGAGGCGCAGACCAAGCAAGTGTTCACGAACTTGCAGAACGTCCTGAAGGAGGCGGGCGGAACGATGAAGCACGTCGTCAAGACCATGACCTTCATCACCCACCCCGGCCACCTGGAGCCCTACCGCAAGGTGCGCGGCCAGTTCCTGACCGAGCCCTTCCCCTGCAACACCTTACTGGTGGTGGAGAGCCTGGCCAGCCCGGACTACCTGATCGAGATCGAGGCGATCGCGGCGCTGGAGCGCTAAGCGGGGCGGGCCGACAGCGCCGCTTAGCGCCCCGCGGCGGCCGGCCGGGCGAGGATGTAGACCACCCAGCCCAGCCCGGCGATGGCCATGGGCAGGCTCAACAGCATGCCCATCGTGAGGAAGCCCCACAGGTAGCCAATGTCGGCATCGGGCAGGCGCACGAACTCCACCGCCGTCCGCGCCAGTCCGTAGAGCAGCAGGAACGCGGCGGGCTGCATCCCGTCCCGGGGCACGCGACGCTTGAGCACCGCCAACGCGATGAAGATCAGCAGGCCCTCCAGCAGGGCCTCGTAGAGTTGGCTGGGGTGGCGCGGCACCCCCAGCCGGTCGGTGGGGAAGACCACGCCCCAGGTGCCGTCGGTGGGCTTGCCGTACAGTTCCCCGTTGATGAAGTTGCCGATGCGCCCGAAGAACAGGCCCAAGGGAACGTACACGATCACCGTGTCGCCCACCTTCAACAGGGGCGCGCGCTGCCGCCGGGCGTAGAGCCACAAGGCGAACAGGACGCCCAACAGCCCCCCGTGGAAGGACATGCCGCCCTTCCACGTCTCCAGGATGCGCCAGGGCTCCTCCAGGTAGGGCAGGCCGCCGTAGAACACGACCCAGCCCAGCCGCCCGCCCAGCACCACCCCCAGGATGATGTACGTCACCAGATTGGGCACCTGCTCCTCGCTGATGGGGCAGCCCGGGCGGCGCGCCTGCCGCTGGAGCAGCAGATAGCCGAGCAGGAAGCTCAGCGCGTACATCAGGCCGTACCATCCGATGCGCAACGGCCCGAGCTGGAACAGGATCGGACTGAGAGTGTGAACGTAGATCCAACCGCGCATCGGGGCCGTCCTGGGGTGGGTTGCGGCGCCCTGGGGCGCCGGGGACGGGCCGCCGCTGGTGAGGCCCGCCGGGTGCGGACGGGCAAGCCGCCCGGCCCGTACGACGGCGCAATCCTAGCCGCAATGCCGCGGCATGACAACCGCGCGCCGGGCGCCGTGCGCGCGGGAAGCGATTGACAATCCCGCGCGAATCCCCAATAAAGGCCCATGGCGCGTTCACGCGGATCGGATGCCCCGGCCGCGCCCCGTGTCGCATGTCTCCACCCAGGACCCTCCCGCCATGCAGTGGGCACAGACCATCGTCGGCTGCCTGAAGGCGGTCAATATCCGCTTCGTGAACTACCTGCCGGACGCGATGGGAGAGCAGATCCTGCGCCTGGCCCGGAACGATCCGCACTTCGACCTGCTGCCGTTGGCCCGCGAGGAGGAGGGCGTGGGCGTCACCTGCGGGCAGGCGTTGGGCGGCGGGCGCGGCGTGCTGGTGATGCCCGTCTCCGGTCTGGGCAACTGCATCAACGCCCTGGCCTCGCTGGCCATCCCCTACAAGTTTCCCCTGCCCATGGTCATCGCCCACCGGGGCGACCTGGGAGAGTTCAACCCCACCCAAGTGACGATGGGGCAGAGCGCCCCGGAGATCCTCCATGCGCTGCGCATCCCCTTCTTCGAGCTGCGGCGCGAGGACGAGGTGCAGCAGCTGACCGAGGGCGCCCTGCGCCTCACCTACGCCACGGAAGGTCCGGTGGCGGTGCTGATCTCCACCCAGGTGGCGGGCTGGAAGGAATAGCCGGCGACCCGCTCCCTCCCGCTTGCCCACACGGAACCGAACGATGATCAACCGCTTCGAAGCGACCCAGTACCTTGCCGCCAAGCTCACCGACGAGCTCGTCGTGGCCAGCCTGGGCAACGCCAAGTACGACCTGTTCAACGCCCGGGACCGCCCGCGCAACTTCTACATGTGGAACTCCATGGGCATGGCCTGCTCCTTCGCGCTGGGGTTGGCGATGGCCCGCCCGGGGGAGAAGGTGATCGTGCTGGACGGCGACGGCGCTCTGCTGATGAACTTGGGATCGCTGGCCACCGAGGCCGTGCGCGGCCCGAAGAACCTGATCCACATCGTGTGGGACAACCGGGCCTACGAGTTGACCGGCAAGCAGCCCACCGCCACCGCCTACAAGACGGACCTGGCCAAGGTGGCCGAGGGCGCGGGCCTGGACCAGTCGGAGCGGGTGGAGAGCCTGCCGGCCTTCCAGCAGGCGTTCGACCGGGCCCTGCGGGGGGACGGGCCGTGGTTCATCCTGGCGTTGATTGACCAGGAGCGGGCCAAGCCGCCCCGGCCGCCCAAGAGTCCCACCTTCATCAAGCACCGCTTCATGACCGACCTGGGCGTGCAGCACTGACGCCCGCCCCGCGCTTGCCGGCCCCGCCCATGTCCGCAGACAGCTTGACCCTGGGAATCCTCGGGGGCGGCCAGCTGGCCCGCATGTCCGCCTTTGCCGCCCAGCGCCTGGGCGTGCGCGTCGCCATCCTGGAGAAGTCGCCGGGCTCGCCGGCGGCGCAGGTGACGCCGCTTTCCACCGTGGGGGACTGGGACGATCCGGCGGTGGTGGGCCCGTTCGCCGCGGGCTGCGACGTCATCACCCTGGAGAGCGAGTTCATCGCCGTCGCGGTGTTGGCGGCGCTGGAGGCCCAGGGCAAGGCGGTGTTCCCGGGCAGCCGCACGCTGGCCTTGATCCAGGACAAGCTGACGCAGAAGGAGGCGCTGGCGGCGGCCGGACTGCCGCTGCCGGCGTTTCGGGCGGTGGGGTCGGCGGAGGATGCGCGCGCCTGCGGGGCGGACTTCGGGTTCCCCTTCCTGCTTAAGGCCCGCCGCAACGCCTACGACGGGTACGGCAACCGCACGGTGCGCGCGCCGGACGAGTTGACCGGCGCCATGGCGGAGTTGGGCTTCCCGCAGCGGACGCTCTACGCCGAGGCCTACGTGGACTTCCGCATGGAACTGGCGACCCTGGTGGCGCGGGGACGCGACGGCGCCGTGCGGGTGTACCCGGTGGTGGAAACCCGCCAGGAGCATCACATCTGCAAGGCGGTGCTGGCGCCCGCGGACGTGTCCCCGCCCACGGCGCGGGACGCGGCGGCTCTGGCGCTGGCGGCGGTGGAAGCCGTGGGGGGCGTGGGTCTCTTCGGCGTGGAGATGTTCCTGGACGCCGCCGGGCGGGTGCTGGTGAACGAGTTGGCCCCCCGGCCCCACAATTCCGGCCACTACACCATCGAGGCCTGCCGCACCTCCCAGTTCGAGAACCACGTGCGCGCCGTGCTGGGCTGGCCCCTGGGCGATCCGGCCCTGATCGTGCCGGCGGCGGCGATGGTGAACCTGCTGGGCAAGCGCGACGGGCCGAGCCGGCTGGACCAGGTGCCCGCGGCGCTGGGGCAGGCCGGCGCGACCCTGCACCTGTACGGCAAGGCCGAGGCGCGCCGGGGCCGCAAGCTGGGCCACGTCACCGCCGTGGGCGCCGACCGGGACCAGTGCCTGCGCGCGGCCATGGCCGTTGACGCGCGTTTGACGCTATGATGGGGCCGGACCGCCGCCGGTCGCGCTAGCACCCTCCTCCCCGAGGCCACGCCATGGGTCAGCCGGAAGTGGGAATCATCATGGGCTCCGATTCGGACCAGGACGTGCTGCGCGAGGCTGCCGCCGTGCTGGACGAGTTCGGGGTGGCCTACGAGCTGCGGGTGGTCTCCGCCCACCGCACGCCGGACGCCATGGCCGAGTACGCCCGCACGGCCCAGGCGCGGGGGCTCAAGGCGATCATCGCCGGAGCCGGGGGGGCGGCCCACCTGCCCGGCATGACCGCCGCCCACACGCTGCTGCCGGTGATCGGCGTGCCGGTGCCCACGCGCGCCCTGGCCGGGCTGGACGCGCTGTATTCCATCGTGCAGATGCCGGCCGGCGTGCCGGTGGCCACCGTGGGCATCGGCAACGGACGCAACGCCGGCCTGCTCGCCGTGCGCATCCTGGCGCTCTCCAACGAGGCGTTGCGGGACAAGCTGGCCGCCTTCCGGGAGCGCGCGGCCCGGGAGTCCGCCGCCAAGAACGACACGCTGCGGCGTTGATCCCGCCGGACTCCCGCGCCGCGACAGGCCCAGGGCGCCCGGTCAGTGCTGCAAGATCTGGCTGAGGAAGAGCCGGGTGCGCTCTTGCTTGGGATGGGCGAAGAAGTCGGCGGGCGGGGCGTCCTCGACGATGCGGCCGTCATCCATGAAGATCATGCGGTCGGCGACCTCGCGGGCGAAGCCCATCTCGTGCGTGACGACGATCATCGTCATGCCGCCGCGGGCCAGCTCGCGCATCACGTCCAGCACCTCCTTGATCATCTCCGGGTCCAACGCGCTGGTGGGTTCGTCGAAGAGCATCACCTTGGGCTGCATCGCCAGGGCGCGGGCGATGGCGACACGCTGCTGTTGCCCGCCGGAGAGCTGGCCGGGAAACTTGTCGGCCTGTTCCGCGATGCCCACCCGCTGCAGCAGCTCCAGGGCGATCTGGCGCGCCTCGGCGCGGGAGCGCTTGCGCACCCAGACCGGCGCCAGGGTGATGTTGTCGAGCACCTTCAGGTGCGGGAACAGGTTGAACTGCTGGAACACCATGCCCACCTCGCGCCGGATGGCCTCGATGCTGCGCGGGTCGTCGGTCAGCTCCACCCCCTCCACCAGCACCTGGCCCTGCTGATGCGCCTCCAGCCGGTTGATCGTGCGGATGAGGGTGGACTTGCCGGAGCCGGAAGGCCCGCACACGACGACCACCTCCTGCCGGGACACCTTCAGGTCAATGTCCTTGAGCACGTGGAAGGCGCCATACCACTTGTTCACGCGGCGCATTTCGATCATCACGGCGCTGTCGCCGGCGGCATCCTGAAGGGTAGGGGTCATCGGGTCCCGAGTGCCTGTGGGTGCCGGCGGCCATGCGCGGTCATGCGCCGGTGCGCGCCACCTTGCCGCGGTCCGACGCGTCCAGGACGACGGTGCGGTTGCGGCCGGCGTCCTTGGCGCGGTAGAGCGCCAGGTCGGCCAGCTTGATGAATTCATCCTCGTTGGCCGGATTCTGCTCCACCGCGCCGGCCACCCCCAGGCTCACCGTCACCTCCAGGCGCACGTCGCGGTAGCGGAAGACGTGGGAGGCGATGCGGCGCCGGATGCCCTCCGCCACGAGAAAGGCGGCCTCCAGCAGCGTCTCCGGCAGGAGCACGATGAACTCCTCGCCGCCGTAGCGGCAGGCCACGTCGTGGCGGCGCTGCTGATCCCGCAGAATCCCGCCCAGGGCTTGCAGCACCGCGTCGCCGCACTCGTGCCCATGGGTATCGTTCACGCGCTTGAAGTGGTCAATGTCCGCCATCACCAGGCTCATCGGGCGCTGGTGGCGTTTGAAGCGCCCCCACTCCGCGGCCAGCCGGTTGCGGAACTCCCGGCGGTTGAACAGCCCGGTGAGGGGGTCAATCGTGGCCTGGATGTTGAGCGACTCGTTGAGCAACTGTAGCGCCCGGTTCTTGCGCTCGATCTCTTCCAGCGCGGCGCCCAGCTTGGCGTTGGCCGCCGCCAGCTCGTCCATGCGCTCCCGCACGCGCTGCTCCAGGCCGCTGTTGAAGCGGCGCAGCTCCTCCACCAGCAGCGCATTCTGCGCCGACAGGGCGTCCCGCTCGCGCTCCAAGCGGCGGACGCTCCAGGTCTGCGCGACCGCCTGCCGCAATTGATCCGGGGACACCGGGTGGACGAGAAGAAAGTCCACATGCTGGTGGTTGACCGTCCGGATGACCGCGTGCAACTCCGGCTGATTCGTCAGCAGGATCTTCTTGCAGCCGGGGGCCAGCCGCTCGGACTCCCGGAACAAGTCCTCGCCGGCGCGATCCGCCGGGGACTGCTCGCGCACGAGGATGTCGGCGTTCTGGGCGCGCAGCCAGGCCAGCGCGCCGGCGCTGTCGGGGACGATCGTGACGGCGGCGCCCTGCGCGCGCAGCACCGCGGCCAGGGGTTCGTCGCCGCCCACCCACAACACGCGCGGTGCGGACGCCGGGGCGGGGGGCAAGGCGGAAGAGGTCATGGCCAAACTCCGCGTCCGAAAGGCGTTCGTGGAGCGCGCGGCGCGTCTGCCCGCCGCGGGCCTATCCCCCAAGCGGGACCGCCGCCCCCCTGCAAGGGGAGAGACGCCCTGGTCCGGCTCCGTGGCGTGCTAGCGGATGGCCGCCTTGAGAAACTTCCCGGCCCGGAAGCGCGGCACCTTGGAGGCCGGGATGTTCATGGGCCGACCGGTGCGGGGATTGCGGCCCTTGCGCGCCTTGCGTTTGGAGACCGAGAACGTTCCGAAGCCGGTGAAGGAGATGGAATCGCCCCGCTTCAGGAGGCTCTGCACCTCATTGAGGGTCGCGTCGACAATCTGGGCGGTGTGCGCCTTGCTCAGCTTGACCTTCTTGCTGACCCTCAGGTTGAATTCGGCCTTGGTCATGGCTCCCCCTGTGCGGTTGAAGTACCTCCCAGCGCCCCCGGAAGGATGCCGCTCGCGCGCTCCGCCGCGGGCATTCCACTGCATCTGGGATTCTCCATCCCTTAGGGCATTTCCGGGTCAAGAGCAAGCGGGAGTTTGCGGCGCGGTGGGCCGCCGCGCCGCTAATCGGGCGCGGTCAGGGCGACCCGGAACTTGTGCTCCTTGCGGTTGCGCAGGGTGGTCACCGTGACGGTGTCCCCGGGCTTGAAGGCATCCAGGGCGTCGAAGAGGTCGTTGGAATCGCGCACCCGCGCGTCGTTCAGACCGACGATCACGTCGCCCAGGATCACGCCGCCGTCGGCGGCGCGGCGGACGCCGGCCATCCCCGCCCGCGCCGCTCCGCCTCCGCGCGCCGCCTCCATCACGATCACGCCCTCCACGCCCAGGCGCCGCGCGATCTGGTCCTCCACGACGCTGATGCCCAGCACGGGGCGGATCTCGCGCCCGTGCTGGATCAGCAGGGGCACGACCTTGCGCACGGTGTTGACCGGCACGGCGAAGCCGATCCCGGCGCTCGCGCCGGCGGGGCCGATGATCGCCGTGTTGATGCCGATCAGGCGGCCGGCGGAATCGAGCAGGGCGCCGCCGGAGTTGCCGGGGTTGATGGCGGCATCGGTCTGGATCACGCCCCGGATGCGCCGCCCGCTGGGCGAGGAGATCTCCCGCCCCAGGGCGCTGACGATGCCGGTGGTGAGCGTGGAGTCCAGCCCGAAGGGATTGCCGATCGCCAGCACCTTGCGCCCCACCTCCAGCTGGTCGGAATCGCCCAGCGGCAGCGTCACCAGCTTCTCCGGCGGCGCGGCGATCTTGAGCACGGCCAGGTCGCGGTCCGGCGCGATGCCCACCACCTTGGCCTCCCAGGTGGATTGATCGGTCAGGGTCACCGACAGGCGGTTGGCGCCCTCGACCACGTGGAAGTTGGTGACCACATGGCCGTCGCGGCTCCAGATGATGCCGCTGCCCGTGCCTTGCGGAATCTCCATCACGTTGAGCGAGAACAGATCGCGGCGCAGGCCCACATTGGTGATGTAGACCGTGGCCGGGGCCGCGCGCTTGAACACGTCAATGTTGTTCTGCTCGTCGGCCCCCGTGGACTGCGCCTGGGCCGCGGCGCCGGTCATGGCCAGCAGCAGCAGGGCGCCCCACACGGCCCGGGTGCAATCCTGAATCTTCATGGCGAACCTCCCGCGTCAACGAACGGCGGCGCACCCGCCGGGCGGAGCCATCCGGGCGCACCGGCGCCTACGGCACGCCGCAGGCTTGGCTCGGCCATAAGGCCGTGCGCATCAGCCCGGCCATGGCCGTGGCCCGGATTTGGCTTGAGCGTAAATGGACCGACGTGCGCTTGCAACCTGCGGGTCTGTCGGAAGGGCTGTGTCCCCGTGGAATACAACCGTGTAGGCCTCAGGCCGCTTGGGGGAAGGGGGGAGAAGGCCCAAGACCTACACGTTGTATTTGCAGTGTCCAGCGACTTGAGGCTGATTGGGGGAAGGGGAGGGGACAGCCCCAAGTCGCTGTACTTCCTTGCTTCAGTCTGGCTGCGCCGCGTCCTGCCCGCGCCTGCGATGCCTCGTGACCGCTGTCCGTCGGTCACATCTTCTGTATCTCGTATTCTGCATGATCTAGGCCACGGAGAAATGGTCTTGAACAACTTTGGTAACCCCATGAAATGAAGCTTAGTTTTTGCGGTCGGCAAAAACGGCGGCCTGGCGCGCTTCAAGAAATTGGTCTCCGATACGATACTTTAGCGTCAAAATGGCTCAAATCAGGCTCTATATGGATAGAATGCAAATCTAAAATTAGTCTAGATAGTTGTTATTCCTTGATATTACTAAACTCTAAACAGGCTCCTAATGGAGCCTTTACGGCTTCCTCTCGCCCGCCCCAGGCGCCGGCCCATGCGCATAGAACGACAGTTCGGGGCGGCGGCGGACCGCAGGCTGACAAGCCCACATTCGGCGCGGGGCCGCGCGGGGCTTGACGGCGGGAGGATCGGCAGGCCGGGCTCAGGCCGTCAGGGAGGCCCAATCTTGTGGCACCAGGAACTCGGCCAGCCCGTCCTCCGGGCTACCCGGCTCCGGCCGCCAGTCGTAGCGCCAGGCAACCTCCGGCGGCAGCGAGGCCAGGATGGATTCGATGCGCCCGCCGGATTGCAGGCCGAAGAGCGTCCCCTGGTCGTAGATCAGGTTGAACTCCACGTAGCGCCCCCGGCGGTAAAGCAGGAAGTCCCGCTCCCGCTGGCCATGGGCCAAGCCGCGGCGGCGCTCCACGATGGGCAGGTACGCCTCCAGAAAGGTCGCGCCCAGGTCCAGGATGAAGTCCAGCCCGCGCTCCCGGTCGTCCTTCAGGTAGTTGAAGAAGATGCCGCCGATGCCGCGCTGCTCGGCGCGGTGCTGGATGTGGAAGTAGCGATCGCACCAGGGCTTGAACTGCGCATAGTGGCGCGGGTCGTGGCGGTCGCAGCCGGCCTTGAGCGTGCGGTGGAAGTGGATGCAGTCCTCCCGGAAGGGGTAGTAGGGCGTCAGATCCATGCCGCCGCCGAACCAGAACACCTCGCCGGCCTCGAAGTAGCGCACGTTGAAGTGCACCGTGGGCACGTAGGGGTTGCGGGGGTGGCAGATCAGCGAGACGCCGGTGGCGAAGTACGGGCTGTCGGGGGCCAGTTGCGGGTGCTCCCGCAGCACGACGGGCGGCAGGCCGGCGCCCCGGATGGCGGAGTGGAGCACGGCGGCCTTCTCGAACACGCCGCCCCCGGAGAGCACGCGCGACAGCCCGCCTCCGCCCTCCGCGCGCTCCCATGCGTCGCCGCGGAAGTCCTGGCCATCGGCCTGGGCCAACGCCCGGCAGATGCGCTCCTGCACGCCCAGCAGCGCCTGGGCCGCGCGGCTGCCGAAGGGCGTTGCCAGGGCGACGGTTTGCGGTTGCATGGGGCCTGGGAATCGGGGATACCTGAACGGTGAACCGATCTTAGACTAGCGGGAAACGCGCGCGGGCTCAATCCGCGGGCGCGGCCCGCCCGACCCATGGGAGCGATGATGATCCGCATTACCCTGGTGCGCCACGGGGAGACCCACAACAACCGCGTCCGCATCGTCCAGGGGCTGGACCCCACCCAGGGCAAGCTAACCGACAAGGGCGTGCGGCAGGCCGTGCTGGCCGGCAAGGCCCTGGCGGAGCAGCCGTTCCAGATCGCCTATTGCAGTCCCCTGGAGCGGGCGGTGATAACCCTCGCCGAGATCCTGGCCGCGCGGGGCGGCGACCGCACCGTGCCGCTGGTCTTTCCCCAGGAGCTGCGCGAGGTGAACCTGGGCACCTTGCAGGGCCGCCCCCACACGGAGTGGAAGGCCATGATCGCCGGCGACCCGATGGCCTGGCGGCCGCCCCAGGGAGAGAGCTGGCTGGACTTGCAGGTGCGCGTCACGGACTACCTGCGCCGCGTGATCGTGCCGGGCGGGCACCAGGAGATCCTCATCGTCGCGCACGGCGGGGTCAACCGCAGCCTGATCGCCAGCCTGACCGGCATCGCCATGGGCGACACCTGGAAGGAGGCCGGCGTCGGCGTGCCGCAGGAGAACTCCTGCGTGAACGTCCTGGAGCTGGACGACTCCGGCCAGCTGCTGAGCGCGCTGGTCAACGACACGCGCCACCTGGGCGAGGACGCCGAGGCCAGCCCGGGCCAGCGCTGGCTGCCGGCCGAGCGCCGCTGGCACCTGCTGGGCGCCCCCGGCGCGGGCTCCCACGAGTTCATTCCGGTGGGATAGGGCAGGGCAACCGCAAAGTCGGTGATCGAGGGAAGTCGTTTGTCCGCTCCCGCCTGCGGCGGGCCTCATCCGCCCTGCGGGCACCTTCTCCAAGCCCCAACTGCGGGGCTGGAGAAGGAACATTGCCCGGGCCGTGAAGCCCTCTCCAGCCCGCCCGGCAGTTTGGGCGGGGTTGGAGAGGGTTTGGGTGAGGCCGTGCGCAGCGCGGGACGGGGAAACGCCTGCCACGATTCATGCCATCCGGCTTCAAATCGACTTTGGCGTTGCCCTGTGGGATAGGGGCTTCTCAGCGGCAGGGCAGGCTCACCTCCAGGCCATGGACGGCCGCGCCGCGCCGCACGAAGCGCAGGGCGCCCCCTTGCAGTTCGGCGATCTTCTCCACATAGAGCAGGTCCACCACCGAGTGCGCGCGCACCCCGGCGCGGAAGGCCAGGTTGGAGACCTCCTCGCCCTCCACGTTCTCCCACGGGAAGTCCGTGAGGATGCGGATCTGGAGCGTGCCGGAGGACGCGGCCTGGGCCAGGTCCACCTCGACATGCACCGGCGTGCCGAAGACCGTGGCCACCAGGTCCACCAGGGTCGTGGCGACGGCCCCGGCGGAGGAGGGGGCGGCCTGGATGCGCTGCCCCGGCCGCAGTCCGCTCACCTTCGGCTCGGCGCGGTTCTGCGCCCGCAGGGCGGCGGACACGGCGGCGCAGAACTCCTGCGCGGAGACGTCCGTCCGGGTGGCGATGAGGGACTCGGTGAGCAGGCGGTGGTTGTCCCGTACGCGGCGGAAGGTGTGGAAGAGGAAGAAGGCGGTGTCGCGGCAGCGTTCCAGTTCCTGGCGCAGGGTCTGGTCCTGGATCTGCTCCGCCAGGCGGCCCAGGCGCAGGGTCAGGTCCTCCGCCGGGCCTTGGAGCTTGGCGGCCAGGTAGGGCGCGAAGCCCGCGTTCCACTGCGCGGCCAGCTTGTCCCGGTCGCGGTCGTGGGGGGGCGGGGCGCTGCCGCCCCCAGTGGAGCGGCCCTTGCGCTCCGCGGCCTGATAGCCCGCGAGCTGCTTCTGCAAGTCCTCCAGGCGGCGCTTGAGGGTGTCAATGATCTCGTCGGACTCGTCCCGGATCACCACCTCCGGGCCGGCTGGAGCCGCATCCGGGGCGCGCTTGACGGTGGTGTCGGGCTTCTTGGCCATGGGGCTTCCGTCTGCTGGGGGCGCGCGGGCCCGGCCGGCAGGGCCGCGCGCTCCCGCGTCCGCGCTACTTGTTGAGTTCGTGCAGCAGGTGCCCCAGCTCCGGCAGGATCAGCTTTTCCATCGCCAGCCGCACCGCCCCGCTGGAGCCCGGCATGGAGAACACGACCTTGCTCCCGACCGTGCCGGC
>Ga0315281_10005297_pt1 | contig 18501 bp, 19 predicted proteins | sample YL17G07_0_MG_FD_204540 | JGI IMG/M metagenome (GOLD analysis project Ga0315281, IMG submission 204540) | Sediment microbial communities from Yellowstone Lake, YNP, Wyoming, USA - YL17G07_0 | ecosystem: Environmental > Aquatic > Freshwater > Lake > Sediment | place: USA: Wyoming | collected...
CGCGATGAAGAATATCTGCGACTAAAAATACTCACGTCTATGCTCCCGAGACTCTAAAAAACATGATTTTTACCCACACTCTTTCACGAAGACCCATTAACACGGCCCAATAATTCCGTCGCTCCCGCGCAGGCGGGAGCCCAGTAAAACAGCTGGATTCCCGCCTTCGCGGGAATGACGGCGCTATTGAACAATTCGGATTAAAGCCGGGCTGCGGCCAAAGCCGCACCCAGCAGCCCCACTTCCTGGTTCATCACCACATGCAGCGGAATGCTCTGCAGATATTCCGCGTAGCGCCCCTTGTCGCGAAAAGCATTCATGAATGCGCCACCCTTCATCTGATCGATGATTTTCGGCGCAATACCTCCCGCTATATAAACCCCGCCCCGCGCCAGCACAGTCAGCGCCAGATTCCCGGCTTGCGCGCCGTAGATGCCGAGAAACAAATCCAATGCCTGAGCTGCCGAGCTATCCGTGCCAGCTATAGCCGCTTCTGAAATGGCTGCTGCCGCATCATCGCCTTGCAGCGCCTGTGCTAATTCCGGGGAACACTGCACTCCGCCACGTTCAAGCAAAAATTGGTGGATTTTCACCAAACCTGGTCCGGACACGATGCGCTCGTAGGAAACATGCCCGAATTTCGAGCTAAGGAAGCGTAGCAACTCCATTTGCAACTCGCCGGCCGGGGCAAAATCCACATGCCCCCCCTCCGACGCCACCACTTCATAATGGTCGCCCTGCCAAAACAAGAAACACTCTCCCAGCCCAGTTCCTGCGCCCAACACAGCACGCGGCCCGTTTGCCTGTGGCTCTCCTGCCTGGAGCGTGACCATATCCCCAGCGTCCAGCGCCTCAATGCCGTAACCAATCGCCTCGAAATCATTGATCAGCCTGACCTTGGGAATACTGCACTGCTCCGTGATTTCGTCGGCATCTATCCACCACGGAAGATTGGTCAGCTTGGCTCGACCTCCGTTGACCGGACCAGCAACACCGAAACAAGCCGCTTGTGGAAGCACTTTCGCGCTGGCCAGTAATTCGCTAATCATGGGAACAAGCCCATTAAATGCGGCACTGGAAAATCGCTGTTCCTGAACAATTTCTGGCCCGCCCGGACCACAGAAAACCAGGCGCAAGAGGGTCTTGGTTCCGCCGATATCGCCAGCCAGACGGTACTGAGGAAGGTTTAACGAAACCATAATGTCGCCATAAACTTAAAGTCCTTTGGGTCGGTGCATCACGAAAAAAGATCTGAAGGCGCCTGTGAAGTATATTCTCAGGACACGAAAAACCGAAGGTATCAGGAGCAAAAGCAGCGGAAAGTGGCGGTAATACACGGGGGTTGCGTCAACTCGAAAGAACTGCATAATAGCCAACAGGCGCTAGACCATAACCGCAACAATAATGCTTTAAAGGGGAGGCAGCATGACCGCCAGCACACTTGAAATCAGATACCCGCGGATTGTGAACAACTTTATTGATCTCTGGCGTAGCGACGAGCTGGAAAACTATATGTGGCAACTGATCACCGACACCCGAGGTAACAGATTGGGTTTTCCGGCGGACATTCTGGCAGAGATATTATTTCTGCGCGATCTGCACTTCACTATGCATCCCACGCCAGAATCCATCCTTTCTACTTATCCGGCGTAATGTCTCGGTAGCTCCCTTGGCACCAAGGCCATCGCCGCTACTTGAAAGATAACTCCTTGACCACGCCATCCTTGAAAACCAGGGTGGTGAACTGGTCGGGTTTTCCGGTAACTGGATTGATCGTCCTCTTGCTATATACCCACAGGATGCCCCAGCTACCGGCGTAGTTGTTGATTGCGTCGGGTTTCCCTACTCTGTCCTCCACCTGCTGGTCATTCATGCCCAGCACCTTTTTCTCAAAAACGTCCCTTGCTACCGGATTCTTTGAAATAGCCGGTACTGCATTCCCATGATCCTGGCGCTCGCATCCGCTTAGACCGGTAATGGCTACCAACGCAGCCATTACGGCCAGGAAAGGAAGGGTGTAGTGAATTTTTCTCATGAATTAACTGCTCCTGCAATGCAAAATGAAACCGCAAGTTTGCGGTAAATGTCGTCGTTAGAATACTGGCCTCATGCCCTCAATTCAACTGAATGCGCTGCCCCCATGGCACGGGCGCCTTGCCTTTGACCAGCCAAAGCACCGGATAGGCCGGTTCTCCTGCGGGGAACTCGCCTTCGGCGTCGGTGAAATAAAGCAGCAAATCAGGTCGTCGTTGTTCCCGCTCCACCCACTCAAAAATCGGCGTAAAGCGCGTGCCGCCGCCCCCGCTTAACTGCTCCGGCAAGGATAATGGCTCCCACGCCTCATACAACCACGGTCCTTGCGGACTCAAGTTTGCATCACAGGCATGGAGTGTGATCCGGGCTCGAATCTGCCCTTTCAACGCATCGACTTCAGCGGCAAATTCGCTCATTTCTTCATCGGATATCGAACCGCTGGTATCCAGGACGACCATCACATCCGCCTGACCGCTGAACAGACTGGGCAGCAACGCCTCGCCTTCACGCCGGGACTGGCGCTGGAAACTGTAATCGTCGCGCGCCACACTCATCATGTAACGCGCCAGCAACATGCGCCAAGGCAATTTCGGCTGCAACAGATCATCCAGGGCGCGCAACCAGGAGTCGTCCAACCTGCCCGCCTGAAGTGCCTGCTGAGCGGCAGAAGCAAGCCGCTGGCGCCAGCGCTGGGCAAGTTCTTCTTTTTCAGCTGCACTCGGCTCCTTGGGTTCGCTTTGCTTTGGCTGCGCGGCATCCTGCTCAGCTTCCCCCGCTGCCTCACCGGGTTGCTGACCCTGGGCATCCTGCGACAAATCTGCGCCCCCTGCGCCCGCCCCTGCTTCCTGCTGTTTAGCCGCCTGGCTGGAAGCAGCCTGCTCAATATCCTCGTCGTGTCCCAACCCCTGGTCATCACCTGCCTGACCGTCAAACAGGTGGTGATCCAGCGTCTCTTCCGACGTGTCGGCATGGATGAAGGGATAGATTTCTTCCGCTGTCAGGTCTCGGTACAGCTCATTGAGCAGTGCGCCTGGCGGAGGTTTCAGCCCCTCGCCTGTCAACAACAGGTTGACCGCGTGGTCACAGGCCACGTCCCAGCGATGCTTGATGCGATGCTGACGCCGCGCGAAATGGCCCAAGGCACAATGCAGCGCCTCGTGCGCCAGCACAAATTGAATCTGGCCCAGGTTGAGCGCGCCAACGAACTGCGGGTTGTAGTAGAAAGCACGGGCATCGGTGGCCGTAGTCTTGCACCATGAAGCATCCGCCGCGACCAGAGGCAAGTGCATCACCAGCGTGCCGATAAAAGGCTTTTCCAGAATCAGCCGGGTGCGTGCCGCGCTTAGCTTGGTTTCGATTTCAGACAGGTTGTCCGCCATCGCAGTCTCATTTACTGGTTATAAAAAAGCAGGTCCTCAATCGACTTGGCCCACTCCGCAAATTCCGGCACCGCATACAGCGGCTTGCCGATGGAACGACTCAGATCGGTCACCAGCATCACGCCCATTTCGCGCTGGGGAAAGCGCCGCGCATAGCGCAAGATGTTACCCAATACTGTTGCCGCCTGCGGGGTATCCTTGGCCCGCACCGCTCGCCGCACCAAGGCTGCGGCTACGCCATACTGCAGGTCGATGCTTTTTGGCACCTGGGTTATTTCTCCCTGCAATATCGCATCAATGTCCGGCAACTGCTCCATGTTGTCGACAAAAGCTTTCAACTCAATGCCCGCCGTGGGGCCCACGCAGGCCTGCAAGCCATCCAGCATCAATTGAGGAATGTCGCTGAATTTATGCAAGGCACGGTGCGCATACTCCCAGGAACGTGGCGAGGGAAAAGCCACCGGGTTATGCGCGGGATTGAAATCGAACAGCAGATCCGGGCGGAAGCGCAAAAAAGCGATGATGCGCTCGTCCACGTTGGCCTGATGCGCCCAGGTAACCCAGTCGTCCAGATTCGCCTCAACTTCGTAGTGGGTAAAGCGGTTGGCCAGTGGTGCCGGCATGCTGTAGGTCACGCCCCGGTCACCTTGTCGGTTTCCCGCAGCGAAAATGGCCCAGCCCTCCGGTACGCAATATTCCCCCAGGCGCCGGTCCAGGATCAACTGGTAAGCCGCTGCTGAAACCGTAGGCGGCGCCGAGGTGATTTCGTCCAGGAACAATATTCCCTGCGCTCCGTGTCGGCTGGCATCGGGCAACATGGCAGGTACCGACCACTCCACCCAATCGTCTTTCCTGAAGGGAATGCCGCGCAAGTCGGTCGGCTCCATCTGGGACAAGCGGATGTCGATCAGCGGCACATTATGGCGCTGAGCAATTTGGGCAATCATCTGCGATTTACCGACTCCTGGCGGGCCCCATAGCATCACCGGCGTATGCTGGCGGTTAAGGGTGCTGGAGAATTCACGGTCAAGAATGGATAAGATGTGGGAGGGCCGCATGCTGGCTTTCTACAAACAAGAATTTGATTCGATTATAGCTGGATTGAGCCCAGAAAAAACGCTGAGCCTCAGAGGCGCGGCGTTAAAATTCAGGATGCATGCAACACAGAGGTGCTGCATCAACAAGGTTATGGCAACCAGACTTCAAATGTACCGCCGCCATACAAGCCGCCATTGGACAACTTAATGAAACCCCGTTTTTGTTGGGCATGGTGGGCTGCTGCGACCACATCGCAAAAGTAAAGTCCCAAGCCGGTACTACCAGTTTTGAAATTAGTATGCCCCCGCTCACCGTCTGCCCGGCGCAGCATTTTATCCGGGTAACCCGGACCGTCATCGCTGACAGAAAGCACCAGGAAATCGTCACGCTCTTTGCGCACCGAAAGCAGGACTCGCCCCTTGGCGTAAGCCAGGGCATTGTGCAGGGCATTCGCCATGACGCCATCCAGCAGATTACGGTCAAAAATCCAGGTAATATCCTCCTCAACCTGGCTTTCCAGAGTGATCCCACGCGCCTCGGCGAGCGGCCCTGTTTCGGCTAATTGGTCTTCGATGAATTCACGGACGGAGTGGTGTTCAATATCCGGCTCGCAATGAGAAGCACTCATTTTATAAATTGCCAATAACTGCACCAGCTTGTCGTTGATACGCTGACCATTAAAGCGAAGATGCTCCATCCGCTTGCCCTCCGGCCCACCATGACTTTCAATGATGGCCTGATCCAACGTGCCCAACAGGTTGAACAGCAAATTCTTGATGTCGTGAATATTGGACGCGAATACGGTATTGAAATCGATCTGCGGTTTGAAATCAGATTTCATAGCGCACTCCGAATTTGTGGGTGATATCTTTGAACAGCTTGGAGATTTTCGCGTACTTGGGGTTATTGGCATCGATGTCCCTGGCTTTTCGGAGGTACATTCGTGCAGTGCTTCCATAAACCTCGCCCCAGCCATTTTTTTCCAAATAGAGCAAAATCACATGGGCTGCGTTGAGCGTCACCGTAATGCTGGCACTCTTCTTGTCCGCAGCTTGACGCAGCAAAGTAATAGCCTCTTCCAGCTTGCCCTCCCGCGCCATTATTACGGCCTCGTTGTTCAGCTGTACCGCAGCCTTGCCGCCTTCCTGTATGGTTTGTTGCGCTCGCTCTTCCATGCCGAACTGCTTATACATTGCAGTTACATTATCCAGCAAAGCATCGTCGCCATGACTCGTCTGGGCCAGCTCCCGTATGATCGCGTCAGCAGCATCATTTTCGCCAAAATGGAGGCAAGTTTCAGCCATGGTAGTGACGATCTTCCCGGATAATTCGCCTTTATTGGCTTCGTACAGTTGCTTGGCCTCGTCCAGCGCGGCCTGGGCATCGTCTTCATTGCCCATATCTTTATAAATCAGGCTTTTGGTTGTTGCTCCTTGCAATGATGCGGCCGCGTCTTTAAATTCGTTGCCGAGGCTTTTAAGTGTATCCAGTGCCTGGTCGTGATCTCCTTTACCCATCAATGTCTTGCTCAGACCGACATAATCGTCCGGATTGCGATATACAGAATGCTTGCCCATGCTGATACTGGTGCGAAAGGCCTTTTCAGCTGTCTCCAAGTCGTTGTTAACGAAGGCGAGTTCACCCAATTTTTTATGCCGCACAACCGCATTTGGTGAAATATCCAATGCCTGTTGCACTACATCCTGTGCCTGCGTGGTTTCACCCTTGGATTCATATGTCTTGGCTAGCCAATCGTATGCGCCCACGTAAGCTTCATTTTCTTCGGTAAGCGCTATAAACGTTTCCTGCGCCTGATCGTACTGCTTTTGTTGGTAAAGAGCCTTGCCCATACCCATTTTTGCCCAGGGTATGGAGCGTGTGGCCAGCACCATCTCATATATCTTGCGTGCCTCATCAGGCCTACCAGCAAGCAGTAATAATTCCGCCTTGAGCCGCAAGAAATCGATGGTGTAATGGCTCTTTGCCTCGATGTTGTTATCGCATTCCTGGATAGCTGCTTCGAAGTCACTCTTGTCGATGCGCTCGTACACTTCCTTGAAATGAATTTTTTTCTCGATTGCACGAGAGAGTCGAAGCATCAAGGTTTCGCCATTGAATGGCTTGATCAGGTAATCGTCTGGAGACAACTCCACCGCATTGATGACCTTCTGATAACCGCGCTCTGCGGTCAACATGACAAATACCGTGGAGCGACTGATCAGGTTACGGTAACGAATCTCCTCCAGCACCTGTTGCCCGTCTTTACCATCGCCCAGAACGTAATCGCACAGAATGACGTCGTAATGGCCGGTATCAAGCCGACGCATGGCATCTACGCCACTGACGGCGAACATGGTATGGGTCACGCCGAATGTACTTAAAGTCAACCGAAGGGTGCTGCGCGACCCTTCCAAATCATCGACGATCAAAAAATGCATCTTGCTAAAATCTATTGAAACAGACATGGCGGCCCAAAAAGTTATGTCAGGAGCACTGGTACATACATGGGGAAATTACTTGTTAAATAGCGGCATTCAATCAACCGACTTGAGGTAAATCTTGAGGATGCTCTGTGAATATCGACCAGTTTTTGTTTTTTTAAGCACAATCCACATCGATAGCAGGACAATAAAAACGGGGGAATGGAGTGCCCGCCCCTTGCATAGATACCTACACAAAAATCAAGAAGCGGGCGCAGCAGAGGGTATGAAGCCTCGCGGCTCGAATGTTTTCTGGCCCACCAGGCGCCCCTTGCGCGCACGACGTGACTTGAATTGGTCCGCCTCTTGCCCAGCAATTTCAACCACCACCTCGCGCCCCCCGCGAACGGTACCGGTAACTTTTGCCCCCCTGGCAACACTGGCGGAGACGGCCAAAAGGCTTTCGCCTGGATCCAGGGCCATGACAATCACACCCCGGCCCTTGGACATTTCCTTCATCTCGGCACGTTCAAACAGCAATAACCTCCCGTTACCCGAGAGTGCTCCAATCCAGTCGCCCACGACCTTGGAAGGTTCCAGCAAATGCTCGTCCGGCTCCAGCGTCATGAATGCCTTGCCGGCCTTGTTGCGGCTTACCAAGTCTTCGCATTTGGCTATAAAACCATAGCCCCCGCTATTGGCAAAAAAGTAATGGGCACTGGATGCGTCCGATAAAACCTTGGCGATTTTGGCACCCTTGGGCAGCTCGATCATGGATGTAGCCGGGACGCCGTCTCCACGGCCGGTTGGCAAATCCGTCGGTGACAGGGAATAGGCGCGGCCGGTGGTGTCCACGATGATAAGCGGCCAGGCGGTGCGGGTCTCGATGAAGGCCAGCAGTCCGTCGCCTTCCTTGAAACTGATCCCGGCTTGATCAACGCCATGCCCGGTTCTGGCGCGCAGCCAGCCGTTGCGCGATACGATCACGCTGATGGGTTCGTCGATTATTCTGGTTTCGGTCTGCACGCGTTCTGCCGGCTCAATTTGTGAGCGTCTGGCGTCGCCATAGGCATCTCGATCGCGTTCGATTTCGCTCACAACGAGGTCACGCTTGGCGCCTTCATCGGTCAGAATGCGCCGCAGAGCTTTGCGCTCCTGCTTAAGCCCTTTCAGTTCCTTCTCGATCTTGATCGCTTCGAGGCGCGCCAGTTGGCGCAGCCTGATTTCCAATATGTCTTCGGCCTGCGCTTCGCTCAGTGTAAATTGCAGCATCAGGTCTTGCTTGGGGTCGTCGGCTTCGCGGATAGTGCGGATGACTTCCTCGATATTGAGCCAAACGATCATGCGCCCTTCAAGGATGTGGATGCGTTTATCTACCTCATCCAGGCGATGGGCGGTGCGGCGTGTAACGATATAGATGCGGAAGGCGACCCATTCCTGCAGCACAGCGAACAGGCTTTTTTGTGCGGGTTTACCATCGCGACCGATGGTAACCATGTTGATCGAGGTATTGCCCTCGAGCGAGGTGCGGCTGAGCAGCACGGCCATCATGTCTTCCGCCGAGATTCGGGATGATCTGGGCTCCAGTATGATGCGCACCGGGTGCTCGCCGTCCGAGTCGTCGCGTACCGTTTCGAGCACGGACAGCACGCTGGCCTTGAGACTCGATTGCTCCTGCGTCAGCGTTTTTTGTTTGGGTTTAATATTGGGGTTGGTCAGTTCCTCCACTTCAGACAGGAACTTCTGTGTCGACGTATGCGGAGGGAGCTCGTTCACGATGACCCGCCATTGACCCCGCGCCATCTGTTCCACGAACCAGCGAGCTCGCACGCGCACGCTGCCGCGACCGGTTGTATAGGCTTTGCGAATGTCCTCCAGGCTGGAAATGATCTGACCGCCACCGGGAAAATCCGGTCCCACGACAATATCCATCAGCGCGTCTGCGCCGATTTCCGGGGTGCGGATCAGGGCGATGCAGGCGTTCGCCACTTCAGTCAGGTTATGCGGCGGGATGTTGGTTGCCATGCCAACCGCGATGCCGCTGGCGCCATTGAGCAGCAGGATCGGCAGGCGTGCCGGCAGCAGCATGGGTTCCTGGAACGCACCATCGTAGTTGGGCTGGAAATCCACCGTCCCCTGGTCAATCTCGGACAGCAGCAAATCGGCAATTTTTGTGAGGCGAACCTCGGTGTAACGCATCGCCGCCGCGTTATCTCCGTCACGCGAGCCGAAATTTCCCTGACCGTCCACCAGCGGATAACGCAGTGTGAATTCCTGAGCCATGCGCACCGTGGCCTCGTACACCGACGAGTCGCCGTGGGGATGCAGCTTACCGATCACATCACCCACCACCCGAGCCGACTTCACGTGCTTGGTCTGGTGGTCCAGGCCGAGCCGCTTCATGGTGTACAGGATGCGGCGCTGTACCGGCTTCTGCCCATCCTCTACCTGAGGCAATGCGCGCCCTTTGACCACGCTCATGGCGTATTCCAGGTAGGCGCGTTCGGCATAAGCCGCGATCGGGAGGTAATCGTCGGGCATTGCAGGGGCTGACGATGTCGGTGGCACAGGGGGCTTGCCGTCGGCGCCGCTTACGGGTTGGGCAAACAAGTCCAAGGTCTGGTTTTCGGTCTTATCCGGCATGCTCAAATATCCCCTTCCACCAGGTCGCCCTTCTCTTCCATCCATCCTCGCCGCGCTTCCGCCTCGGATTTCCCCATGAGCATGGTGAACATTCGCTGGACCTCATCCAGCGAACTGCGCTCAAAGCGAACCGGCATCAAGCGACGGGTATCGGGGTGCATGGTGGTCTCTTTCAGTTGCTCCGGATTCATCTCGCCCAGCCCCTTGAACCGGCCCAGCGTGATGGAAGATTCGCGGATGTTGTCGGCGCGCAAGCGTTCCAGCATGGCATCACGTTCAATCTCATCCAGTGCGTAGAGCTTACGTCCGGGGCGGCCTTTGCCTTGGGCGGCAACTTCGATCTTGTACAGCGGGGGCTGGGCGATATAGATATTGCCGCCTTCGATCAAGCGGGGGAAATGCCGGAAAAACAGAGTCAGCAGCAAGGTTCGAATATGGGCGCCATCGATGTCGGCATCCGCCATAATGCAAATCCGGCCGTAGCGCAGCCCGCTCAGGTCCGGGGTGTCATTCATGCCGTGCGGGTCAACGCCGATCGCTACGGCGATATCGTGGATTTCATTGTTACCAAACAGCTCTGATTTATCCACTTCCCAGGTATTCAGCACTTTGCCGCGCAGCGGGAGGATCGCTTGATTTTCCTTGTCACGAGCCTGTTTGGCGGAACCGCCGGCAGAGTCTCCTTCCACCAAAAACAGCTCGTTGCGCGTGATGTCGGTAGATTCGCATTCTGTGAGCTTGCCAGGCAGCACGGCAACACCGGAGGACTTGCGCTTCTCTATCACCTTGCCGGCACGGCTGCGTGCCAAAGCTTGCTTGATGGCCAGCTCGGCGATGCGCTTGCCTTCCTCCGGGTGTGCGTTGAGCCAGATATCGAACGGATCCTTGACGCTGGATGACACCAGCCGCATGGAATCGCGGCTGGTCAGTTTGTCCTTGGTCTGGCCCTGGAACTGGGGGTCCAGCACCCGCGCAGAGAGAATGTATCGGCAGCGCCCCCACACATCCTCAGCCTGTAGCGTAATCCCGCGCGGCAGCAGCGCGTGGTGCGAACAGAAATCGCGCACCGATTCAAACATGCCCGCCCGCAGACCGGCCTCATGAGTGCCACCCAATGCTGTCGGAATCAGGTTGACATAGGATTCCCCACCCCCGCCACTCTCGACCCACGCCACTGCCCAGGCAGCCCCTTCACCATCGGCAAAGGCGCTGTTGGGAGATACTTCTGAAACGTAACGCTGACCAGCAAAAATAGCGGATTCCTGCTCATCTTCCTGCAAGCTCTCTTTGAGATAGGACACCATCCCCTCATCGTATTTCCATTCCCGCACATCCCCGCTGGTCTCGTTGACCAGCCGCACCGTCAGCCCTTGCAACAGCACTGCCTTGGAGCGCAACAGACGCTCCAGTTCGGACAATGAAATCTTGGGAGAATCGAAATAACGACCATCGGGCCAGACCCGCACCAAGGTGCCGGTATTTTTGCGTCCAACCTCCCCCACGACTTGCAGGGGCTCGACCACGTCCCCTCCGGCGAAGGCCATGCGGTGGCGTTTGCCGTCACGCTTCACCTCCACTTCAAGCCGGGTGGAGAGTGCATTGGTCACAGAGACGCCGACGCCATGCAAACCGCCGGAAAAGGAATAAGCACCCCCGTCTTTTTTGTTGAACTTGCCGCCCGCGTGCAGCCGCGTGAACACCACTTCAATGGTGGATACTTTCTCGACCGGGTGAATACCGACGGGAATGCCCCGGCCGTTATCCTCCACCGAAACCGATCCATCGGCGTGTACGGTAACCGCAATCAGGCTGGTAAAACCGGCGAGGGCCTCGTCGACGGCATTGTCGATCACTTCCTGGACAATATGCGTCGGGTCCACAGTCCGGGTGTACATACCCGGACGTTCTTTTACCGGCTCAAGTCCCTTGAGGACACGTATCGATTCTTCGGAATAGGTCATGGGGTCAATGCCTAAACCGCCGGTTGACTTTGCTTTTCTGACATTTGTGGACGGTTTAAACTATTAAATTGGCGGAGCGGTGACGTACAAACTATCACCTAACGGTTGCGTAAATGCAGCATTCCCAATATTGTTAAAAAAATAATGCCCCCATTTGTGCCCCCAAGCTACTCCTATTGAGATCAGGACCGGAAACCTTGCTGACATATCCGGGGCATTTTATCATGACCTGGGCGTTCCCTTTTATGCGGCGGATGGCGCTAGGACCATCCGCTGGCGGGGGCAAACCAATCAACGCATTAAGCCCGCATTAAATCGCCCGTTTCATTCAGTTCCGCATCAAGGACGGCCCATTTCTTGCGGCTTGATTTGGCTTCAATCACAAGTTTACTGACCGTCTCCGCTTTCCGGAGGGACTTGAGGATTGTGGAACCGATGAAAAACAAGGGGGCCAGCAGGAGCGGGTTTCATATTGTCTTTTTCCGTTACGCTGCTTTTTTTATCTTAGGTGGCGTTACCTTAGCGGAAGTCCGCTTATGGGTTTGTTGTTTCGTTTGCGACTCAACAAACCCAGAAACAATGGACTTCATCTCGGCATCGGCAAATCGCTTAAGGGCATCTCTCATCAAGGGTTGATAGCCAAGCCCGTGAAACGCGCCCAGCATCTTGAACGACTCTATCAAGCCCTTATCAAGCCGGATAGAAATCATCTGTAAGCCAAGCGCGTCATCTATTTGTTTGGCAGTTTCGGCATCTACCGGGTGGGCATGTTTTTCATCGGTCCCGAGTTGGCCGGACTCCCAGGCCTCATCTGTTCCGATGACCTTATCCTTGGTACTCATTTTCTTCTCCAATGTACCGCTCTACTTTCCACGCCGGTCATAGATTTCAATTACGGCGTCGCTTGGTTCGTATGCGGATTTAATGTGAATGTTGCCATCAACGAAAATAAAAGTGATCTTTAAGAGTCGATTGCAATTTGTAAGAGATACGAACCACAATGTAACAGGATCTGTCTTGTGATCCTCTCGATCATCCGAGAGATAATTACCAACCTTATTTTCGAAACACTGTTCAACTTCACGGCGTGTCACACCGTGTTTGTTCTTCAGTTTTTCAAGGACCGCGGTTGAAATTATAAGCGAGCGCATAAACCAACTGTATATACAAACGCGCCGATAGTCAACCTATCCAGTGCGAGGGCGTAACATTGCGACCATCTAAGTGTATATATATCATCGGGTGTTCACAATGAAACTTTAATGCGATGCGCGCAGGGGCTGGCCACGAAATCGGCCGGGTTGAGATCAACGTTGGCACGTTCCTGTAAACACCCATTTATGCCCCAATCCCTTCCCCATGAGCTTGGGATAGGTACTCATTACAGCGCAGGTTGTGCCCGGCAACAGAATCGGTGGCGGTCACCCGCGGCCCCGGTGATGCGTTACACTCCAATCAGACCACAAATCGAGTCGCGACTATTACAAATAAGGGGCGCCATGGATCTGCTGTTATTGATTTTTGCTTCGGCATTTATCCTCTACATATGGAAGTCCACAAACCGCCGGGCGCCGATAATTACTGTTACCGTCACAGATGACCCGCTCGACACACTAGGCTGGAACGACACCGAAAGTTTTGAGCCCTCCGACCCCCGACCGATCAAGGCATCGTTAAAATTTTCCTATCGTGATGCTGCCGGTAGTTCCACAGAGCGCCTGGTAGATGTCAAGGAATGCGACACCATCAACCCTGCAGGCTACATGATCGGATTCTGCCGCCTACGCAATGCCATACGTACTTTTAGAATGGATCGGGTAAACCGGGCTATTGATCTTGATACTGGTGAATTAATTCCAAGCCTGACTGAATTTGCCGCCAAGAAATACAACGAATCGCCCGTTGCCTCTATTGATAGCTTGTTCAATAGTTCCAGCGACGCTTTACGCGCCCTGTTGTACATCGGCAAGGCAGATGGCCGTTTTACCCAGAAAGAAAAGCTAATATTTCTGGCCTATTGCAAGAAGGCATCAGGGGATGAGCGGATTGACATGGAGCAGATCGAAAAGGCCTGCAAGTACATGGCAATGCCGACAAAGCAGGCATTTAAACTGATTTGCGGCAGACTGTCCAAGCTTGATGAAGCGAATCGCATGGCCGTCATCCAGGCCACAGAGGGCATGATCGCCACCGAGAAGACAATATCCTCAGAGGAAACAGAGGCGCTGGAATACATGAAAAAGCGACTGACTGTGGGCGAATAAAATGGCTATACCATACTGCATTCCTTATTCCTTTTGCTGTAAGTAAAACGTGCCACCCGAAGGCGGCCCGCTATGGGCTGATACTGGTGGTTACGCTCACGCTCCAGAGTTCTTATACAAGCTGCAGTAATCCGTGGCCTTGGCGGCGAAGTCGAGGCTGGCCTTGAGCCGTATGCCGTCAATGTCGAAGCCGGGTTCTAATTCGATGTGCACGCCCTCGGCACCATCCAGCCAGCCAGCAATAATCGACAGTGTCGCAAGATATGCCATCGCCCACCAAGTACCAGGCGGTGGCAGAGTTGGCATCCAGCGCCGGATCGATCACCTGTACCAGTGAGGACCGGCCGCCAGCGTGGAATTCATTCGCGCTGGCAGGTGTGGCCGGGGTGAATTGGCTACTGGTGTACTGGTATGCCACCTGCACCAGTGCTGCAGGTGCCAATAGATACGCCGGGGTAATGTTGAGTCCTCGTTCGCCAGGCCTTTTTGCGCACGCATGGCGGCACGGCCAGCACCCAGCGTGGTGGCTGATCACTGCACCGGTGCTGACCAGGTTGGAATGGAACAGCGCCACGCCATCGGACAGGTTGGCGTTGGTGGGTGATCTGGCTGTAGACGGTGCGGTTTTCCAGGCAGCGGGCAGATCCTGCGAAGCCAGTAATCAGCCGGTCAAAGGCACGCAGGTCATCGTTGATGATGGACTGGCGGGGATAATTGACGATGCGGCCATAGGTCGCCACTCTGTACTTCTCATTGCCCTCGCCCACGGTGCCCTGCTTGAATTCGCCTCCCTCATCAACCGGCAGCAGGGCCGGCGCACCGTTCAGTTGCACAACGTTGATGCCCTTGAAATCTGGCGCGTTGGGTGCGCGGCGTGCCCATATCCGTAGGAACTGGGGGAAGCCAGATAGATATCGCGTAAACGCTTTTTGGCGCCGTTGGCCAGGATCAGAGGGAAATCGCTGGTGCTGTGCATCGCGTGTGGGGCAATCTCGATACCGGACAAGCAGCGCACGTTAATGCCGGCGGCAGCCAGTTTATCCTCGGCCAAACGCAACAGGCTCATGTGACGAAACTCGCGAGCGCCTTCGGCCAGTTTGGCGGATAGGGTAAGCTTGTGCGCGATCACTTCGGCCATCAGATCGCGGCGGGTTTCAGTTTCGTCAGGGTGTCCAGGCGGCGGCCTGGCGATGCTTCTCCGGCATGCGTTCTGTCTGTGTCACGTAGCGCCCGCCAGTCGCGGTACGCGGGTGGCTCGCGACCCGCTCGGAACGATGGAAGATTTCTACTGTGTGTTCGGTGTAGCGTACATCGATCTGGCGTCCCACCAGTGCATAGGGAACGGAATACAACCGGCCCGTGACTTCGATGTGGTAATCCACATTCACTCGTGCCTTCTTCCATTCGGCCAGAAGGGTGCGTTGTACTGGCAAGGGTCTCATGGCGGGATACTCCAGAGTGCGGAAGAGTTCTATCCGGATGCCTTTCATCTTCTTGAACGGGCGGCTGTTCAGGTCCGTCAGCAATTCCCGGATGGCCGCGATCAGCTCAGCCAGCGAGAAGAAGCTGTGATTGCGCAGCCGTGCCAGAATCCAGCGCTCCACCAGCAATACGCCGCCTTCTACCTTGGCTTTGTCGCGCGGCTTTCTGGCCCGTGCGTGTACCACTGCGATGGCGTAATGGCGGGCGAAATCAAGATAGGTGGGGTTTAGTTCCGGTTCGTAGCGGCAGGCGCGCGCGACACCGCTCTTTAGGTTGTCCGGGACGAGTATTTCTGGAACCGCGCCGGAGGCATCCAGCATACGCACGTGGCTGCTGATCCAGTCGGGGATGCTCTGGCTCGAGGTGGCTTCGCAGTAGGTGTAGTTGGAGGCGCCCAGCACGGCTACGAAGATCTGGGTCTGGCGGATCTCGCCGCTGTGCCGGTCGGTGACGGGCACGGTTTGTCCGGCGTAATCGACGAAGCACTTCTCGCCGGCAAGGTGTTCCTGGCGCATCACCAGATCCAGCCGGCCGGCCCATTCGCGGTAGTGGTGGCAGAACCAACTGTAGCGAAATCCATCAGGGTGAATTGCCCGGTGCTCCTGCCACAACAGGAACAGGGTGACGCTCTTCTTCTTCAGTTCGCCATGCACCCACGCCCAATCCGGAACCAGGCGTTGTTCGGAAGGTACAACACAGGACGGTGGGAAGAGCAGCCGATCGACATCGGCCTCCGTCATGCCGTCCGGCAGCGGCCAGGCAAGCCCTGCAAGGGTGGCGCGCCCAGGTAGTCGCACGGTGCTCGGGGCTGCACCAATGCTGGTCGCAACCTCCCGTTGCGCCAGCCCGCAGGCATGCCGCAACCGCAGTATTTATGTAATCTTACGCATGGATAAACGCTCCTTCGATATGGCCCTCTCCAAAATTGAAAATGGCCGGATGTTACGCGCTATCCTGCGTCGCTCCTCTCTGAAATAACCCTACAGTTTGATGATCGATTCACCGTGGAATCGGTGCTCGATTACCCGTGGAATGGCTGCTCGGAATGGCGTGGAATACGCATGTAGAGCGCGGTGCGTTCTTCGATGAATCCCTGGCGGGTGCGGTGCAGGGTGAGGGTGGTTTGCTGGTGTTCGACCTTGATCGGTACGCCTGGGCCGCTGGTGGCCACGGCCTGGTTGATGAAAAAGTTCCTGGCGGATCGCTACCGCGCTGAGCCGTAAGGGGTGCGCGCTGACGGCGGCATCGTTCTTGCCGCGTTTGCCGCTCATGCGGTAGGGGGTGACGAACTTGGGATCAATCAGCCGGACGGTGTGGCCCTGCTGGCGAAATAGCCTGGCCCAATGGTGTGGACCCGTGCAGGCTTCCATGCCAATCAGGCACAGCGGCACGTTGGCGATGAGCGGCAGTAGCTGGTCCCGGCCAACCTTGGGTTTGACTTGTTCAGTTTTGCCACTTTCATTCACGCCGTGCACGGTAAAAATATTCTTGGCGAGATCGATCCCTATGGTGATAATGCTCAGGTCATTTGCGCTTTTGCCGGTTGATGAAAATGACCCTTTCCATCTTGGCACTTTTGATGCCGTTCGCAACGACTTCGCCTCACCATCGGGACGGGGAAGTCCCTTGCATTCGCTGGGCATAAATCATGAGCTGGGAATATTCCAAATACGAAGCACGGTGCGAAAACTGCGGCAAAGAAGGTATCTGTCTTCGCGGTTCGGATGATTGGAACCGCTCATCAACTTCTTGGCAAGGCTTTGACAGCAAGCCGCCTGACCAGACTGCGGTGGGTCGGAAAAGAGCAGATTCACGAGATCAGATCGCAGTCTGTAATTGCGGCAACTCAAAGATCGTGGTCGGCAAATATCTTAAGGGTGCAGAGTAAAAGCTTGGTTTAATGTGCCCAACCTGTTTGAAAAAATTGATTGGGTTATGGATAGGCCACGATATGGTTGGCCATGAATACGACACGAGCGCCGACAAGCCGCGCGATATAGAAAACTACTCATCACCGCCACGGAGTCGATACAGCTCAATATCCCGAACCGAAATTACCTGCATCAGCCCGATGAGCTGGGTCTGCACCCACGAGTTAAGCCCCAGCAAGACCTCTTCCGGATCCCCGGAAAATGTTTTGGGCTGAGCAAATTGCAGATAGAGTGGCTTGAGTTGCGCACAGGCGTGATCGATTTCGGCAGCAGTGCAGCCTGCGTCCGTTGCCAGCCATTCCCTAAGCTTCCCCTCGAAGACGCGCCACTGGCGCTGCATTGAATCCGGGAGTTGATGAACCTTGTTCACGGTTGCCCCTCGTGCAAGTTTCCATCGCCTGCCGGCGCCGTACCCTCCCCCGGCTTGAGGCCTTCCTCTTTCGGGCCGATCCCAGCCATGTTGGTGATGGCCGCGATGGCGAGCGCGAGTTCGTGGCCCTTGATCGGAAGCGCGTCGATCTCGTCTTGCGGCATGCCAGTGCCGACGCTTAGCACTGTGCTCATGTCGTCCATGGCGGCGTCGTCCAGGCGTCCGGTGGCCATCGCGTACGCTACCCGGTTGCTGGCTGGCAGCAGGCGCTTGAGTTGGGCGAAGGAGGGTTCCTGAAGGGGCACATCGCGCCCGGCGAGGATGATGGTGGTTGGCATGTTCATTCCTTTCTTGAGGTAAATGTGACCAATCTGGTCAGTGGTGTTGGTGGATAAATCTTTGGCTGATTGCATCACTTCAGAACGGCGAAGTTGCGGATCTGGCCTTTGAGCGCCTTGACGATCAAGCCGGCGTTCCGGTTGATTTCCTCCGCGGTCAAGCGCCCGCTGTAGTCGTTATAGGTAACGTTGGGGCCGCCACCAGAATTGCCTCCACCGTCCGCCAGATCGCGAATCGTATTGGCATGCTTGGCCGGCAACACCATTTCCTGTTCGTGCAGTTGAGTGAGTGGGTTGATGCCACGCGGGATGTCATAACCTCCACTGGCAGACATCACTTTCCCGGTCATTGCGGCAACGGCCCCCGCCCCAATTGCAGCGGGGATAGCCGCGTATGGCCCCATCTCGGGCGATAGAAAAGCGAAGATTCCGGCGAATGTTTCGGCAGCGGCGTTCATGATTTTCTTGATGGCCGCCAGTGCCCCAATGCCGATTGATTTCAACGCCGCGCCTGATTCCAGAGCTAGCCGCATAACCGTACCGGCCTGTGTGGCGCCGGTCTTGGCCGTCTCGCCAAATATCCATGACTTGACTGTCTTGCCCACCACATCGGTGGCGAACCATGCCACTACCTGGGCACC
>Ga0315281_10005298_pt1 | contig 18501 bp, 18 predicted proteins | sample YL17G07_0_MG_FD_204540 | JGI IMG/M metagenome (GOLD analysis project Ga0315281, IMG submission 204540) | Sediment microbial communities from Yellowstone Lake, YNP, Wyoming, USA - YL17G07_0 | ecosystem: Environmental > Aquatic > Freshwater > Lake > Sediment | place: USA: Wyoming | collected...
CTCTCTTCGTGTATGGGAAAAACAAGAGACTGCAAGTTGCCCGGTTCGTGGGGGACATCAAGGACCTGGGAAAAGTGGCCGTGGTGGTCGTGAAGGAAAAGCGGAAGAAACCGATTTATCTGGTCTGCACAAACCTTCATTTGCCTGCTATCGTGGTGATCCAGTATTACGCCAAGCGCTGGAAAATTGAACAGATGATCAAAGACCTCAAACAACGATTAGGATTGGGACATTATCAAGTGCGAACTCTCCAAGCCATCCTGCGCCATGTGGCCTTGGTTCTTCTAAGCTATGTCGTTCTGATCCTTCTGAAGATCCTTCAATGGTTAAAAGATAAAAGTATTTCTCTGGATTTATCCATTCGGCGACTGGCCTTCCAAGTACGAAAGAACATTTTGTTTGAGAGCATCACTGTCACCTTAAAAACGATGCAAATCCGATTTAAACAAAATATTCTCGCTACTTACCTCGACGAATTATGGGCGTAAAAAAGTGCAATACTTTAGATATCAAGTCTTTTGTAGTTACCTTGATTTTTTAAAATTCTAATTCATTATTGCAGGCCCCTTTAGTGTCTCTCAAAATGTAACATAGTTTGGGATGGCATTATTCTATTGGTCTGAAAAATTCTTGTCAAGGAAAAAAGGGGATGGGTTAGAATAGGACTGGAAATGAATATGGGGAGGTAGGTATGAAGAAGAATCGGGTTTACTGCAGAACAAATCGTCGGGAAGCTGAGAGAGGTAGAGGTTCTTCTAAACCAGGGAAGCACGCTAGGTGAAGCGAGTCCAAGTCCGGGGTCACGGAGCAGACCTACTGCCGAAAGACTTCCCCATGCGCGTCGTTTTGGGGCATTCCCAGGTTTGCTAGTGCGAAACCCTTATCGAGCAGGAACAGATGAGGCTATTGGAAGCCTTGCGTAATCAGGTAGAGAACATGCCATCCCTCGTGGATGGGATGGAAAAGGCTAAAGGACTAGCATGAGACGAGACTCTGCTACGAGGCCAGCAGGCAAGTCTTAAATATAGCAGGCATCCTCCTGCCCGTTACACAGTCTGCCTTTATCCAGCAGGTCTACAAGCAGCAGAGCAGCCCTACCCTTTCGCCGATAATTCAGGAAATAATCAAGGTCCAGAACAAGACCATGATGCTCGACCCAGAGGAACCAGAGGGTGGAAAAACAAAGAGGGAAAAGCCGGGATTTTCTGGGTATTTGGCGCCCGCCCCTGCCAGAGAAACAGTTAATCCTGTTCTGCCGCTTATGACCACGAGGGGGGCTTCTACACTTCGGACTCTTTCAAGGCCTTGATGGCGTTGAAGCCCCCGTTGCTAAGGAGAACTCTCCCTGAAGCAGAGGAGGAACAAAGCATGAAAAAGATAGGAATATGCAATAACAAAGGAGGGGTTGGAAAAACCACATTTTGCTTCTGCCTGGGAGGAGCCTTCGCGGAAATGGGCAAGAAAGTATTGATGGTAGATATGGACCAACAGGGTTCATTGAGCTCTTCTTTTCTCAAAAACATAAATGAACTCCCATTTGTGATCACAGACGCTCTCCTCGATGGTCAGATGTCAATGAAAACCGTGCTTCAAAAAACGACAGTAGCAAAAGCAGTAGCAGTCCAAAAGAAAAGGGGCCACGCCTTGTCGCAACCCCTTGATATGTTTGGTAGCGGGGGCAAGATTTGAACTTGCGACCTTCGGGTTATGAGCCCGACGAGCTACCGGACTGCTCCACCCCGCGATTTCTTTTCATATTAATTGAACATGAATCACTTGTCAAGCGATTCCAGGGGCTTTGGAACGTTGGTTGACTTCCCCCTTCCCTCTCTCTTAGAATAACTTCAATGAAAAAAACGACTTTTTTTTATGTTCTCAAGGAAGTTTTACATCTCTTCTTCATCGGCTTGATGACCCTCACGATCATCCTCCTGATGGACAAGATTTTTAAACTGATCGAGCTCATTGTCACCAGGGGGACGAGCGTCACTCACATTCTGAGACTCCTCATGTTTATAGCCCCCTCCTTCCTCATCTTCACCATTCCCATGTCAATCCTGCTTGCTACGCTTCTCTCTTTCGGAAGGCTGTCCAGCGATAACGAGATTACTGCCCTTAAGGCGTCAGGGGTGAGCCTCTACCAGCTCTTTTGGCCCATCATTTGCCTCGCTGTGGTTGCTTACTTCGTCACCACGTTCCTTGTCCTCTATGGCCTCCCCTGGGGAAACCGCGGATTCATCAATACGCTTTACGTCATCGCTCAAACCAAAGCAGACATTGACCTCAAGGAAAGGGTCTTCAACGACGATTTCGAAGGTCTCGTGGTTTATGTAGACAAGGTGCCAACTCAGGGGCGGAAAATGGAAGGGGTTCTCATCCACGATGAAAGAGAAGAGGGGAAATCCAACACGATCTTTTCCACGGAAGGCTATCTTTTCAATGATCCGAAATCCCAGGAAGTCGTTCTCAGACTCGTCCACGGAGAAATACACCGGTTTGAACTGAAAACCCAGACGTACCACAGGATACAGTTCGACACGTACGATCTTAAGCTCGAGCTTGCCAAGACTTTTGAAGCGATCGGAAGAAAGCTGAAAGAACACGAGATGTCGATTGACGAGATAGAAGCAAAAATAGACAGGTTGAAAAAAGCAGGGGAGGACACGGCGAGTCAGGAAGTCGAGTTTCACAAACGATTTTCTGTTCCCTTTGCCTGCATCGTTTTTGCCATCATTGGGGTCCCCCTGGGAATTCAGCCAAGCCGTTCCGGCAGGTCTCATGGGTTCGTATTCAGTATTCTCATTTTTCTCGCCTATTACATTTCACTCACGGCATCGGAGACGTTCGCTGTGCGCCGCATGATCCCTCCATTCTTGGCAGGGTGGGCACCCAATGTCCTCTTCGGCAGCTTTGGCATTTATCTCCTGGTGAAAGCGGCTAACGACTCTCCTTTTGGGCCATCCCTGTGGCTCAACCAGCTTCTTGATTTCGTCCAGGAGAAGTGGAGGCAATTTTTCGAGAATGTTTAGCAGGTCACGGATCCTTCAGCGGTACGTCCTTATTGAATTCCTGCGACTCTTCAGCCTCACCCTGAGTAGCCTCGTTTTCATCTATCTTGTGGTGCTCTTCTTCCAGAAAATGAATATCTTCATCAAGAATCAAGCCCCCTTTTACCTTATCTTTGAATATCTCCTGTATAAGATTCCCTTGGTCACCTTTCAGTGGACGATGCCTTATGGTATTTTGCTGGCCACCCTCCTCACCCTCGGGAACCTATCGAGACACAGCGAACTCACAGCCATGAAGGCGGGGGGAGTCAGTCTATACCGGATCACCTTTCCCCTGCTTGTCGTCGCGTTGATTCTCAGCTTTGTCTCTTTCCTCGGCAACGAGTACCTCGTTCCTTACGCCAATGCGCAGACCAAGTATTTACTTGACGTCAGGGTTAGAAAAGAGAACCCCTCGAGTTCTTTCAAGAATTACAAGATCTGGTACTGGAGTGAGAATCGGATCTTCAACATCCAGGTGCTCGATTCCCAGCTCATGGTTCTCAAGGGATTAACTCTCTACCAAGTGAATAGCGATTTTAGGTGTACGCAACGTGTTGATGCCCGGGAGGCCAAGTGGATTGACGGGAAATGGCGATTCTATGATGGGGCTGTGAGGAGCTTTGGTGAAAACGGCTCCATCCAAACGGCTCCCTTCCGGGAGTTGGAATTTCCAATGAAGGAGAACTGGGAGTCTTTTCGGAAGCTCGAACAGCATTCTGATGAACTGAGTTACACTGACCTTGCCACCTATATCCGAAGGATTCGTGAAGCCGGCTATGACTCGACACGATACCTTGTTGATCTCTACTCAAAGCTCTCCTACCCTTTACTGAATCTGGTGATGGTTCTGATCGGTATTCCATTTGGTTTGAAAGCACCCCGCTCAGGAGGGGTGGCCTTGAACGTCGGGATCAGTGTCCTGGTCGCTTTCACCTACGGGACGTTCTTCTATGTCTTCCTCTCCTTCGGAAAGTCCGCCATCCTTCCCCCCTTTATTGCCGCCTGGACTCCTACCGTGCTCTTCTTCTTGGGCGGCATCTTTACACTCATGAGTGTAAGACAATAGAATTCGCAGGAAGGCCAAATTGCAAAGCGAAGCTCCCCGCGCACAGCGCGGGGCTTCCCGGCAATCATTTGTTATTTGATATTGTGCCCCTTCCTGCCTTCCGGCAGGCGCCCACAGGGGGGGCTTGCGGGGCACGCTCCGGTCACGTTTAATCCGGACTGGCAAGGAAGTTGAAGTAGTCGGTCACTACTCTGAAGGTCCCTGTCAGAAGAAGAATGCCAACGCCAATCAGGAAAAACCCGCTGACAAAAATGATGACCTTCATGTAGCGCCTGATCTTTTCAAAGGTGGAGAGAAAGAGATTGAAAGCGAGCGAGGCCAGCAGAAAGGGAATTCCCAGCCCCAAAGAGTAAGAAGCCAACAGGAGGATACCGGTGGTCATTTGCTGAGAGGTACTGGCATAGATGAGTATCGTGGAGAGGATGGGGCCAATACAGGGTGTCCATCCTGCGGCGAAGACGATCCCGACGAGAAAAGACCCCAGGTATCCTAAAGGTTTCCTCTTCATCTCGAAGCGTTTCTCAATCTGGAGAAAAGGAAAGATCTGAAGAATGAAATGGATTCCTAGAAGGATGATCAGAATTCCACCGATCTTCATAATCCAGGTCTGATACTTACTCAAGATCTGTCCCAAATAAGATGCTGAAGCTCCCATCAGGATGAAGACCGTTGAGAATCCCAGGATAAAAAGACAAGAGTGGATGAGGGTCGTCCACTTCACTTTCTTTCTTGTTTCTTGGTCGGTAAGGTCTTGAAAAGAAACTCCGGTGATATAGGTGATATAGGAAGGGACGAGAGGAAGAACACAAGGAGAAACAAAGGAGAGGAACCCTGCTGCAAAGGCGATCAGAACCGAGACTTCCTGCGGTTGTTTCATTTCGCTCCTCCCGTCTCCTTGCGACTTTTAGAACCCATCATAACCCAAGAGTTCAGGAAAATAAAACCATTTTTAGTGCTCCCCTTCGGTCACGGCGGGCTCCATTCCCCTTGCGTTGACAATGAAACCCCTCAATGTTAGTTATCTCTTAATCCTTGGTGAGGAGGTAGAGTATGGCCGTCATGGAAGTCAGTATCGTTCCTATCGGTAAGGGTCCCAGTATCAGCTCTTATGTGGCCGATTGCATCCGCGTGTTGAAAAAGGAAAAGATGCCTTTTGAACTTACGGCAATGGGGACGAACGTTGAGGGAAGCCTTAAGAGCCTTATTGCTGTCGCACTCAAAATGCACCAGGTCCCTTTCAACAAAGGAGCCCAGCGCGTGGTGACAACGATCAAAATCGACGACCGAAGGGATAAGAAAGTCACCCTCGCAGGGAAGAAGAAGGCGGTGCAGGCCAAATTAGTTAGGAGTTAGGAGTGAAGCTTCCCGCCCACAGGGCGGGGCTTCCGGGTAATGTAGATATGATTACAGCGTCGGCTTTCTTCCCCGCCTACAGGGCGGGGCATCCAGCCGACCTGCCCGTGAGGAGTGGGGAGTTATGAACTAAGCCGAAGGCCAGACTCGCGAAAGATTGACTTTTCCCCACCGCTCGTTATACTGGATTTAGTTCTACGATAAGGAGGGTTCTATGAAGATCAAATGGTATGGTCATTCGGCTTTTATGATTGCATCCAATCAGGGAATCAAGATTATCGCAGATCCCTATGAACCTGGAGCTCTCGGGGGTTTGTCTTATGGAAAGATTTCAGATCCAGCGGATATCGTGCTCACAAGCCACGATCATGCCGACCACAATGATGCCAAAGGAATTCCAGGATCGCCCGAGGTCGTTAAGGGAGCGGGTTCCAAGACCCTCAAGGGAATCGTCATCAAGGGGATTCCCAGTTTCCACGATCCGTCCAAGGGAAGCGAACGAGGGGCCAATGTAATTTTCAACCTATCGGTGGACGGAATGCAGGTTTGCCATTTGGGAGATCTCGGCCATATTCTGAGCGACAAAGAAGTCTCAGACATCGGACCGGTGGACATCCTTCTCATCCCTGTGGGGGGCTATTACACGATCGATCACAAAGAAGCAACTCGCGTGGCAGAACAGATCAAGCCCAAGGTTCTTATCCCCATGCATTTTAAGACCTCGAAGTGTTCATTCCCGATCGCTCCTGTAGACGACTTTTTGAAAGGGAAAAAGAATGTGAAGCAGCCAAAGGCGAGCGAGGCGGAATTCAACAAAGCGGCTCTTCCCAAACAGATGGAAATTGTGGTTTTGGACCACGCACTGTAAGGGAGTGAAGCTCCACGTCCTAAAGGGCGTGGCTTCCCGGTGAGGGTGTTTCCTTTTCTATTGTGCCCCTGCCTGCCTGCCGGCAGGCAGGGACCCCGCCCTTCCCGCTAAGGCGGGACGGGGCACTTGCCGGTCACGTCGTTAAGGACAAGAACTACATCTGTCGGGTGTCGATTCTATGGAGGGATACCGGCTTCATCTTCTGCTTTCCCGGGAGCACATTGCTTCCCTCATCGAAAATTTGGCAGATCAAATTTCAAGAGACTATGCCGAACGGGAACTCGTCTTGGTTTGCATTCTCAAGGGAGCTTTCATGTTCCTTGCCGATCTCATCCGCCATCTTCGTGTCCCGGCCCAAGTCGATTTCGTGAGACTCGCGAGCTATGGCTCGGCAACGAAGACGTCTGGTAGAGTCGAGATCACAAAGGACATCGAAATCTCCGTTGAGGGAAAGGATATCTTGATCGTTGAAGACATCATTGACACCGGCCGTACCGTTCAGTTCTTGAAGGAGCGTCTCTCCTTGTCTCACCCCCGTTCGGTAAAAATCGTTGCGCTGCTTGACAAGAAGGCACGTAGAGAGGTTTCCATAGAGGCCGACTACGTTGGGAAGGAAGTCGACAACCTGTTTGTCGTCGGCTACGGTATTGACTTTAATGAATCTTATCGGAATCTGCCCGAGATCTACTACGTTACCCCTGAGAACCCCAAGAAAGACTAGGGGACCGGGAGTGAAGCTCCCCGCCCACAGGGCGGGGCTTCCGGGAAATGCAGATATGATTACAGGGTCGGCTTTGACTCCACTTCGGGAGTCCGTTGCCGCCCTCCCCGCCTGCAAGGCGGGGCATCTAGCCGACTTGCCCGTGACTTTTTTTCTCCTTCTCCTATTCTTCGTCCCCGCTCTGGCTTTGCCCCAACCGCAGCTCAAACCTCTCTCTCCTGTAGACGACACGCTTCTCTTCAGAGAGGGCGAAATTCTCCTTTCCAAGGGTGAGACAGAGAAAGCTCTTTGGCGATTCAAACAACTGACCACAGATTTTCCGAAGAGTTCCCTCTACAACGAAGCCAAATTCCGAATGGCGATCTGTTATACTCAACTCAAGAAACCCAAAGATGCCAACCAGATCCTGGGCGATCTGCTGTCCACCTTCCTTTCACCGAGCAGAATGATTCATGTCTTCACGATGCTTGGAGACAATCACTTGGAGATGAAGGAGCCTCTTGCGGCTTTACAGTGGTATGGGAAAGGAATTCTCATCCCCAGTCAACCTAACGAGGAACTGAAAAAGAAAGTCAGATCCATCATCGACGCTTTGGACTCCGAAGAGAACCTCAAGCAGATCGACTCGCTCTATCGAGGGGCCTACGCCGGGGGTTATGCTAAGCTCAAGCTGGCAGAACGGGTAAAACACCGAGGAGATGAGACCCAGGCAAGAAACATTCTTAGCGAGTTTGAAAAAGAGTATCGCATCGCAGATTACCCTTCCCCACCCAAGGAAACTCAAGTCAAGCAACCCTCCGAGCCACCTCGCGCCCTCCGTCAGTCGAAGTATGCCGTGGGTGTCATCCTCCCTCTGAGCGGTATGTACCAACCTTTTGGAGAGAAAGCCCTCCAGGGAATCCGTTTGGGAATCAGAGAGTCACAAGATCCGAGCAAGCCCTCTCTGATGTCCCTAGTTGTTCGTGATTCCAAAGGAGATCCTTGGGAAGCGGAAAGAGCAGTCGAGGAGCTGGCAAGTCAAGAAAATGTCATTGCCATTCTCGGGCCTCTTCTCAGTATCACCGCTGAGAAGGCAGCCAAGAAATCACAACAATTGAAAGTTCCTCTGATTACCTTTGCGCAGAAAGAACTCCTAACCGAAAAAGAAGGCTTTGTCTTTCAGAATTCGCTACCCCCCTCTGCCCAGGCGGATGCCCTTGCTGCATTCGCCGTGAGGGACCTTGAGCTACGGACTTTTGCCATCTTCTACCCAAACTCTCCCTATGGGCTCCTTTTTAAGCAACTCTTCAGCCAAGAGGTCACGGGGAGAGGTGGCAAAGTCACGGGGACAGTGATGTATCAAGAGGAACAGACAAATCTTGGCCAAGAGATTAGGTCCTTTTTCAAGATAAAAATGACTCCCCGAGGAGTCGGGTCTCAGAAAAAGGAGGAAGATTACACTCCAGGATATTCTGTTGATGCCCTTTTTATCCCTGACAATTACAGCCGCGTTGGCCTCATCCTCTCCCAAATGGCCTATTACAATGTCAAAGGGACTACGTTTCTAGGGACCAACGCCTGGAACCACCCCAGCCTTCCTTCTGTCGGCGGACAATCGGCCGAAGGATCTCTGTTTGTGGATGCCTTCTTCAAAGGGAATCCTTCCTCAGCGACAGAATATTTCTTCAATGAATTTCGAAAGACCTATTCCCGCGACCCAGAAACCCTCGAAGCTCTCAGTTTTGAGGCAGCAGAATATGTACGAAAAATCCTTGTGGCTAAGATGGTTTCCAGTCCGATACAACTTAAAGAGGAAATGCGCCGGGTCCAGGATTTTCTGGGCCCTGCAGGTCTGAAAGGCTTTGCCGAAGATGGGAAAGCTCTTCGAACGCCTTCCATCATGAGGGTACACAAAGGCCAAATCGAATACTTCGGGCCGTGAACCTTGGTCATTGAGTCACTGGGTTATTGGGTTATCGAGTTGTCGGCAGGAGCTCCCCATCACAGGGTTCCTCTGAAACATGAAAGAATTACACTGTTGGGATGTGGATGTTCAGAAAGCGATCGAGATTCAGGAGACTCTACGGGACCAACTCATCCTGGAGAAAACTTTCTCCCAGATAAAAACCATCGGAGGTGCGGATGTTTCCTACTCAGATGGAGATCATCTCCTTGGAATGATCCTCGTCTTCTCGTACCCTGACCTGAAACTCCTGGACAGCAGTTCAGCTTATGGCAAAGTTCCTTTTCGCTACATACCGGGTTTGTTGGCTTTCCGGGAGGGCCCTATTCTCATCAAGGCTTTCCAAAAGTTAACAACAAAACCTAATGTGATGATCTTTGAAGGACAGGGCATTGCTCATCCGAGAGGGTTTGGCATGGCTTCGCACTTGGGGCTATGGCTTGATACTCCCTCGATCGGCTGCACTAAAACACCTCTTGTTGCGACTGAGATTACGGTGGGCACTTCGAAAGGCCACTTTCAACCTATTCTAATGGAGGGCATAGAGGTAGGTGCCATCGTGAGAACGAAGACGAACGTGAAGCCTGTGTTTGTATCACCGGGTGACAAGATTGACCTTTCGACATCTATTGAGATCATCCTCGAGACATGCTGGGACGTCCGGATGCCCGAACCCCTTCGAAGGGCAGATTATGTCTCGCGTCAACTCCTGCGTGGAGCGTAGCGCAAAGAGCATCGTGTCAGGAAAGACTTTCCTCTATGCGCTTCTTTTTCTCGTGTTGCCATGCGCTATGCGCTTTGCCTAATCGGGCTACTGATACTTCTCCAGATATTTCTTCAATCGCGCCATTCCCTCTTCGATGTTCTCAAGAGAATTGGCATAGGAAAATCGAAGGTATCCTTCCGCATTCGTTCCAAAATCTATTCCTGGAGCTACGCCAACTCTTGCTTCTTTCAGGATGTCAAAAGCAAAGCGGTAGGAATCTTGGGAAAACCTCTTCCCATTCGCCAACACGTAGAAGGCTCCAGTCGGTTCAACCGTAATTCCAAACCCCAACTCCCTCAGTTTCGGGATGATATAGCGTCGCCTCTGATCATAGACCTCCTTCATCCTCTGGACATCCTCCTCAGCTTCTTTCAAACCTGCCAGTGCACCCCATTGAGCGAAGGAACAAGCGGAGATGAAAAGGTTCTGCTGAATCTTTTGCATGGGCCTGACGAATTCTCTTGGCGCGATGACATATCCCAGTCGCCATCCGGTCATGGCATAGAGCTTTGAGAACCCATTGATCACAAAGGCTTGGTCCGTAAATTCGAGGATAGAGTGTGCCTGTCCCTCATAGACTAACCCGTGGTAGATTTCGTCAGAAATGATGTGGGTGCCGAGGCCGGCTATCTTTGACATTCGCTCACGTCCCATCACATTCCCCGTGGGGTTGGAGGGCGAATTGATCACAATCCCCTTAACGCGAGAGTTCAGTTTCTCCTCGATCATCTCAGGAAGGTACTGAAACCCTTCCTTTTCCATCACGTTAACGTACACCGGAGATCCGTCAGCAAACTGAATAATATTGGGGTAACATGGGTAATAGGGATTGGAAAGAATGATTTCATCCCCAGGTTCCAAAAGAGCGGAGAATAGGAGCAACAACACGGGGGACGTCCCAGAGGCGACAAGGATCTGTTCCGGGGAAATCTTCACTCGGTACTTCTTCCAGTAGTCCCCGGCAATCGCTTCCCTCAACTCGACCAGACCCAGGCTGTGAGTGTAGTGAGTCTTGCCTTCTCGGATTGCCCGAAGACAGGCTTCCTTGATACACTCTGGCGTATCGAAATCGGGCTCCCCCACCTCCATGTGAATCACCCTTTCTCCCATCCTCTCAAACTCCTGGGCTTTCTCAAGCACATCCATGACAATAAAAGGGGAGATGTCCTGTGCCTTCTTCGAAATCATCATGTCGGGTTTAGTCATTTGTTCTCTCCCCCCATTCTCAAGTCTGTAACCGAATCCGTACTCTATCGCTCCATCTGCTCTTCAACACTTTTTGAGCATCCCCTTCCCGGACGGATATTTCCAAAAAATCTCCACTCCCAATCAGAGCTAACAACTCTCCCTTTCTTACTTCCCAATACCCTTTTCTCAATCCTCGGATCTCTCTTTTGCCTATGAAAATGACTATCGGATGCTTTTTCGCAAAACCACTCAAGACCTGTTGACTGACATTCGTAACGATATTTCCAAAAGCATCAATGTGAGATATCTCTCCGACGAGATCCCCTTTGACCCTCCTCGGTTCTCCTAAATCGAGCTTCACCCAAGACCTGACCCTACACCCCAACAATTCAGGTGGTATGCCTGCTGAAAGGTGGGCGGCAATCGGCGCAAAGACATCTCGTCCATGGAATGTAGTGCTGACCGACGGACGGAAAAAACTCCGATTCGAAAGAACGATGGTTTTTCTCACCCCGTCCTTCTTGGCCGCGAGACTCAGAAGGCCGTTATCAGGACCAACAAAAAAATAGTTCTTCGTCACTAACAAGATCGGTTTCCTCGCGCTCCCAACTCCAGGATCGACGACGGCAAGATGGATTGTCCTTTTTGGAAAGGTGGTATAAACATTGGCAAGGATCCATGCTCCTTCTCGGATGTCATGAGGGCTCACCTCATGGGAAATGTCGATCAGGGTGCACCCAGGGTTGATCCCAAGGATAACCCCTTTCATCGAAGCCACGTAATGGTCTTGGGTTCCAAAGTCGGTGAGGAGAGTTACGACTCGTTGTTGCCTTGTCCATTTACTGTGTGGGTGTGTAAGAGCCTTCATGCGTCAACCCCTCGAATCCCGGATCCCCTTTTCCCGATTTCTCTTAAGTTCTTTTCGAAGGGTTTCCGGAGGATACCCTTTTCTGTGATGATGCCTTCGATGAGAGTGTGTGGGGTCACGTCAAATGCAGGATTAAAGGCACTGACCTTCTCAGGCACGATCCGTTTTCTTCGAAAATGAGTGACTTCTTCCGGAGATCTCTCTTCAATGGGAATATCTGCGCCAGAAGCAATCGTTAGGTCGAGTGTTGAAGTCGGAGCTGCCACATAGAATGGAACACAATGAAACTTCGCAAGGATGGCCAGAGGATAGGTCCCAATCTTGTTAGCGACATCGCCATTTCGAGCTATCCGATCAGCGCCAACCACAATGAGGGAGATTCGTCCTCGCTTCATTAACCAGCCTGCCATGTTGTCTGTAATCACGGTTACAGGAATTTTCTCCTGAACAAGCTCCCACGCGGTAAGTCTCGCTCCTTGAAGCATGGGTCTCGTCTCATCTACAAACACTTTGAATTTCTTTCCCTCGGACCAGGCCGCATAAATCACTCCAAGGGCAGTGCCATAACCTGCAGTGGCTAGAGCTCCTGCGTTGCAGTGGGTAAGCACTCCACATCCGTCTTTGATAAGGACTTTCCCGTATTCCCCGATCTTCTGATTTCCTTCTATATCTTCTCCGTAGATCCGCAGGGCTTCTGCTTCAAGTTTTGCTCTGATTTCACCCAAACTCGAAAAAGACGTTTCGTCAAGTACTTGCTTCATGCGGTGGATGGCCCAAAAAAGGTTGACTGCCGTAGGCCGGGTCCGTTCCATGAAATCACAGACTCTGTCCATAGCCGCTCGAAACGCCCTGGGTTGGCAGGGTCGAGTCTTCTTCGCAGCAAGAGCGATCCCCATAGCCGCAGCCACTCCAATGGCGGGGGCTCCCCGAATCACCATGGTGCGGATGGCTCTGGCAACCGAGGAAGCATCCCTGCATTTCAAATACCGGACCTCCCCAGGAAGTCTCCTCTGATCAAGGAGACGGATGTAGTTCCCTTTCCATTCAATCGTCTTGAATTTCATGATGACCTACGCTACGGGGAAAAAAATTATTATCCACCCAAAGAATAACTTCAAGCCCTTCCTCTGTGGCCTCCCTGTCTGCTGGCAGCTAGGTGTGACTCTGTGGTAAAATTAGTTTTTTCCTCCCAATTTCTTTCTGAGCAAATCGTTCAGGAGTTTGGGGTTTGCCTTTCCCTTTGTCGACTTCATCACCTCACCGACGAAGTATCCAAAAAGTTTTTCTTTTCCGCTGCGATAATCTTCTACAAGTTTAGGATTGGCTGCTATGATTCGATCGATGACCCCTTCGATCTCGCCTCCATCAAGAATCTGCACCCAGCCTTTTTCCCTCACAATCTTTTCGGGCCGATCACCCGTTGTAACCATCTCGCCAAACACATCTTTCGCGATCTTTCCGCTGATGGTCCCCTTCTTGATCATATCGAGCATCTCTGCCAGATGTTTGGGCGTGACAGGACATTGATCGATCTCTCTTTCATCCCGCTTCAATTCCCTGAGAAGATCTCCCATGATCCAATTGCTCACCGTTTTGGGTTCTGGAAAGAGGCGAACACATTCTTCGTAATAGTTCGCCATGGGCTTCGTCGAGGTAAGTATTTCAGCATCGTACTCGGGAATCTGATAATCCTTTACGAACCGCCCTTTCTTCTGATCCGGAAGCTCGGGAAGACCTTTCCGAATCTCGTCAATCCAAGCTTCATCCACCCTAAGCGGAACAAGGTCTGGATCTGGGAAATATCGATAGTCGTGGGCCTCCTCTTTGCTTCTCATGGAGATCGTGATTCCTTCGTTCGCATCCCAGAGCCGTGTCTCTTGAACCACGTTATCCCCATCCTCTATGACCAAAATTTGCCGCTTGATCTCGTACTCCAGGGCTTTCTCCACGTGACGGAAAGAGTTCATGTTCTTCACCTCAGCCCTCGTTCCGAACTCTTTTTGACCTTTGGGTCGAACCGAGACGTTGGCATCACACCGAAAGCTCCCTTCCTCCATATTCCCAGTACAGATCTCTAGATACTGAAGAATGGCACGCAGCTTCCTAAGATAATCACCCGCCTCTTCCGGAGATCGGATGTCGGGCCTGCTTACAATCTCAACCAATGGGACGCCGGTTCGGTTGAAATCGACATAGCTATACGAAGCCGTCTCGGGGGTCTCCCCATGCTTCAGCTTGCCCGCATCCTCCTCCATGTGGATACGGATCAGCTTGATCCTCTTCTTCTGGCCTTCCACACTGATGTCGATAAAGCCGTCCACGGCCAGAGGATACTCGTACATCGAGATCTGATAACCCTTTGGAAGATCTGGATAGAAATAGTTTTTTCTAGCGAAGAGGCTGTAAGGCGTGATTCGGCAGTTTGTAGCCAGTCCTAATTTGATGGCAAACTCAACAGCCCTCCGGTTTAAGACAGGAAGAGAGCCCGGCTGACCAGTGCAAACAGGACAGGTTAACGTATTGGGCTCTTTTCCAAAAACAGTCGAACATCCGCAAAAGATCTTCGATTTCGTGAGGAGCTGAGCATGCACTTCCAAACCAATGACGGGTTCGTATTTCATTGAACGGATCCCCCCTCTATTGATAATTCGTAGAAATATAATATATTCACCACCTTGTCAAATGTCGGTGATACCGGGTCATTAAGTTATTGAGTGATTGGGTCACTGGGTTATTGGGTTACTGGAGTACTAGGTTGGTGCATTAATGCGTCAGCCGGCCATGAAGTGGGTCGACTCACAGTTTCTCAGACGAGACTGCCTCAGCCCGAGCAGAATCAGAATGCATTAACACTGGAACCCTCGAACCCTTGCAACAGTTGACAAACCCAAGGGATTCCATTACCTTAAGCGCAAATGTTTAAGAACATTCCCATCCCGCCGTCTTTCTCTCTGATTAAGAAAGGAAATGCTTTTCTTCTTCTCAGTGAGGAGTACAAGGACTTATTGCTTCAACAGGGGATAGAAGATACAGACACTTTCGTCGGAAGATACGCCGGAGCTAAACAGCATTCCGGAGGGAGAAGTTTACACCCCTCCATTCCTCTCAGAGAGGGTCAACGGATGGTCCTCCGGCGTTATCTTCATGGAGGGTTGCTGAGAGCCGTGACGAGGGACCTTTATGCTTTAAACTCTCGTTCATTCCGAGAATTGGCCTTAACGGAAGAAATTCGGTCATTTGGGATACCGACCATCGAGCCCATCGGAGCAGTTCACCAATCGATCATTTTCCCATTTTATCGTGCCTATCTCTTCACTCTCGAAGTCCCTGGTGCCGGAGACTCGATTCAGTTCTTTCAGGATATTGGATCCCGTCCGGTTGGAGAAGTTCTGGTCCTCAAGCGAAAAATCATTCGCGCGGCAGGTCGTCTCGTTCGACAATTTCATGATTCAGGGTTCTTTCATGCGGATCTTCAACTGAGAAATCTTCTCATCGCCGATCATCAAGTTCTCCTGATTGATTTTGACCGTTCCTGTCGCATCCAAAACCTTTCCGATAGAATGCGAATGAAGAACCTCCTTCGTCTCAACCGCTCCGTAGACAAGTGGAAACGCCGAGGACTACCTGTGACCTTCAGTGACCGCTTGCGGTTCTTCCTAGCCTATACGGGAGAGGACCCAAAGGCGCGAGATGTCCTGCGAAAGACTCTCCGACTCTATTCATTTGGCCTGCGCTTTCACCGCCTGCTCTGGAACCTCATAGAGAGATAAGAAAATCTCTTTCAACCCAGAGCCACAGAGGACAAGGAGATGACCACAAAGGAGTGAGTATCTGTCTTGTCTTGGTCGCGAGGTACCGACTGAGACAAGATCCCCTCTGCCAAAGGCAAGAACAGCGAGAGTAGATGGAACTTTTCTGTTGCGCGTGAAGGGAAGTCTTTGGGTTTGTCGGGATCTCTTCTGTACTTATCACGGGACCTTTAACCGACCAACACAAGAATCTCTTAGCCCTTCGTGCTCTCTGTGGCTCAGTGGTGAATATTTCTCTGGCTTTTCAGGTGAGAGAACTCCTGAAAAATTCCCTGAGAGGTGGGGTGAGTGACTTGACATGGTAGGAAAAGAAGTGGTCTGCCCCTTGAATCAAGACCAATGACTTTGGGTCTTCAAGGTGCTGATAGAGTTCTTTAAGGCGTTCGATAGGGCAATAGAGATCTCGATTCCCCACGATGACAAACTTGTCCTTCTTGCTTCCCTTCAAAAAGTCAAAATCATACATCTCGAGCGGAGGAGCAATGGCCACCATCCCCTTCACTCTCGCGTCCTCAATTGCAACCGGTAGCCCTACCCCGGCGCCAAAAGAATAGCCCACAAGGATCAACGGGAGACCATCAACTCTGGCGCTCAGAAATTCGATCGCGGCTCTCACATCATCCTTTTCCCCAACTCCATCGGCATGAGTCCCTTCACTTTCACCCACTCCTCTGAAATTGAACCGAAGGGTTTGAAACCCTTCTTCAGCCGCGGCTTCCGCAGCAGTAGAAATGACGGGGTTGGCCATCTCACCGCCGTAGAGCGGATGAGGGTGACAAAGCACAACTCCTCCTCGAACAGGAAGGGCCTCTTGAACACTCAAGAGGCCCTCCAACGTGAGGCCGTCACTTGGAATAAGTACCTTCTCTTCTTTCATGCCCTAAAAGACCACACCCATTCTGTTTGTTGCTTTTGGGGTTCCGAGGATTCGATTTTAGCGTCGATCTTTTCCCTAATCCATTCCAGGATGCTTCTCAAAATTTCCAAGAAACGAACTTCAATTTTAGTCACGTCCTCACTCTCAATCCGCTCATTAATAGATTTGAGCCAACCATCCAATGCTTCCCGAACGTTCTTGAGTAATAAGACGACATGACTATCCTCTTGGCCCTTCTCCTCTTTATCCTCCATCTTACCAAAGATAGCAGGAATCGTCTTTGCCCCTTCATCCAGAGTCACGGGCAAGTCGGCTGGATGCCCCGCCTTGTAGGTGGGGAGCTGCACTACTTTCTTAGAACCGTAGTAGGGACTGGAGACGAAGATCAAAGCAGCAATCAGAAGAAGGGATAAACAAGGTATGATCCATTTTTGCATAGGGTTATTTACACCTCGCAACCTGCAAGATGGCGCAAAACTAAATGGTGGGCGATGCGGGGGTCGAACCCACGGCCTTTGGCTCCGGAGGCCAACGCTCTATCCAACTGAGCTAATCGCCCCGGTAATTCGTTTGCTTTCGGATACTTTTTAGCACTTTTGACCTTGAGTGTCAATTTATAATTTAACCACCCACTCGTCCCCATGAGTAATCGCATAGCGCATGGAGGTCGGGATAGAAACTGGGCGCACAGCACTTTAGGAGGAGAGTGACCATTTCTGCTCTTTCGATTGCAGAATGGGTTCCTAATTCCTCCTTAGCCTATGTTTCCCAGAGCCTCCCTGCGATCCCGGACGGTCGGATTTCCCGAGTCCGGTTCTGACCTTGGTCGATTTCAATAAGCCTTCCCAGAGGAGAGGAAGCTTAAATGCTGGCTCACATCCACCCCACTCTATTCTGGTTTGCTTATGAACCTGTCTCGTTTCGTGGGGCTGCTCTTCCTGGCTCTGCGTCCAGAAGCTCCCACTCTCTCGAAACCACCAAGTGCCCAGAGCCCCTTTACCCTTCCCAGGTGTTACCTGTTCAGGTAGGACTTCTCTGTCCCATCAGAGGGCGCTACCCCTCCTTCATCGCTCTTACGGGCTCATGCGCCAGGCCCCCATCCTCCCACCTCCTCGGCTTTCGCCTCGTCTGGTGGGTCTTTGCCGGTTGTCGCCAGTCCCTGCTGGATGGTGGCCCTTCCCGACTTTATCTCTGTAAGTCTTTCCTTGGATGCCTGGCCCCCTACCCCGGCGTCTCCTCTGGTGCCTCTACCCGTTTCTTCCCAGATGACTTCGGCCTTCCCCATGCTATGACAAGGTCGGCGATCTCGCAACTCCCATGCAGCGACTTCAGCATGGCGCTATATTTCGCGGCTGCAGGCATTCCTTTATGTTCAGGCCTCCAAGTTTGCTTGCCACCCAGGTCGCTCCGACCGATACGTCCATTACCGTATGGCCGCCGTGGCGTTTACTTCCGAACCTCGAAGAGTTCGTTTCCTCCCTCTTCGTCGGATATGCTAACCGTCCGAATCGGGCAATTGACGGCAGGGGACTTTCACCCCATTAGACTCACAGCCTTGTCGGCTGTTCCGTCGGGATAGAAACTGGGCGCACAGCACTTTAGGAGGAGAGTGACCATTTCTGCTCTTTCGATTGCAGAATGGGTTCCTAATTCCTCCTTAGCCTACGTTTCCCAGAGCCTCCCTGCGATCCCGGACGGTCGGATTTCCCGAGTCCGGTTCTGACCTTGGTCGATTTCAATAAGCCTTCCCAGAGGAGAGGAAGCTTAAGTGCTGGCTCACATCCACCCCACTCTATTCTGGTTTGCTTATGAACCTGTCTCGTTTCGTGGGGCTGCTCTTCCTGGCTCTGTGTCCAGAAGCTTCCCCTCTCTCGAAACCACCAAGTGCCCAGAGCCCCTTTACCCTTCCCAGGTGTTACCTGTTCAGGTAGGACTTCTCTGTCCCATCAGAGGGCGCTACCCCTCCTTCATCGCTCTTACGGGCTCATGCGCC
>Ga0315281_10005299_pt1 | contig 18501 bp, 10 predicted proteins | sample YL17G07_0_MG_FD_204540 | JGI IMG/M metagenome (GOLD analysis project Ga0315281, IMG submission 204540) | Sediment microbial communities from Yellowstone Lake, YNP, Wyoming, USA - YL17G07_0 | ecosystem: Environmental > Aquatic > Freshwater > Lake > Sediment | place: USA: Wyoming | collected...
AGACGCGGAATTGTCGCGAGCTTTTTCCAAAGACAGTCTGGCTGCACTGCCCGATGGGTCCAAGGAAGCCATCCGTGCCATGCTCAACCGGACGATCAACCGCATTCTTGCCTCGCCGAAAGTCGCCCTGAAACATGCCGCCCGAAACGGGCATGGCGAAGAATACGTCAAGGTGGTTCGACACCTCTTTGGGTTGGATCGAGAGGGCCATGATGACAATAAATGACCCCCTGCGCATCGGCACCCGGGCCAGCGCGCTCGCCAGAATTCAAACCGATTGGGTGATTGAAAAACTGCTCAACGCCCATCCTGCTCTGCAGATCGAGACGGTTGTGATCCGAACCACCGGCGATGCGGTAATTGACCGGGCGCTGTCCAAAATTGGCGGCAAAGGGCTTTTTACCAAGGAACTCGAAGACGCGCTGCTCGTGGGCAAGATTGACCTGGCCGTTCATAGCCTCAAGGATTTGCCGACGGAATTTGCCGACGGCCTGGCGCTGGGGGCCGTACCGGAACGTCAAGACCCGCGGGACGCCCTGGTCGGAACGACGATCGACGCGCTGAGGGCCTCGCCGGTCGGCGTCAAGGTCGGTTCGAGCAGTCTCCGCCGGGCGGCCCAACTGCGTCGGATGTTTCCTCAAATCGAGGTGACGGATATTCGCGGCAACGTTGACACGCGGCTGCGCAAAGTGACCGAGGGGAAGTACGATGCCGCGGTGATGGCCTTGGCGGGCCTTCGCCGCCTGCACCGCGAGGATGAAGCCCGCGACATCTTCCCGCCGGATCAGATGCTTCCCGCTCCCGGTCAAGGGGCATTAGGCATCGAGATCCGTGCCGATGACCATCGATTGAAACACCTGCTCGAACCGATCCACCGTATCGACGTTTATCGATGCGTGACGGCGGAACGCGCGTTTCTTCATCGACTGGGCGGAGGGTGTCAGGTGCCGGTGGCGGCCTTGGCGACTATCGACGCAGGTACTCTGACGTTACGGGGCAGGGTCATCTCGCTGGATGGCAGCCGTCTGATCGAAGGCTCACGCAACGGGCCGCCTGAGCAGGCGTCCAATATCGGTGAACACTTGGCTGAGGAATTGATCCGGCGCGGTGCCGCCGAGATCATCGACGAGATTTTGAAACACCTTTCACAAGGGGCCGAACCAACTCATGGATAACGTCGGAATGGTTTATCTGATAGGGGCGGGGCCCGGCGATCCGGGGCTTCTGACGCTCAAAGGCAAGCGTTGTTTGGCCGGCGCCGATGTGGTGGTCTATGATTACCTCGCCAGTCCGGAGCTGCTGGCCTTTGCCGAAAAGGCATCGGAGGTGGTCTACGTGGGCAAACAGGCGAACCGCCACGCCCTGCCGCAAGAGCAGATCAACGCCTTGCTGGTGGCCAAAGCCCGCGAAGGCAAGACCGTTGCTCGTCTGAAGGGTGGCGATCCGTATGTCTTCGGCCGGGGAGGCGAAGAGGCCCTCGAACTGCACAAGGCGGGAATTCCTTTCGAAGTCGTTCCCGGCGTGACGGCGGGGGTGGCTGCCCCGGCCTATGCAGGCTTTCCCGTGACCCATCGCGAGCACAATTCGGTGCTGACCTTTGTCACCGGCCACGAGGATCCGACCAAGACCGAAAGTGCGATTGACTGGTCGGCGCTGGCGAAGGGTGGAGGAACGCTGGTTTTCTATATGGGCGTCAGGAATCTTTCCAACATCGTGCAGAGACTCATTGAAGGCGGTCGGACGCCAGATACGCCGGCGGCCCTTATCCGCTGGGGAACACTTCCAATACAGCAGGTCGTCGAGGGTACTCTGGAAAACATCGTTGAACGCGTCCGGCAGGCGGAACTTGTTCCGCCGTGCATTATCGTGGTCGGCGAGGTGGTCAGATTGCGCGCAAGTTTGAACTGGTTCGAGCAAAAACCCCTGTTCGGCAAGACGATTGTCATCACCCGATCGCGGGAACAGGCGAGCGAACTCGCCGAGAAGCTAAACGCTCTGGGAGCCCGCGTGCTCAGTTTCCCGACGGTCCGCTTCGAACCACCCGACGACGATCAGCCGCTTGACGATGCCCTCCAATCGCTTTCGGAGTTTGACTGGGTGATCTTTACCAGCGTCAACGCTGTTGATCGGGTTTTCACCGCCATCGACGTCCAGGGCGGCGATGCTCGCCGCTTCGCCGGTGTAAAGATCTGCTGCATCGGTCCGGGAACGGCAGCCAGATTGGCCGAACGCGGCATTCGTGCCGATTTGATACCGGAGCGGTTCACCTCAAACGCGATTTGGGACGCCTTGGCCGAAAACGAATCATTGGCCGGAAAGAGATTCCTGCTGCCGCGGGCCGACATCGCCGGGCGTGATCTTCCGGAGAAACTGCTCACCGCCGGGGCGAAAGTGACCGATATCGCCGCCTACAAAACGCTTCCCGGAGAACCTGCGTCGGACGTAATCGAAGCGTTGCGCGCAGATCAGGTAGATTTGGTCACGTTCACAAGCGCCTCTACCGCCCGGAATTACGCGGCTATAATAAGTGTGGCCCTGGGTCAGCCACCCGAAAACATGGCCTATATCAGTATTGGTCCTGAAACATCAAAGGCTGCAGGCGAGGTCGGGCTTGTAATCGCCGCTGAGGCGGACGAGCATACCCTCGACGGCCTCGTCGCTGCCGTTGTCGAATATCTCGGAGGAAAGCATCCGTGATTGGAATCTCCAAGTTATACTGTGGCACAGTTGAAGCCTCCGATCCGCTCCGCTACGGCCGTCAGTCAAAAAATCTACCCTCTCACCTGCTTCAGTTTTCCGAAGACAAGAAGCCGGTGGTGGTCTGGAACGTCGGCCGACGATGCAACTTGCGCTGTGTGCATTGCTATTCCCACTCCCGCGATCAGGAATACACGGGCGAGCTGACCCACGACGAAGGCATGCGTCTGATTGACGACTTGGCGGCGTTCGGTGCGCCGGTGATCCTCTTTTCCGGCGGCGAGCCGCTCATGCGGCCGGACATTTTTGACCTGATCGCCCATACCCGTCAACGGGGTGTGCGGGCGGTGATCTCGACGAACGGGACACTGATCACTCCGGAGGTGGCGGCAAGGCTTAAGGAATTTGGCCTCTCCTATGTCGGCGTCAGTCTCGACGGCCTCCAAGAGACGAACGACCGGTTTCGCGGCGTCAAAGGTGCCTTCACTCGGGCCTTGGAGGGCATCCGCAACTGCCAGTCGGCAGGCATCAAGGTCGGGTTGCGATTTACGATGAACCGCCGAAACGCCCAGGACATTGGCGGCATTTTCGATCTGATCGAACAGGAAAACATACCCCGCGTCTGCTTTTACCATCTGGTCTACGCCGGCCGAGGAAGCAAGCTGATCAAAGAAGATCTCTCGCACGAAGAAACCCGGCAGGCTGTCGATCTGATCATCGATCGCACCCGCCAGCTTCACACTGCCGGCAGAGCGGTCGAGGTGCTCACCGTGGACAACCACTGCGATGGGCCGTACCTCTATCTGCGGGTGCTTCGCGAAGACACCCGCCGAGCGGAAGACGTATTGACGCTGCTCAATATGAACGGCGGCAACAGTTCGGGCATCGGCATCGGCTGTGTCAGTTGGGACGGCCAGGTTCACGCCGATCAGTTTTGGAGGCATTATTCGTTCGGCAACGTCCGCGAGCGGCCGTTCAGCCGCATCTGGACCGACACCTCCGATCCGCTGATGGCCAAGCTCAAGAACCGTAAGCTGCACCTGAAGGGCCGATGCGCCGAGTGCAAGTGGCTCGATGTCTGCAACGGCAATTTCCGGGTTCGGGCCGAAGCCGTCAGCGGCGATGTCTGGGCGCCCGATCCGGCGTGCTATCTTACCGATGAAGAAATTGGCATAAAGTAAGGCAACAAGAGCATGAAGCGCGATAACAGCGACAATGCACTTCGTCTGGTGTTCTGGGAACTGACCGCACGGTGCAATCTGAAGTGTCGGCACTGCCGGGCCGAGGCGAAAGACTTCTTTGATCCGGGCGAACTGGCCACCGATGAAATCCTTCGTGTGGCTGAGAACATCCGCGAATTCGCGGACCCGATTATCGTTCTGACCGGCGGAGAGCCGCTGGTGCGGAGCGATTTTTTCGATATTGCCACAGCCTGCAGCGGCCTCTTCACCCGGGTGGCGATGGCAACCAACGGCACTCTGATCAACGACGAGCTGGCCAGGCGGATCGTCGATACTGGAATTCAACGGGTCAGCATCAGCCTCGACGGCGCACAGGCCCAGACGCACGACGCCTTTCGCGGTCAGCCGGGAAGCTTTATCGAGGCCCTTCGCGGATTCGATACGCTCAAGCGATTGGGAATGTCGCTTCAGGTAAATGTCACTGTCACGCGGCACAACGACCGTGAAGTGGATGACCTGCTCACGCTGGCCCTTTCGCGCGGGGCGGATGCGTTTCATGTGTTCATGCTGGTTCCCGTCGGCTGCGGCGCCCAGATGAGCGAGGATCAACGACTATCGCCCCAGCGAACGGAAGAAATCCTGCGCTGGCTGTTCGAAAAATCATTGGACCTGAAAGGCCGGGTGCACATCAAAGCCACCTGTGCCCCGCACTATTTCAGGATCATGCGGGAAGTGTCGCGCGAAAAAGGCATAGCCATGCCCGCCGCCGGCCACGGAATGCACGCCGTCACCCGCGGGTGTCTGGCGGGTTCGGGCGTGTGCTTCATTTCGAGAACGGGCGATGTCCAGCCCTGTGGCTATCTGCCGCTTAAAGTAGGCAATATTCGTGAGCAGAAGCTCGGCGAAATTTGGCAAACTTCCGAAGTTTTTGCCGCCCTGCGCGATCCGGAGCGTCTCACCGGGAAATGCGGGGCCTGCGGGTATCGCAAGGTCTGCCAGGGCTGTCGGGCCCGGGCCTATGCGATGGATGGAAACTTCCTCGGTGAAGAACCGGACTGTTCCTATCTGCCGCCCAGATCGGCCGGAACGCAAAACGGACGCAAACATTAACGAAAACTCGCGGAATGTGCCGTTATTTTAAGAAGATGACCGGCGCACGAGCGAGCCTTGCTTTGGGCAGTGAGTCGCCGATATAATAAAACAACGTGGGACGTGGTGTGTTTCGCGTCGGGTCGTTTAGAGGTTGAAAGGTGCAGCGATGAGTCCGACCGGTGAGGTCATATTGGTTCTGAAGATCGCGTTGAATATCGCACCGGTAGCTTTCTATTTCATCATCCTCGGCTTGGTCAACAGCCAGTCGCGGGTGCACATCGTAACGGCAAATCGTGACTGGGTCGGCTTGATGATCGTGTTTTTCCCCGTGTTGCTTTGGCCGGTGATGTGGCTGGCCGGTATGGGCTGGGCCTGGAGCTCGGTGGTCGTACTCATGCTGGGCATTTCGTTGTTCGTTATCTCCGCTCCGGGACGCTGGTCGGGCTGGGTCGTCTACAACTGTGATCTTGCCTGCGTTCGATCGGAACTCCTTGCCTGCCTGGAAAGGGTCGGAATAGACTGCAATCTGCTCGACGGGAGACGGATTGTCACCGCCGACGGCATGCAGTTCGAGCTGAGCGAATTGAAGCTGCTCAGAAATGTCACGATCAACATCAAGCACGGTGATCGACAACGGGTGGCGGAATTGGGCTATGAACTTCAACGCCGGCTCAGCCGGTTGGATACCGCCCCCGGTCTTGCCGCTGCCGCGATGCTGATCTCAGGCACGGCGATGTTGATGATCCCTCTGACCATGATGGTCGGCCATATGGATATGTTCGTGAGAGTGGTTTCCCAGTTGATACCGGTATAGTCCCTTGGCCGCCGCGTCGCACCTGATACATCACGAAGCACGTAAGGTCGATCTTGGGGCCGGACAAAACCTTCTCTTCTGCTGCGATTGCCTGGACCTGCTGGCGAAGCTTAACGATGGCTCCGTGGATTTGGTCTATATCGACCCGCCGTTCTGCACTCAGGGACATCGAAGAAGAGGCCTGGACCAGGCTTATCTTGATCAATGGCCCGGCGGTCTGGACAGCTATCTTGAGTTCCTGAACCCCCGGCTCGAGCAGATGCGACGCGTATTGAAACCGACGGGCACGATCTTCGTTCATCTCGATTACCGCGCCGTACATTATGTCAAGCTGGCGCTCGACAAACTCTTCGGCTATGAACATTTCCTCAACGAAATCATCTGGTCGTATCGTACCGGCGGCGTCTCGAAGCGATGGTTCTCCCGCAAACATCAGACGATATTGGCCTACGCAAAAGACTCAAAGAGACACAAGTTTCACGTTCAGCGTAACGGCCAATTTCGCACTGACGGACTGAACTACGACGAACAGGGCCGGCCCTATAAGTCGACCCGCCGAGGTCGGTTGTATTTTGATCGTCGTGGGCCGATCCTCACGGATGTCTGGGAGATTCCCTTTCTGAGCACGGTGGGGCGCGAACGGGCGGGCTATCCCGATCAGAAACCGATCAAACTGTTGGAGCGCATCATCACCAGTTGCACCGATCCGGACGATCGCGTCGCCGACTTTTTCGTCGGCAGCGGCACAACGGTTTTGGCGGCAAACCGCCTCGGCCGGCGATGGCTCGGCTGTGATATCAATCTCAACGCTATCAAACTGGCGGACCGGCGGGCCAAGGCTGAATCTGTGCCTTAACTCAAAGTTCTCGCTTAATGAACAGCGCCTCGCTTGGCTTCGGCGCGGAGGATGCGTTCGCGGGCTTTCGGATGGAAAGGGTTAATCTGAAGGATGATCTGCCACTCGCGGATCGCCTCGTCAAACCGCCCTTTTTCGGCAAGGCAGGTTCCCAGCTCGTCTCGAACGGCCAGGTCCAGAGGTCTGGAGCGAAGGGCCTTTTGAAACTCGTCGATGGCTTCGTCGATTTTCCCCTGTTTGGCGAGTAACCGGCCCATCATCTTATGAGAATCGCTCTGATTCGGTTTGATCTCAATAGCCTTGCGAAATTCATCCATGGCTTCACTGGGTTTGTTCATTATGACGAGCATCATTCCGAGATTCTTATGGCCGTCAGCCACGTTTGGTTTAAGACGAATGAATTCCCGAAACGCCTCCGCTGCTTCGTAGGCGCGATTATGTGTAGCCAGGGCGATACCCATGTTTCGATATGCCGTTGCGTAGGCCGGTTGGATTTCCACGGCGCGTTTAAACTCCTTGACCGACTCGCTCATTCTGCCCGTATCCGACAGGGCAATGGCGAGGTTATTGTGGTATAAGGGCGAATCCGGGTCCAACTGCAGTGCTCGATCATAGCTCTCAACTGCTTCGGGAAACCGCTTCTCCTCTGCCAGAGCCCAGCCAAGGCCGTTGTGCAACTCGGCCACATCCGGCGCGAGCGATATCATATATTTGCTGAGGGTCACCGTATCGTGCCATTTGACCAGATAGCGGCGGGTGGTGAGCGCGAGTAATCCCGCCAGAACGAGAAGAATTATACAGGTTACGCCGCGACTGACAATCAGCGGCACCCTCGTTGCTGGAGCTTTCCAGAACCGGCTTAAGAACCACGCCATCGGCAGCAGCAGCCCGATCCCCGGCAGATAGGCGTACTTGTCCGCGGCAATCACGATGGTAAATCCGATGATTCCCATCGTTGGAAAGATCGCCACAAAGAAAAACAGCCAGCCCGTCATCAACGCCCGCGTCCAGCGCAGAGAGAGTACGAGCGCCGGAATGAGCAGGCACGTGCCGATGATCCCCGCCAATACCCTCGGCTGACTCGCACTCAGCGATTTTGGCATCGCGTAATGGCTGGAAACGTTGGTCGGCCAGAAAATCTTGTACAAATAGAAGATGATATTGTGGCACAGGATCAGCGGAATCCGAGTTGCCGGATAGTCGCTTGGCATCTCGGCACGGGCGGTCCGGCTCTGCGAGATGATCGTTACGACCGCGGAGAGGCCGGCGAATACAAAAAAGGGAATTTTTTCCAGAATCGCTCGCTTGTTCAAGCGTCGTAACGGCCAATAGTCCAGGAGCAGAAGCAGCACGGGGACCGGCAAGCTCGTCGGTTTCGACAACAGGGCCAATATGTACATCAATATACTGACGCCGTAAGATATCCAGCCTGCCCGACGCGTATAACGTACATAGAAGATCAGACACAAAAGAGAGAAACATCCAGCGAGCAGCGTCTTTCGATCACTGACCCAAGCGATCGGCTCGATGGTCAACGGGTGAACCCCGAAAAGCAGGCCCACCAGAGCAGCGATCCACACGTGGCCGAACAGCACATAAAGAAGCACGACGATCAGCGATGTATTGGCGGCGTGCAAGAGCAGACTGGTTCGATGGAACGTGCGAAGATCCCGGACGTTCCTGGCAAAAGCGTAATCCACCATCAGGGAGACCATTGCCAGGGGTTGATAGTACCCTCCCACCGTTGACGGTTCGAGGACCTCGCCGAAAAACTGTTCCATCGAGTCGAGGCTTGGATTCTTTGTCAATCGATTGTCGATGAGGTATTGTTGATCGTCGAATGTGATCGCCTGGGCCGATAGAACCGGCCAGTGAATGGCGATAACGATAATGGCCACCGCGGGAGCCAGTATCCAGAGCACCGAAGCAGAACCACCGGCACGGTTTTCCTGGCTCAAGAGCGTGTCATTTCCCGTCTTCACGTTTCGCTCCGTTTGACCCCATTGATTTGGTATTTTAACGCCCAACCGCTGCAGATTCAATGGCTGCTGCCGTCGGGAGCGAAAGCGAATAACGAAAGAGCAACAATTATCTGCCGTAGCCCTGAGCAAGCAGTTGGATCGGGTGCACACTGGGCAGGCCGGATATGTGCTGGAGTTGCATTCGGCAAGAGGAACATTCGGAACAGGTTGCGTCAGGCCTGAGCTGTTCTATCGCCGTTTTCAAACCTTCGGCGATGTCCGTAGCCATCTGGTACTTGTCCGTCTGCAGACCGAACGTGCCGGCCAGGCCACAACACTGCGCAGGCAGGGCCTCAGCACGAAGCAATGGAATCAGCTTGATCAACTCCAGGCCGGGATTGTCGTGCTTGAGCAGACGCATATGGCACGGACAGTGATAGGCTATTTTCCGGAAGACGGGTTTGAAGTCGGTATTAAGCTGGCCGGATTGGTGCAGTTGAAGCAGAAAGGCTGTGGCGTCAGAGGTGACGTTCGCGACGGCTTCGGTACCTTCGTCGCGGATCAGGCGGATATACTCGTTTTTGAGCGTCAGTGTGGCGGTCGGCTCCAGACAAAGCACCAGGTCGGCATCTTTGAGCGCAGCTCGAAGCGTCTTCAGGTTGTAATCGGCAATTCTTCTTGCGCTGTCGATACGTCCGTAGACAAGCTCGGTTATACCCGATGGCTTCTGAGCGGGAATGATCAAACGAATGCCATTTTTACCACAAACTTTCACGAAGGCTTCGGCGAGTTCCATATCGTGGTATCGAGGTACAACATCCAGGAACCAGACGGCCCGATACTTCGGGTTTTCAGACGGATGTTTCTCGACGAGTCTGCGCAGCTTGCGAAGCCCGCCCATCGAAGCAAACTTTGGCAGCGACCATGCCGGATGAAGCCCGACGGTCTGTTCAAGAATTCGACGAACCAGGAATGTGTCGGATAATCGGTTCGCGAACGGGGCGACCTTTGCCGTCAGGGCCAGAAAACGGTCTGTGTGAGCGTAGAACAATTTCTTGCTGACGGTAAGCTTTGTCGCGTTGTTTCGTCTGGCTCTGCCTTCGATCACAAGCGACGGAATATCCACTCCGCTCGGACATTCACGAAGACAATTTCCGCACAGCAGGCACATGTCCAGGCTCAAATTCGCCGGATACGATTGAAGGTCATGATCCGTCAGATTCCCGGCCAGATATTCTCGAAGGATCGATGCCCGAGCTCGTGGCGTCAGGGCTTCGTCGTTTTGGGCCCGAAATGACGGGCACATCAGTTGATCGTTGCTGCAGGCTTTGCATTCGCCGCACCCGTTGCACAGATCGGCCATCTGAAATGGATCCTGCCTGCCGAAATCAAGGGCTGTTCCAACAACGTGACCCGTGGCTCTGAGGTCTGCACGAAGCGAGTGCGTGGGCAGATCGGTGTCTTCGGTGACGATCTTTCCCGGATTAAGAATATTTTCCGGATCAAAGATCTCTTTCACTTTAATCATCAGGTCGTATGCGGGGCCATACTGCTTTTGCAGGGCCCAGGAGCGTAAAATACCCACGCCATGTTCTCCACTGATGGTGCCGCCGAACTGCCAGGCGATTTGATAGGCTTCACGAGTGAGTTGGACCAACATCCTGCGATGTTCCGGCAGGCGCAGATCAAGGAACGGTCGAATGTGCAGCTCTCCCGGTCCGGCATGGGCGTAGAAACTTGCCTTCAGATCGTGCTTACGGAAAACCCGTTGCAGCGACGAGATGAACGCCGCCAGTTTTTCCGGAGGCACGGCGATGTCCTCGATGGCTGGGACAGGTTTGTTGATGATATTATCTCGAAATAGCAGCGGCACCGCTCGTTTCCGGGCGGCGAAGTGCTGGGCCTGCTCGACCGGATCGTCGATGCGCCGCAGCTCAATATGCTTGCGGTAAAGGCTCTTGAGTTCGTCGTGACATCGTACCAGGCGCCCAGCTGCCTCATCGATTTGCTCCCCATCGAATTCAATCAGCAGCGATGCCTCAGCCTGCGGCAAACGATCCGCCAGTTGAGGATAGGCATTCTTCGCGAGCTTCAGCAACATGCCGTCCATCAACTCGACCGCGGCAGGATCGTATTTCAGAATAATCGGCAACGACTCTGCCATCAGGTTCAGACTATCGAGAAAATTGGCTTGCAGGACGAGTTTTATTTGGGGGCGTCGGACGAGCTTCAACTTCGCCTGGGTGATAATACCGAGGGTACCCTCGGAACCCGCAAGGAGTCTGACCAGATCGACCGATCCGGATTGCCCCGAATTCAACGATCCAAGCAGGTTGTATCCGGCCCGGTTTCGTTTGAGTTTCGGCCAGTTGCCTTCGATAACGGCCCGTTGGGGGGCGAGGCTGCTGTAAAGCCGCCCCGTAAGTTCGTTCTTCGTCGACCGGTCGACATCGACCACCTCACCCGAAGCCAGTACGACTTGCAGTTGCTCGATGTGATCGGCGCAGTAACCATAGCGAAGCGAATGAGCTCCCGTCGCATTGTTGCCGATCGACCCGCCGACGGTTGCTCGCGATGCGCTTGACGGATCGGGACCGAATGTCCATCCGGTTCGAGATCGCGCCGCACTGACGCTATCGAGGATCGCGCCGGCCTCGGCAACCACAACCGACGCCTCTTCGCCTTCGTCGTCGATCCGGGTCATGAACCTCGAAAAATCAAGCACAATACCTGGGGTCAGAGACTCCCCCGCCAGGCCGGTTCCCGCACCCCGCGGGGCAATGGGGATATGCGTCTCGTTGGCGAACAGTACCGTGCGGACCACGTCATCGCAGTCGATCGGCTGGACGACCAGCAGCGGCACAATCCGATAGATGCTCGCGTCCGTGGAAAAAAGCAGTCGGCTGCCGCGGTCGTGCAGGACCTTGCCCTTGAGCAGTCCTCGAAGTTGTCGGGCCGGCAGGTCACTGTTGAGTTTTGAAGCGATATGCAACATGTCGTCTCAAATAGTCATGGGTATAACGCACCCAATTATATGGGATTACGACGATCCGTTCCAGACGTTAACTCCGTGTCCCGAAGAAGGGTTTTTGTTGCCAAGCAGGTCCAAAATTGTAGAATACAACAAAGTATGTTGGGCGAGTTTCAGAATAAACAGAGGAAAACAACTATGGGCAAGTTGCGGTTGGGTGTGCTGGGGACGGGTATCATTATTCGCGATTTTCACGTGCCTCTGTTGTTGAATAACCCCCGGGTCGAGCTGGTTGCTGCCGGCAATCTGCACGAAACATCGCTGGAGAAGCTTGCCGCTCGATTTCACATCCCGAAAACCTATACCGATTTTGATCAAATGAGCCAGGATGACGAAATCGACGCCGTAATCGTCGGACTGCCGAACTACCTGCATGCTCCCGTGACAACCAGGATGCTCCGCGCCGGCAAGCACGTGTTGTGCGAAAAGCCGATGGCTATGACGCTTGAAGAATGCCGTCAGATGAACGAAGCAGCCGACGCATCGAAACGCAAACTGATGATCGCCCACATGTGGCGATTCGATCGCGAGGTTTGTTGGCTTCGCGATATTGTTCGGTCCGGAAAACTTGGAACGATTTTCAAGATCAAGACCTATGCGGTTTGGACCGGCGACGGACCGCCTCCCGGCAGTTGGTTTGTCACACCCGACTATGCCGGCGGCGGGGCGTTGGCCGACATGGGCATTCACTCGATTGATATGATCTCTTTCTTACTCGACGACAAAATCAAGGCGACCAAGGTGTTCGCCCGCACCGGAACTTTTTTCAAACCGATCGAACTCGAAGATACCGCTACGGTCACGATTGAATATGACAACAACATGACCGCGGTGATTGAAGCCGGCTGGTATCACAACCATGCCGATGGTCCGGAAGGCAGCGCACAAGTTTTCGGAACCCAAGGTCATGCCCGCACGTTTCCTTCCGAATTGGTTTGCGAGATCGCTGGTACGTGGGGCAAGTACACTCCGAACATGCCCCCACGAAAACAGCACTGTGATTTGCCGATGTACGAGAAGCAATTGAATTACTTCATCGACTGTGTATTGAACGACGTCAACCCGATCCCAGACGGACGGCGCGGGCTGCAGGCAATGGCTGTGCTCGAAGCCGCCTACCGCTCCGCAAGAACCGGCGAGGTGGCACTCCTGAAGTAAGGACGAGGCCACACGGACCTTAACACAAATCAAGTCTGCCGGGCAAAAACAAGCCGATCCCACGGCAATAATGTTTTGACTATTGAACAAAATTTCAATATATTGAATTACCAGTCGGCGTTGCTTTAGCGTTAATGAACAGAATAGACCTATGGGAACTGTTGCACAATGTCGCAAGAATCGGCTGATCTCGTAACAACGCAATATATGACTCTGTTTGAGCCTCCCAATGAGCTTGATCTCGACTGTGGCCGCCGTTTGGGTCCAATTCAGGTCGCCTATGAAACCTATGGCCGGCTCAGTGAGAAAAAAGACAATGTGGTGTGGATTTGCCATGCCCTGTCGGGGGATGCCCACGTCGCTGGAAAGTACGACGAAGGCGATACCGGAACTGGCTGGTGGGACATTATGGTCGGTCCCGGCAAGCCAATCGATACCCATACGTATTTTGTGGTCTGTTCCAACATCCTGGGCGGATGCAAAGGCACGACCGGCCCCAGTTCGACCAACCCGGCGACCGGTCGTCCGTGGGGACTGGAATTCCCGGTCGTCACCATTTCGGATATGGTTCGCGTGCAAAAGGCGTTGCTGGACCATCTTGGGCTTGATCAAATCCTGGTGGTAATCGGCGGATCGATGGGCGGCATGCAGGTACTCGAATGGGCCATCCGATATCCGGATGTAGTTGTCTCCGCCCTGCCCATTGCCACCACAGCGAGGCTCTCAGCGCAGGGAATTGCGTTCAACGCGGTCGGACGAAACGCGATCCTCGCCGATCCGGATTTCCAAAACGAACGACCGACGGCACCCCACGGCCTGGCCATTGCCCGGATGGTTGGCCACATCACCTATCTTTCCGAACGGTCGATGCACGAAAAATTCGGACGAACATTGCGCAACGGTGAAAAATATCGATACGATTTCAACAGCGAATTTTCCGTTGAGACGTATCTGGACCACAAAGGCCAGAGCTTCGTCGAACGGTTCGATGCCTTCAGTTATCTTTACATCAGCAAAGCAATGGATTATTTTGACCCTGCGGATCGTTTTGGATCCTTGGAGGCGGCGTTTGCGCAAGTCAAGTCGCGGTTCATGATCACCAGTTTTACCAGCGATTGGCTGTTCACACCCCAGCAATCGCAGCAGTTGTTGCGAGCGTTGCTGGTCAACGGCAAAGATGTGACCTACTGCAACATCGAATCCCCTTACGGCCACGATGCCTTTCTGCTCGAGCCGGAAGTGCTTGGAAGCTTGCTGACCGGTTTCCTGGCGTCGAATCTTCGCAAATTGCGTCAGGGAAAAACCGTTTTGCCGATCGCAGAGAATAATCAGAAGAACGGCTCAGCCAACCACCATGTCGGGCGATTCGACTATCCGATGATCGAGCGATTGGTAGAGCCTAATTCCCGGATCCTTGACCTGGGTTGCGGGGACGGCCGGCTGCTGCAACTGCTCAGTCAGGATCGGAATGTCCAGTCGTGCGGAGTCGAGATCAGTCAATCCAGGATACTCGAGACCGTCGGCCGAGGGCTTACGGTCATCCAGCATGACATGGATGCGGGATTGCCCGAATTCCCGGACGACAGTTTTGATTATGTTATTCTCTCGCAGACACTGTTGGAGGTCCACAATCCGGAGCTGGTCCTCAGAGAAATGCTGCGAATTGGGCATCACGCGATCATCAGTTTTCCGAATTTCGCCCACTGGCGGGCGCGGTGGCAACTGGCGGTTCAGGGGCGTGCTCCGGTCACCGGACACCTGCCCTGCGCCTGGTACCAGACAGAGAGAATTCGGTTTTTATCTCTTCACGACTTTGAAGAATTCTGCGACGTCCTGGGGGTAAGAATGATCGTTCGACGGTTCCTCGGGGCCGAAGGTCGAGAGATCAAACATCTGGCCAACTGGCGGGCAGAACAGGCCATCTACGTCATCTCCCGGGGCAACGGTGCCTGAGCCGACAGCTTGCCGATCAATTCTGTCAATGCCCACAAAATGATACTAGCGGGCCAAGACCGATGCTACGGTTTCGAGGGTGTTCAGGAGTTCCTCAATCTGGATGGGTTTGGAGAGGTAACCATCCATCCCGGCATCCAGGCAGCGATCTTTATCCCTCTTCATGGCATGGGCGGTCATAGCGATGATGGGGAGGTGTTTTCCCGTAAGTTTCTCCTTTTCCCGTATGGCCGCGGTCGTTTCAAAACCATCCTTTTCCGGCATCTGGACATCCATGAGGACAAGGTCAAAGGACGTATTCTCCAGAACCGCCAGGGCCTGCGTTCCATTCGAAACCGGGGTCACCCGATGACCCCAGTTTTCCAGGAGTTTGATCGCCAACCGCTGATTGATCGGATTGTCCTCGGCCAGAAGAATGCTTAAGTGAGGTTGTTCTTCCCGCAGCGAATGGCGGGTAATCGGGGGGAGGTCTTCAGACGAAGAAAAATCGGCTCGCTCCAGAGCGCCCAGAACGGCCCGTTGTAGATCCGCGGCGATGACGGGCTTGATCAGATAGGAGGAAATCCCCAATTCCTTGCACTGTTTGGCATCCCCTTCTCGGCCCGCGGGGGTTAACAGCAAAAAGACAGTGTTTTTTAAAAGAGGAGTTTCCCGTGCTCGCTTGACCAGTTCGAACCCATCCATCCCGGGCATGACGGCATCCACAATCACCAGCGAAAAAGGATCCTGACCTTGTTCCGCTTCCAGCATCAAGGATAAGGCCGATTCGCCGTTTTCCGCTGTGCCGACCCTGCTATTCCAATGCTCAAAGGTACGCTTCAAGATCAGGAGATTGGTCCGGTTGTCATCGACGATCAATACCCGCATCTTGGCCAATACGGACAGATCGGCGGAGGAAGAAATCACCTCTGGATGTTCCTGAATTCCCATTCGCACCGTAAAGGTAAAGATGCTTCCTTTTCCGACCTCGCTTTCGACCCGGATCGTTCCCCCCATCAACTCTACCAACTGCCTGGCGATGGTCGACCCCAGCCCGGTTCCTCCATAGTAGCGGGTGGTCGATCCATCCGCCTGGGTAAAGGGTGAAAAGATCGATTGCAGTTTATCCTCGGGGATTCCGATCCCGGTATCGCAAATGGCGAATCGCAGGCCAATCTCCGGGTCTTGTTGATTCTCCACATCGACCCTGAGCGTGACTTCGCCCCGCTCGGTGAATTTGATCGCGTTCCCCAGCAGATTGAGGAGGATTTGCCGCAGCCGGCCGGGGTCGCCCACCAGGCGGTCCGGCACATCGGGGGCCATATCGCAGTTGAGTTCCAACCCTTTTTGATGGGCACGAATCGCCAAGATCCTGGCCAAATCTCTCAACGTGCTTTGCAGACTGAACTCAATCGGCTCCAGGTCCATCTTCCCAGCTTCGATCTTTGAAAAATCGAGAATATCGTTGATGACCGTCAGCAGGGAATCGGCGGAAGATCGAACCATGTCCAGGTAGTCCCGCTGTTCCGCGGAGAGTTCGGTATCCAACGTCAATTCGGTCATGCCGATAATCCCGTTCATGGGGGTTCGGATTTCATGGCTCATATTGGCCAGGAATTCGCTCTTGGCTATATTCGCGCTTTCCGCAGCGACCGCCATGTGATGGGCCCGCTCGATGGCCTCTTCCAGTTGGCGATTGGTCTCGATCAGTTCCTTCTCCGCCAGTTTGCGGTCGGTGATATCATCGACGGCGACGACGACATGTTTGCGGCCATCAAGAAGGACCAGCTCGGCGCTGACCCTTAGCCAGGGACGACGTTCCTGACCGTTTATCAACAGGTTGGCCTGAATTTCCGCCCCGCGAACCGACGTCCCGGACGTCAGAACCGCAAGGATTCCTTTTCGCAACGAACAGTCCGGACAGGCCGGTGAAAAACCGCAACCTTTTTCATTCTCCTGACTGTGAATACAGCCCAGCCCGCCTCCCCCGCGTTCACCAATGACCTGGCTGGGATTTCTTGAAACCATGCTCACGAGCACAGCGTTGGTATCCACGATCCGGGTTTCTTCATCGAGCAGGAGCATCCCCACCGGTGATGAGGTGATAATGGCTCTAAGATTTTTTCGCTCGGTTCGCAGAGCATCTTCCGTCTGCTTGCGGTCGGTGATATCATACATCAACCCGTTCATTGAAAGGGCATGGCCTTGCGAGTCTTTCTCCCAACCGGCATGATCTTCCACCCAACACACGGTTTTGTCTTTCCTGATGATGCGGTAGGTAATAATGATACTCTCCAGCGTTTTTTGGGCTTCGACAAATTCCGCAACCACCCTTTCCTTGTCATCAGGATAGATAGTGTTTACCCACAACATTGGATTTTCAAGCCACTCTTCCACCGTATAACCGTAGATGTCTTCGACCGCTTTGTTCACGTAAGTTGCCGTAAGCGTGTTCGGGTCCGAACGGTACACCACTTCGCTGAGGCCTTCGGTTAGGCTTCTATATTTTACCTCCGATTGCCGCAGGACCTCCGCCGACTCAACCTTCTCGCGGTAGAATTGGATACGCCTCTGCCGCCAGATCAGTCCAAGAATCGTGCCTGTATCCAGGAGCAGGACGCCGACACACCCGAGCATCATCCAGAACCGTTCCCGCACCGGCGCATAAATTTCCGAGCTGTCCATGCAGGCAACCAGAAACCACGGCGAACCGGAGACGGCGCGCACGGCAGCGACCACCGGTATGCCTCGGTAGTCCAGCCCTTCTACGATTCCTTCCTGTCCGAGCACCGCCTTGGCGGCGGGGAGTTCCTTCCTCTCGTCCAACGAAAAACGCAGTTTGAGGGCCGTGTTCTTTTGGAACTTCAGCTCGTTCAGGAACAGCACGCCGTTCCCGTCCCGGCGAACCAGCAAGGTTTCGCCCGTCCGGCTGGGCGTGGGCCATTGGTTGATGTAGGGGTAGAGGTGGATCGTCGGATTGATCCGCAGAGCGAGAACGCCCAGCGGGTGGTGGCCGTCCGTTTCGTCAAGGATAGGGACCAGCAGTGTCAGATGGACCTTTTGGCAATCGTCACAGAGGTAGAAATCCATCAGCGTCACCTGTCCCGATCGCAGGACGTCCGGAATGCGAGTCCGGACCGCTAAAGAGGTAGGCGGTCGCTTGGCGTCGGGGACTGACATCCGCGTTACGCCTTGGGTGTCGATCAAGCGAACCTGGTCAAAGTGATACTGATCGGGGTACAGGCCGATCCACATCTGAAGCTGCCGCTGGGCCTCCGCATCTCCGGGGTTTTCAAAATAGCGCCGCGTCAAGGCGCTAAAAGAGGTGTTCTTGAACAGGACGGCGGCGTCTTTCATATAATCTTCCCGCCAATCCACCAACTCGTCCGCTTTCAGAGTCGCGATGGCGGAAAGCTCGTTCTCCATCTTGGTACGACAGTACCGCTCATAGTGCCGCAAGTAAGAGCACGTGAGCGTGATGATGCCCGCCGTCAGCAGGATAAACGTCAGGATGAAGGCATACGCCGCTCGTGTGCTCGCAGGGTCCGACAGGTCGTCCCGCGGCCAGGTCTGCCGTGCTGAAGACATCAGAAGCGAGGCCCCGAGCATCAGGAACGCCAGAGAGGTTGTCAACGCGGGCGGAATGATCCCGCTGCCATAAAACAGAGGCAATCCAAGAATATAGGCCAGGAGAAGAATGACACTGGTCAAGACCACAAGGGACGCCAGACCGAAAGCAGCACCGGGCCGCCATCGGCGGTCGGACGATGACAACAAAG
>Ga0315281_10005300_pt1 | contig 18500 bp, 15 predicted proteins | sample YL17G07_0_MG_FD_204540 | JGI IMG/M metagenome (GOLD analysis project Ga0315281, IMG submission 204540) | Sediment microbial communities from Yellowstone Lake, YNP, Wyoming, USA - YL17G07_0 | ecosystem: Environmental > Aquatic > Freshwater > Lake > Sediment | place: USA: Wyoming | collected...
CAGCAGCAGGGATGCGGCTGTCGAGCATACACGGATGTATTTACGGCGCGTCTTGGTTGGAGGGTATCCATTCCATTCGCTTCGTTAGTACATAAAGAGGTCGTTCGTGAGTGCAATTGATACTGCTGCCCCGCCGTTACGATTATTCGGCAAACGTTGTCTTATCACTGGCGGATCGCGCAACCTTGGTCGTGCGCTGTGTGTGGCCTTCGCCAAGGCAGGTGCCAAAGTTGCATTTACATATCATAAGCAAGATGCGGACGCAGACATTACTCGACAGTTGGTGCAACAGGCCGGTGCCGACGTACTCGTGTTCAAGGGTTCGGTCACCGATGTCGAACATGCACGTGCTACGGTCAATGATATCGTTAAAGCCTGGGGCGGCCTGGATGTACTGGTCAACAATGCCGGTGTCATGCAGATCTTGCCAGTGGCTTTGTTGGACGAAGCAGATTGGGACAAAATGATCGATACCAATTTGAAGGGTGCGTATATTTTTTCACGCGAAGTGCTGCGACCGATGATACGCGCCAAGCAGGGACACATTCTTAACATTGGTTCCATTGCCGGTGAGCGAATTGTAGATTCGCCGATTCACTATGCTGCCGCCAAAGCGGGTTTGCAAGGATTAACTCGTGCCTTGGCGAAGGAAGTAGGTCGCTACGGGATCGCGGTCAACAATTTGTCCGCAGGACTGCTTGCCGCCGGGCTTGGTCAACAAGCGCCCCAACATCACCGTGATGAATATATTATAAATTGTCCGCTGGGACGTTTGGGTTCGCTGGAAGAAGTGGCCGCGTTTGCTACTTGGCTCGTGTCTGACGAAAACAGTTTCATGAGCGGTGCGCGACTGGCTTTCGACGGAGGGCTGTGATGGAGTCGTTTCTGCAGCAAGGCTATGACAATTTCCGTACCTTCATTAATCCGTTGGTGGCGGCGCGTGCAGAACTTTGTGGCGAGCCATTTCGCATGATGTCCACCAAGGATGGTTGTTTAGTCGATGCCGAGGATCGGTCGTACCATGATTTTCTGGCCGGCTGGGGTACACAATTATTTGGGCATCGTCCTGCTGTCATTGAACAGGCCCTGCGCGCCTACTTGGATGGCACAACACCGTCGTTTTATACGTCAGGCGTGAGTCCCTATGCAGGACAACTGGGAAAACGCCTGCACGAAAAAACCGGTTACGATGCCGCGTATTTTGCAAGTGGTGGCGCGGAAGCGGTAGAGGCCGCGATGAAACTGGCACGCGCCGCCACCGGCCGACCACGCATTGCCTATATCGAAGGTGCCTATCACGGTTGTACCTATGGCAGTGTGGCAATGATGCACCGCGGCCCGTATCGCGACAGCTTTGGACCGCACTTGCCACAAGTCGATGTGCTGCCGTTTAACGACATGGCGGCATTGGACAAGGTATTGGCCGATCCACAATTGGCCGCGATCGTGGTCGAGCCAATACAAGTGGAGTCCGGTGTGCGCATACCGTCGGATAGTTATTTGCAACGCCTGTGCAATGGCACCGCCGCGCAAGGGCCCTTGCTGATTGCGGATGAGATCCAAACCGGATTAGGACGCACAGGCCAGTTTCTTCGTAGCGAGAGTTGGCCGCGCCAACCGGACGTGATCACCTTGGCCAAGGCGTTGGGCGGCGGCGTGCTGCCGTTGTCAGCGATGCTCACGCGGCGCGATATATTTGATCGGGCCTATGGCAGTGTTGCGCTGGCAGAGGCACACGCGTCCACCTTCAGCGGTAATGCGCTTGCTTGTGTGGCGGGGTTGGCCACACTGGATCAATTGAGTGATACCGTTGTTGCCTCGGTGCGGAACAAAGGCGAAATTTTTCGTGACGTACTGCAGCAAGCGGTGGGCTCGTCACCGCTGGTATCTGCAATCAATGGCAGCGGCTTGTTATGGGGCATCGAGTTACAAGCACCGGATCATCCCTATTTTAATTTTGATTATCTTGGCCTGCCTGAGCTCAGCGGACAGCCCGCCATCGGGCTGATGGTCATGCACCAACTTTACAAGTCAGGTTACATTACCCAAGTGTGCGGACATGCCTGGCATGTGTTGCGCTTACAGCCACCACTCACCACCAGCGATGCGGAGTTGGCGGCGTTTGCACAAGCCTTGGCGAACGCACTCGATACCTTGTGGAAATTGCAATGACGACAAACAACACATTCATTAAATTCAATAACCGGTCGCGATGCACTGCAGCGTTCATGGTGATTAATTTCTTGCGGGGCCGGACATGACACAAGTGCTTATCCTCGGTGGCAGTGGCACACTGGGAACCGCGTTACTAAAAGAAATACGTAAAGCAGGCGCGTCGGTTTCGTTTACCTATTTCCGCAATGCTGATCGCGCCACCGCATTAAGTCGCGAGCATGCTAGCCCGTCTTATCGCATGGATCTGCGGGACGCCGATGCCGTCGCCGGATTGTTTGAAGCCTTGGCGCAAAAGGGACAACTGCCGAACGTTATCATCCATTGCGCCGGAGTAGCCCCCACGACGGTGCTTGACGACATCACCGCAACGGCGTGGGATGAGTTACATGCGATCCATGGGCGAACCGCGTTACTGTGTGCCCAGCAAATGGCGCGGCGTAACTTGCGTGGTGCACTGATTTTGGTTGCGGCCTTGGATGGCGTGTACCCGGTACCCGCACCGGCGCATTATGCAGCGAGTCAAGCCGCCATGTGGGGGCTAACACAGGCATTGGCCAAGGAACTGGGTCCGCGCGGCATTTTGGTGAATCTGGCAGTGATCGGCGTGCTCGATGGTGGCATCGCACAAGAATTGACACCAACACTACGCGAAGCGTACCGGCGTCATGCCGCGCTCGGCCGCACCGGAACTTGTGCAGAAGCGGCGCGAGGTTTGCGTTGGCTTGCGTTGGAAAATACCTATGTGAACGGTGTGCAGTTTCCCTTGACCGGAGGTTTGGGTTGAAGCGTCTCATGGGCGTTGCCCTGCTCGCATTATTGATTTGCCATGCGCTGCTAAAGGCGCAAGCCGGTATGTTGTCGGAAATGTTATGGACCTCGCATGTGACGTCAGGAATGTTGGCTGTAGGACTGATCTTCGATCTGCCGGTATTAATGGCCATTGGATTTTTGTTTCATCTCGCTGTTGCAACACCCGCTTATATATTGCTGCTGCTCGGTCATGGCGATACCAACTGGACTTCATTTCTATTGCATAGTTTGACACCCATCGCAGGCTGGATAGTGTGGCGTAAACTACCGCTGCCCACGCCAACGTGGTGGCACGCGTGGCTGGTATGTTTTCTATTAGTTATCCTCTGTCGGGTGTTTACACCCGAGCAGTTGAACATCAACCTTGCATTTAAGTCGTGGGGGTCAGCGCCACTGTTAGGGGAATGGTTCACGCATACCATCGTGTTACTGTTTATTTTACCGCAGCTGGCTACGGTGCAATGGTTGTTTAATCGGTTTACCTTATCCGCAGGTCGCGAAGGGATGGGTTTGCACTAGTACCCTGACAAATTAATTTTTTCACTTAAAGAAGGGGCTGCGGCTTTGCCTTTCGAGACCATCGGCGGCAGGGATGCCGCCGTCGAGCCTACAGGGAAGTATTCACGGCGTGTCTCGAAAGGCAAAGCCGCTTCCCCTTCCACAGCGATCCTGCGCCTGAGAGTGAAAAAATTAATTTGTCGCAGCACTAGTTTTCACCGCGAATGTTAACCGATGCGTTTTATTTATTTTCACTTTTAAGGAACCTTTTATGGATTGTACGAGCTGCAACACCTCTCCGCTTCGCCAGGATCGGCTACATACCTTCTTTATGCACGAAATGGCGGTGTGTGCATCCTGCTCGTCAACGATCGAATCGCGCGTCGTGTTGCGGGATGGTGGTGTAGTCCGATTAATTCATTGCGCACAGTGTGGGCCGTCAGAGCAGCCCGTCGCTGACGACGCAGGCGCTTATGTAAAAAATTTCCTCGCACGCGCCAAGCTTGCCCCAGGCAAGACCGGCGATCACTATTTTAAGCAGACGACATCCACCTGCCCCGGTTGTCTGTCGCTGCTCACGGCACAAGTAGTCATTCGCGATGGCAAGGTTTTTTTTCTCAAGGATTGTGAGACATGCGGGCCATCCGAGGCGCTGGTGTCCGAAAATGCGCAATATTATGTGGATGCGTATTCCTATTCCCGTGCGGGCACTGAGCCGCTAAAATTCGCGACCGAGGCCAAGCAGGGTTGTCCGACCGACTGCGGCACCTGCGGCGACCATGAACAACATACCTGCCTGCCCATCATTGAAATCACCGACTATTGCAATCTGGAGTGCCCGATCTGCATCGTCAACAACCAGAACGCAAACCATCTCTCCAACAAAGCCTTTGCCAAGATGATCGACCGCTTGGTCGAAAACGAAGGACAGTGCGAATCGATAGCCTTGTCCGGTGGCGAGCCGACCAGCCACCCGCGCATCCTTGAGCTGATCGACATTGCTACCCGTGAGGAGATTGGCCGCGTCGTGGTGATTACCAACGGTTTGCGTCTCGGCAAAGACCGTAAATTTGCTGAACAACTCAAGGCAAAAGGTGCGTATGTCGCCTTGCAATTTGACGGTTTCACCGCCGACACGCATGAAAGAATTCGCGGACGCGATTTGTGCGAGGAAAAATCCGCTGCGTTGCGAATGTTGAAGGAATTGGCTATCCCAACCCAACTTATTTTTGTTGCCGCGCGTGGCATCAATGAGCATCAAATAGGGCAAATGGTTGACATGTTTTTGTCGGAAGATCATTTCCTGTCATTAAATTTTCAGCCAGCGGCATTTACCGGTTATGGCGGCGGCCAATTTGCGCACGACCCAATGGATAGGATCACTATTCCTGGCGTGATCAAGGCCATCGAGGAGCAAACGCAGGGCCGCCTCAAGGTCAGCGATTTTGCGCCACTGCCTTGCTCACACCCGCAATGCGTTTCATTAACCTATTTGTTACGACTCAATGATGGCAGCCATTTGCCGTTCGGCCGTTTTGTTGATTTCAAAAAACACGGAACCTTGCTACGCTCATCGGCAACGCTCGGTGCCTCTCCTGAAATACATGAAGTAATGCATGATGTGATTCATGATGTGTTTGCCCATCAAGATGAGATCCCTCGTGCCGATGAAATTCTCGCGGCGTTACGGCGGACGATTGATGTGATGTTCCCGGATCGCCCGGTCTCCCCAAAAGAGGCGATCAAACTGGGCGAACTACAAGCCAAGTCGATTTTCTTGCATCACTACATGGATCGTCATGATTTTGATCTTGAACGCTTGCGTAAATGTTGTCACCACTATCCGCAAGTTGATGGTCGCATTATGCCTGCCTGTGGTTTCAATATGTTTCATCGCGGTGCCGCCAAGGGCCCCGACACACCGCTTGCGGATTGGGGAAAAAAACCGTGGACTACCGATTCCCCCGCCGCCATTGTCCAATTCTCGCGCACCGATACTCGACAAGCATTAACCGGCATCGGCGCTGATGAAAGCCTGGCTCGGCCGCCACATTCGATTGGCATGAAAGGAAAAGAATAATGGGTTTGCTCGATGGACGTATCGCCTTGGTGACCGGTGGCTCGCGTGGACTTGGCCGCGCCATTTGCATGGTCTTGGCACGCGAAGGCGCTAATGTCGCTTTCAACTATTCACGCTCGACGGTCGAGGCGGCCGAGCTACTGGAAGCGCTCAAGCAATTCGGCGTCAAGGCCTGGGCCTTCCAAGTCTCGGTGTTAGACAAAAAAGGTTTGAACAACATGGTGCGCGAAATCGAACAGGCAGCCGGTTCGATCGACATCTTGATCAACAATGCCGGCATTGGTCAGGTTGTGCCGCTGGCCTTGATGGAAGAAGAAGATTGGGATCGCATGATGAACATCAACGTCAAAGGTGCATTCCTGACGACCCAGGCGGTCATGCGCGGCATGATCCATCAAAAGCGCGGACGGATATTGAATATCAGTTCGCTGGCAGGCGTTAAGATGATGCAAGCGCCGGTGCACTACAGCACCGCCAAGGCCGCATTGAAGGGATTTACCGAAGCACTGGCCAAGGAGATTGGCCGCTATGGCATTACCGTCAATTGTCTGGCCCCTGGGGTATTGGATGAAGGTGTCAGTGGCAATCTGCCGCCTGCAAAACTCAATGAATATATTCGCAACTGCGCGATGGGGCGCTTGGGTACGGTCGAGGAAATCGCTGAGGCAGTGGCGCTTTTTGTCTCAGACAGAAACAGCTACATGAATGGTGCGACAGTTGTTATCGATGGTGCGGTCTGAATAACGGTTCCGATCAATAAAGAGGCGTGTTGCGATGAATATCTTGTGTAGGTCGGGCTGGCCGCTCCTGGGCATCCATGCCCTCGCGGCATTCGTATTTCGTATACATCAAGCCCGACCTACCACAACCTATCAACAATTAAAATTGTCGGGATAAAATCAATGAGTGATATTTTGGTAAACGGTACGACTAGTTTGTGTGCCAGTTGCAAGCGCAGTATCGACGCCGAGTTGTGGCGCACCGCAGACACCATCGTCATGCGAAAACAGTGTCCGGAACACGGCCAGCAAGAAGTATTGATTTCATCGAATGCGGATTGGTATAGCAAGATGATGTTGCAACAACCGGTGCTCACTCCGCCTATTGCCGCCCGACCTGTTTCGCAAGGTTGCCCGTTTGACTGCGGCCCGTGTACCAAGCATGAGCAACAAGTCCTGTTGCCGATCGTGCCCATCACCTCGGCCTGCAACCTCGACTGTCCAATTTGCTATACGCATAATCGCAACAGCAATGCCTTCCATATGTCCGAGGAGGAGTTGCGCGCCATTCTCGGACATATCCGCCATGCCGACCCGCAACAACGCATCATCAACCTGACCGGCGGCGAGCCCACTCAGCATCCGGGTTTTGCCCGATTGGTTGAGCTCTGTCATGAAGAGGGCATTCATCGCATTACCGTATCAACGCACGGTTTGCGATTTCTAAAGGACGAATGGTTGCTGGAACGGCTGGCAAAGATCCAGGCACGCATTGTGCTCTCGTTCGATTCTTTTAAACCGGACGCGAATATCGAAATGCTGGGTGGAAACTTCTACGAAGGAAAAATGCGGGTGTTGGCCTTACTTGAAAAGCACGGTGTCGATACAACATTGTTGCCGGTACTTGCCCGCGGCAGTAATGATGATGAAGTGGGCAAGTTCGTTCAACTTGGGCTGGAAAAGGATTTTATTCGCAGTGTTGAGTTGCACACGATGACCTTCACGGGCCAAGGCGGCTCACAGTTTACACGTAGCGGTCGCTACACGACCTATGATGTGCTCGCCGACCTTGAGGCCCAGACTCAGGGTGCGCTGCGCATTACTGATTTCGTATCATCACCGTCTGCCCATCCGATGTGTTATCTGGTCACGTATCTGCTGCGGCTGGATAGCGGGCGTTGGATTCCGTTTCCACGTTTCATGGAACCTGCCGACTTACGCAGCCTGTTAACCGGCTCACTGTATCTGGAGCCGTCGCCCGCCGTTGAACAAAAGCTGCAAGACGTAATCAATCGAATCTGGTCGGGCGAGATCACTTGTCCGGATGCAGACGCAGTACTGTCAACGCTGAAGGGCTTGCTGTCGCGAATGTTTTCGCCCGATCTGACTATTGCTGAGCGGATGCGTGTTGGTGAGTTGAGTTCAAAAGCGGTCTATGTCCATTCGCACATGGATGAAGAGACCTTTGATACCGATCGCGTGCGTCAGTGTTGCGTCGGCATTCGCGAACCGGATGGCAGCAATATACCGTCATGTTCCTATAATGTGATTTACCGCAACCGCGATACGCGCTTTAATTCGGCACCCGCAGAGCCACCAGCGTCGCTTGGCAAAGGACGTATATGGCCTATTATGCCGTTATAGGGAACTAACAGCCTGTTGAAAAACTCGACATTGAACCCCGATTCGTCGTTCCGGCCAAACGCAGTGCGAGCCGGAATCCATCTATATCAATAGGCTTCTGGCTATCGACGTGAGTCGGTTTAAAGAATTCTCAGTAAGTTCTGCGTTTTTCAACAAGCTGCTAAACTGACTGACATTACACTGGATGCGAGGCAACGCACAAATGAGCAATCAGTGTTCTTGTGGCTGCTTGTATTACAATAGCAGCTGCACTGTGCGAAATCGGCGGTATCAATTCAACAAGGCCTTGTTGATGTGCGCAGCATGTTCGATACCCATGGTTCACTCGGTAAAAGTGGAATCACCTTGCGCGTAATTACGCTAGCGGCGGCTCCATCATCAAGTTCCAAGCAGAGCGCTGCTATATGGTTGGCGGATGGATGCCACTGCCAAAACCACCACCGGCAAGACAAGTCATCAAACGGTTTCTCAACCTCGAAACAAATCTGCTGCTCAACATCCAGGTTAAAGCTAAATTGATCCAATGGAATTGACAAACCCATGCCCCGCGCCTTTATATAACTCTCTTTCAATGTCCACAGTTCGAAAAAGCGCTGCGACTGCAAGGCTGCGGGCAATCGAGCCAAGGCCGCTATTTCCTTCGGTGAAAAATACCTATTGGCGATTTGTATTGGCGCTATCCGTGACACGTTCTCGGTATCGACCCCCACGACCCGATATCGAGTGATACTCAGGATGATCAAGCCGTCAGAATGAGAAATGTTAAAAGAGATTCGTTTCTCTATACTATCGTCATTCGCAATTGTCGGCCGCCCATACGTGTTCTGCTCGAATCGCCAGTCTTGCGGGGAAATTGCTTCGTAGCGGGAGAGCACATCACGGACCAAGGCACGTGTCACTAGAAAACGATGGCGATCGTTGGGAAAATGGAAACGCGCCTCCCGTTCCAACTCCTGTGTAGTTAAAAGGCGACGGTATCGAGCAATAAGGTTTTCGTCATGGGTTTCGTCGACATAAACAAGCCACACATCAACCTGATCACTTGCAAGCGTCAGAAACTGCTTGTTGTCTAGTGCTAATGTCATAGAAATTTAGATCGTACCAGAAGGTGCCCTGGCCTGTTGTTATTAGTTTATAATTGACCAACTGCTTTACTGTTATAGCGTACTACAGCGCTGTGGGTAAGTCGAGCAGACGGTATATTTTAAGGTCGCCCAGCCGGTGCTTGCCAACAGCGGCATAAATATACGGTGGATGACCGCAATTGGATTGAAATGTAAATGGGAATAATACACCTTACCCGAAGTCCGAGCAGAACGGCTATCCATTTTTTTGGTTTCTATGTCGTACTCTTATTCATACCTTGCTTTTCTCAGCTAAAGCGAAACTTCAATCGCCTGCAGTTCAATCTCTGCATCAGTGGAGACTGATCATGAGCACTTATTGGCGGAGAGTTCTCATCGGTCATACACGGTAACGCTAAAACCATTCAATGTTTGAATAATGATCGGTTCGATCTTGAACCACGACCCACCCGCCAAACCGCAGCCGATACGCGGCATATGCACTGTGGCAGCGTGCTGCTTTGCAAACAGCGCGACTTTTTCCAATCCTTGGCGAACAGCCTCATAACGAATCGGCGGTTCACCGTTAATTCCCTTCGTTAACCCATGCTGGCCGATGAGATTGGCGACGTACACACCACTGCCGACATCAATGAATTGCACATCACCCAACACAGGTTGGGGTGAACGTGTAAACGCAGCGCGATATTCTTTCTCAGGGGCAGGCCAACGGTGACTGACTGCCAGTACAAACCCTTTGCCCCATTTTCCGACATCGTTGCAAATATGGACCAACAGCTTCGTGCCGTCACCTATCGGTGTGGTCGCATCGCCGTTGAGATACTCAATGCTCATTGCTTTGATATTGCATCCTGCAATTTCTGACTCAATGTTATGTTCTGGTTTCACCTGACTATGGGTTTCGTGCGGAGTCTGACCCTCAACAATTTTATCCTTTGTTATTTTAATCTTGCTGACACTGCTGCAACATGGCCCGCTAATGACGTTACGAATGTCTTGAGGTCGGTCATTGACGATAGCGCCGCATATTTCCCCGTCTTGCTGGAATTACGCGGTGAGGCAATAACTGAGGCAGTGGTATAGAGTTGTTCTTTCACCAGCTTCTGGCATAACAAATCATAACGCTTGAGATAGGATGCACCATTGAATTCTTCAAAAACCGGGAAGTGGGGTGAACGATCTTTTACTGGGGATCGCGACGCAACTGTATCTTCAACCAACATTAACCATCCGACAAAGGGGCGCGGCTGTGCACCGAAAGCACCTTCACGGTAAGCCGTCCACAGATCATGTGCTGTACCAATCGCTTCTTCGGTACGATTATTAAAATTGTTGCCGAATGAAGGTCCAACCTGGCTCTTAAGTTCAATAGCGGCAATCAATTCCTTCTTATGAATGATCAGAAGATCCCACAACTTGGTTGGTCTGAAATAGCCAGGCAAAGTTAACACGGAACGCTGCTGATGAATTTCAGCATGCGACAACCCATTGGCATGGATTAAATTAATAAACAGGTCAATAAAACCGTTCATGTTATTGCCTGCGGTAACACCCGAACGCTCGCCTTGATCTCCCTTACCTGATTTTTTCTGTTTTAAACGCGCGACATCACGATTTTTCCAGAAGGCCTTTACGGCTTTATGTACTTTTCCCTCAAAATCGACCAGATCCAGTGCCATTTAATCCCCGTTACCACCCAGTGCAGTTTGTTCATCTGTAGTTAATCCAAATAACTTAAATGCAGCGCAATTGCAGGCGGGGATATCCCTGTTCTTCGCTGCAAGAATTAATTCTCCACGCAAATCCTCAGGCACATTATGCCAGTGTGGCACACGTATCCGTCGCAGATATTGCGCCTGGAAACGCAGGTAACCGCCACGCATCATGGTTGAATACGTAGCCACAAACAATCGGGTAATGCTCGAAAGCAATACGGCCTGCAGCGCACGCAAATCCCATGAATCTGAAGTGACATAGTATAAATTATGGTGGGGATAGAAATGCCCGGACTCGTACACGATATGTGATTCGCCTTTGATATCAGGAATTAATAGCTTCTCGCGTTTGACAAGCGACGGGGTTATCCGATCAATGGTGCGATACCAATTCACTGGGTTCTTTTGTGCACAGTGTCGAGCGGCGATAATCACCTTTCTTTCCTCTAGATAACGGTGCAATTTTGGATAAACGCGCAGATCGACAAGTTGGCCATCGTCCTCATAGGGATTAATAACCCCTTGGCCACGCCAGTTGACTTCACCCGTCACAATATCACGCGTCATTACCAACGGTAGTTTTCGATCTGCCTCCACATCAAGTGAATCAAAATCTCCAATAAATGCCTTGTCTGCACCCGTTGCGACACCGATACCCACTTTGCAGCCAGCCTCTTCAAGCGTGGAAAATTGCTGTTCCAGTCTGCGCAGTAACGCCATCTGATCCGATGATTCAATCAGCCACGGTTCTGAACCATTGGTGATATCGGGGAGTTCACGTACTCCGTCACCTGCCTGTGGTGATTGTTTAGCTCGCAATGCAGTGGAGAGTCTGCATAAAGCAGCGCTCTCAATGAATGGCCGATGCGCAACACGCGTTGTACTTTTCTCCTCACGATTGATAATCGTTATCGCCGGGTAGGCGCTGACTTCACTGTGAAACGCGGGCGTGTCCGTCATATCAACATATACTTTCAAATGAAAGTTTTCCGCTATGAGTTGGCGCAGTGGTCCACCATAACGGTTCTTCATCCACCGATCCGCGCAGATAAAACCTAAATTTCCCTTATCAGACAACATGTTCAGCGACCGCTCAATAAAGGGTATGTAGAGATCGGCGCGGTCATACATCGTTTTATATCGACTGCGGTATTCGGCCAATAGCAGCGCTGGAATCAGCTCCTGACGCACATAAGGTGGATTGCCAACAACAAAATCGAACTGCCCATCTAATGGCATGAGCAGAAAATCCCCCTGCTTCAGCCAGCGATCAGTAAGCGCCATCGCTGAATTAGCCGTGAGTCCTGCTTGACTGAGCCGATCAATCACAGCGACACGGGTTGTCGTAAAAGTGTTGCCATGCAGCTCAACCGCACGAATCGCCTCACCCAGTTCTTCCACCATCGAACCTTTAGTCTTTGCTGCCTGCCACGCCTTCAACAACCGACCAATGGCAGACAACAGGAACTCACCACCACCAAATGATGGTTCCATAAGCCGCTTGCAATGTAACGGTTGATCCTCGGTGTAGCCAACCAGGTCAAGAATAAAATCGACGACTTCGATACGGGTGAAGACTGCCCCTCGTGCTTCGACTACATCCTGTCCTGCCAGTGTTTGAATGGCAGAGAGAACCCTTGGTAAGAGATTACCCGAGGGGTTGTCAATCAAATCCAAAGGGAGTTGTTTTATCGCCACGGTATCAAATCCTGATTTCTTTTAGATTCATACGCAAATTTGTCACCTTTTACCATCTTATTTCGTCCACGTGTGTCATTGCAAGACCTGACATTAAATTGGTTTGTTGCTCATTTTATTCCACCATAATTGTTGTAACGATCCTTGCTTACCTCATCCGGGTGGTTCAATGATTTTCAGTTTCGGTAATTCGACCCAGGCGCATTTTCCTTCATTGTTTGCGGTGATAGTGGGTTCCGATAAAGGCGCATCGGCAAAACAGCCGCCCGCAATACCCGTCATCTCGGCAATACTTGCGGGCAATCCGGGGAATTTTGCTATTTTCCAATACAACGTAGTGCCACAGGACGGACAAAAATGCCTTTCTTGTTGTGTATCAGGCGTGTTGATCGCGTAGCTGGTCGTTTTCCCCTGTTTACTTTTTACCTGCGTGTCGGTGAAATAAGCCGACATGCCGAACGCACTGCCTGTTCTTTTCTTACAGTCGTTGCAGTGGCATACCACATGGATTTTTGGCTCACCTTCCACCCCAATCGAGGCTTGCCCGCAGCAACATGTCGCCGTTCTATGCACAATGATCTCCTTCTTGACTACGCGAACTTGATTGTTGACACCTACCAAATTACTTTTTTAGATAATAAATCTGTCACCTTTTTCTGATCCTGAACGTTGTATTATATTTATGTTGGTATCCCCTTACGAGTTGAATTCGTCAACCATTGCTTTATGTCTGAAATAAACTTCCAAACATCCTCAGTAGACGGCTTGAGATAACCTGGTGCAGTCGGATCCTCGCCCATTTTCTCAAAAACAGTAATCAACCAGCTTGGACCGTGACCGGTCACATTAAGATGGGGCAGCCATGATTCTAGTTCACCCCGACGCACAACGAATAGTCCATATTCGGAAAGACGTTCAAAGAGGTTGTTTGCAGCTTCTTTGTCATTACCTAACAGTAAGTCAATACCGCCCTTTCTCTTCATTTCCTTTCCAGTTTCATCGAACTTCTGTTTTACAGCACTACGCGATGTGGCCAGTGACTGACGTTCAATTTCTGGTACGAATCCACTTTCGAGGAAACTCGCCCAAACAAAACCGCCTTCCTTCAATATATCAATGTCTACTATACCAACCGATGGGATCCCTAGCTCTCTCAGTGGTCTAATAATTGTTTGTATGGTCTGCTTGTTCTGTGCATTTATGAAGAGGCAATTAGGAATTCCCAATTCAGGCATGAAATGTAAAAGTCTATCATTTATTTCTTGGTAAAAAGCTCTATCTGTATCAGATTCTGTAACCACCACAAACTCATAGAACAAGCCACTAAGTACTCCAGTAGACCGTAGAAGCGGGTTCCTCATCAACTTTAATATATCTTTATTCGGCAAAGTGCGTGCTGTAGCAATGCCATCTCGATATGTGAGCCTAATAATTGTAACAGGCGAACCCGATTGTATGCATCCCATTACAAAATTAGGACTATGTGTAGACACAAATAGTCGTTTTTCCGATTCGAGACTAGCCCTTGCAATCTCTTTGCCCAGCTTAAAAGCTAAAGCAGGATGAAGAAACGCCTCTGGCTCGTCTATCAGTAACACCGCAGGATCACCCGCAATGATCTCCGTAATCATTCCGACAAACGCCTTAACCCCATCACTTGATTGTTCTATAGGAACAGCCCTAGCATGAAAACTAACTGCGTGTTCATGTATACCTCGTTCCTCCAAATTGTCAGATGGTTGTCGTGATGATAACCGGAGCCGCATACTGCCAAGTTGTGTTGGATCTATAACAAAATACGTACCAAATGCGTCATGGATGATTCGCCGCACATTAGCTCTTTTTATATCGTCTTTGAATAAAACTTGAAAACTACTTTGAGGAGGTTGCTGAAGATCCCCCGCGCTCTGTTGATTAATTAGACCAATACGACTTGAACCATCAAGTATTAATGTATTGTATTGGAGATACCACTGGCAAAATTGTGTTGGATTTGAATTGGTATTTTGAAACGCATTAACTAAGTTTTGAACAGGAAGCTGATGCCTTGACCCGCGTTTACCGACAATCACATGATCTGGTAGTAAGGCTTCACCGTGTTGCGGTTTTAACGTTACATGCTGTATTTTTTGAGCCGCCACATCTGAAGGAAATATTTCAAACTCTATGCTCTCTAAAATAACATCGGTTACGTTTCTTTGTCCACTCGAACAATATCGGTTAATTTCGGAAAGTACTTTACTCTTGCCAGAGTTATTAGGACCCACAAAAACTGTGACTGGTGTAACCTGTATTGCTTCCGTGGTTGCACCAGGAGCCTTTCCAAATTTTAGTTTTATGTCTTTTATCATAGTTGGCGTGTCTCGATTGATAATCGCGGTCGTTTTAAACCTAATTATTTATACCAAATATGGCGTATTAATATAGAAACCATCCACCTGATGTAAATTATTATTTCCCCACTACCAACATGAAGTTAAAAGGCAGCTCCCGCTGCCTTTCGTTTCACTACCTAACCCTGGATTCCCGCTTTCGCGGGAATGACGGGAAGTGTTAACCACACTTTGAATCCCCACAATTCAAACACGTCATACACCCGTCCATCTTGATCATCGCCTTGGTGTTGCATTTGACGCAGAGTTGCGCGCCGTCGGGGAAGTCGCTGGGGGAGTTTTTCTCGGCGATCCGGACGGTGGATTCGTATTGTCGGCGTTTCTCGGCGATGAGTTTTTGCTGGTGTTCGTCGAGGTCGGTGTCTTTGAGCATGCCGATCATGCGCAGGTGGCATTCGATGGCGTCGCCGATCTCAGCGACCAGTGAGGGCATGTACTTGCCACCTTTTTTAAAGTAACCGCCGCGTGGATCAAACACCGAGCGCATTTCTTCCACCAGGAAGGTCACGTCGCCGCCTTTGCGGAACACGGCGGAGATGATCCGTGTCAACGCGACGATCCACTGGAAGTGATCCATGCTTTTGGAATTGATGAAGATCTCAAACGGCCGGCGCAGTTCGTGCGGGGTGCCGGGATTTAAAATCACGTCGTTGATCGTCACGTACAATGCATGTTCGGTGAGCGGGGTTTTGATTTTATAGGTCGAACCCAGCAGCATCTCGGGCCGCACCAGCTTTTCGTGCATGTGGATGACATTGCTTTCTTCTACTTTACCGCGCGCCTCCGCTATTGCCTGTTCGGCGGCCTTGTCGTCTTCATCTACTTTGGCGACGTCGTAACCGACTATCTTGCCTTGGATTTTAATTGCCATTGTCTGTGTGTCCTCCGCTGTTGTTCCTGTGCGCGACGTTGTTGCAGTAGTCTGCGTGATGTCATCAACGTGCGTGCTGGTTGCATTTTGTTTGTTGCCTTGTGTTGGTGGTTTGTAGGTCGGGCTTCAGCCCGACAGGACAGCCTAATCGAGCTACAGCTTCCTCGTCGGGCTGAAGCCCGACCTACATTAAGAAATCTCTTTAATTGTCATTTCGACCAACGGGAGAAATCTTGTGTTTACAATATCGAAGCCTTCAACAACATCCAGATTTCTCCCATTGGTCGAAATGACAAAATAGCAATTAATCAACGGTTCCTTAAAACTTCCCGTAATACCCTTCTTTCAAGGCATCGAACAGATTCGCGGCGCTGTGGGTCTCGCCGTCGTATTCGATCTCTTCGTTGCCTTTGACTTCAATCACTTCCCCGCTATCGAGCTTGAAACGATACGTCGTATTTTCCAGATCCTTTTCCTTGACCAACACGCCTTGGAAGGCTTGCGGGTTGAAGCGGAAGGTGGTGCAGCCTTTTAAGCCCATCTTGAACGCATAGGTGTAGATGTTCTTGAAGTCTTCATACGGATAATCGGTCGGCACGTTGGCGGTCTTGGAGATCGACGAGTCGATCCACTTTTGCGAGGCGGCCTGGATGTCGACGTGTTCCTTGGGCGTGATGTCTTCGGCGGTGATGAAGTAGTCCGGCAGTTTTTCTTCTTCCTTCTCGGTATACGGCATCGCCTTGGGATTGATCAGTTCACGGTAGGCCAACATCTCAAACGAGTAGACATCGATCTTTTCCTTGGACTTCTTGCCTTCGCGGATCACGTTTCTAAAATAGTGATGGGCAAACGACGGTTCAATGCCGTTGCTGGCGTTGTTGGCCAGCGACAACGAGATCGTGCCAGTGGGCGCAATCGAACTGTGATGGGTAAAACGTGCGCCGATGGTCGCCAACTCATTAACCAGATCCGCATCAACATCGGCGACTTGTTGCATGTAACGGCTGTATTTGGCGTGCAACACCTTGCCTTTGATCGTGTCACCCAGCTTGTAACCGTCGCGTTTCATCTCCGGGCGCTTGCGCAACATCGCGGCGCTGACGGTGAAATCTTCGTTCATGATCGGCGCCGGGCCTTTTTCTTTGGCCAAGTCCAACGCGGCGTGCCAACCGGCCATCGCCATCTCGCGGCTGACGCGTTCGGTAAATTCCGTGGAGGCAGGCGAGCCGTATTTCATGCGCAACATGGTGATGGTGGAACCCAGACCCAAAAAGCCCATGCCATGTCGGCGCTTGCGCATGATCTCATCGCGCTGACCTTGCAAGGGCAGACCATTGATCTCCACCACGTTATCGAGCATGCGGGTAAACAAACCGACGACCTTGTTGTATTCATCCCAATCAAATGCCGCCTGATCAGTAAACGGCGAACGCACAAACTTGGTGAGATTCACGGAGCCTAACAAACATGAACCATAGGGTGGAAGAGGTTGCTCTCCGCAGTTCCCTGTCACAACGCCGTTGAAGATGAGTGTGTGATGATCGTATTGCGTCGTATCGAAGACGGCTTCACGTCCAGCGTGCTCAATGGTACGAACCTTACTCATGAATTTCTGTTTGTGCACAGAAACCCGTTGTGCAGCCCATTCACGATATTTGTTGTTTTTGGTCTCACCCAGGAAACCGATTTCATGCATGAACAGATCACGCGACTCGGAGCCGATAATAAGCTCGTAATCCGCCTTGCAGGCATATAATTTCTGCCCGCCCTTGCCGTCAGGAAGCGCCCGCTCGCGTGCGTCACGGCGTTTTTTGATGCTGGCATGAACGCCGAAATTCGCGAGCAATACCTGCACATCTTTCAACAGCTCGGGGTGGCTTGATGCCAGGCGGATGGTGCAATAGTGGTGCGGATCATCTCTTTGCACGGTGCCATCGGCTTGGAACAAACCGCGAAGATAACCTTTGATACATTCCTCGTTACCGCGCCAGATGACCTCGGGGACTTTGTATTTCGTGGCAGCAGTGAAGCCGTAATGTTCCAGCAAGCGGGCAAGTAACACCGAGCGCAGAAAGACGTGCTTGCGATCCGGTACGGCCACCGGTTCAACTTGGTAAGCCCGCGTTTTGTTCAAGGCTGTCCCGGCGATCATCACGTTGATATAACCGGCCACCAGGGATGCAAAGCAACGGTCTTCTCCCCAGAAACTGATGATCGCTGCCTGTTCGCCTTTTCCGCGATGGGTAAAATGACCGTCACCGGCAATCAGACCGATCAACAATCCCAACTCTGCAGTACCCTCGCTGCCAAACTGTCCCTTGCCGGACTGGATCAGCAGTTCATCGCCAGGCTTCAGGTCTTTGAGTTTGATCTTGCCGCGTTGTGTGTAGAAATCGTGCCATTCCGTCGCCTTGATCTCGTAACCGTCGACGGTTTCGACACAGTAAACGTCAGCCTCTTGCGCGGTCATGAATGCCGGTACCGCCGGACGAATTTCCACACCTTGGTGCTGCTGATCCAACGCACGTTTATCTACCGTGACCTGAAGCGGCACACCTCTGTCATAAAGTTCACCGATGGGAATCATGCCGTGTTGCGTATGCAACCGCGTGTCCGCCGTGACGCACGGATTGGTCGCACGAATATTTTCACACCACCAGTTGTTGTTCATCTGATTAACTTTATCGATCAGGATAAAACCCGGTTCGGCGAAGTCATAGGTGGAGGTCATGATCATGTCCCAGACGCGCTGCGCCTTCATCACCTTATGAATCTTGCAGGCCACCAGACCTTCCGCATTGCAAACATAACC
>Ga0315281_10005301_pt1 | contig 18497 bp, 16 predicted proteins | sample YL17G07_0_MG_FD_204540 | JGI IMG/M metagenome (GOLD analysis project Ga0315281, IMG submission 204540) | Sediment microbial communities from Yellowstone Lake, YNP, Wyoming, USA - YL17G07_0 | ecosystem: Environmental > Aquatic > Freshwater > Lake > Sediment | place: USA: Wyoming | collected...
GCCAGCAGCGCCGCCGAGATCAGTGCCGCCAGCGCCGACAGGGCGAAGACCATCCCTGGTCCGAAGGCCTGCAGGATGACCCCCGCCACGGCCGGACCGGCCAGGATGGACGCGGTCTCGATCGCGCCGGCCGCCACGTTGGCCGCGGTCAACTCGGAGGGCGTGCGCGCCAGGCCCGGGAAGATTGCCGCCTGCACGGGCCGGGTCACGGTCAGCGCAGCGTTCGAGAGGGCCGCCAGGGGGTAGACCAGCAGCACCGGCGCATCGAATGCCAGGGCCAACGCAATCGCGCCCAGGGCTGCGGCCTGCAGCAGATACCCGCCGAACAGCACCCGACCGCGCGGGAATCGGTCCCCCAGCGACGCCGCCAGCGGGGCGATGACCGCTGAAGGGACCAGCTGGATGACCATCACCAGGCCCACCTCGCCGGCGCCTCCACGCCCGTAGGCGTAGACCAGGATGGCGATCCAGGTCGCCCATTCGGCCAGGTTGAAGCCGATGAACGCCAACTCCACGCTGCGCAGCGCAGGGTTGCGGAACGTGGCACGAACGGCCACCAGCGAGCCGGCGATGTGGGCTGTCAGGCGGGCGGCGGTGGCCATCGGGCCGGATCATGCCACGCCTCTGGCGCGCTTCCAGCGCGATCCCGACGCTGGTACGCTGCGCGCCATGCTCCGCGACCCGCTGCTTGCCTTTCAGCCGGAGCAGATCGACTTCATCGCCAATCCGTACCCTGCCTACGACGAGCTGCGGCGGGCGGGCCGGATCCACTACGACGAGCGGACCGACCACTGGCTGATCACGCGCCACGCGGACGTCAATGCGCTGCTCCGCGACCGTCGCTTCGGCCGCAGCTATCTGCACCAGTCGACGCACGCCGAGATGGGACGTCCGCCGGAGCCGGAGATGCAGGCACCGTTCTGGCAGGTGGTGCGCAACGGGATGCTGGACCGCGAACCGCCGGACCACACCCGGCTGCGACGGCTGGTCTCGGCCGCCTTCACGCCCCGGCGCGTGGAGCAGATGCGCGGGCCGATCACCAGGATCGTGGATCGGCTGGTCGGCGAGGCACTCGAGCACACCGAGTTCGACCTGCTCGCCACCGTGCTCGAGCCGCTGCCGGTGACGGTCATCGCCGAGCTGCTGGCGATCCCCGAAGCAGATCGGCACATGCTGCGCCCCTGGTCCGCGGAGATCTGCCTGATGTACGAGCTGAACCCATCCGAGGACTACGCACGCCGCGCCGTGGCGGCCAGCGTGGAGTTCAGCGACTACCTGCGCGCCCTGGCGCGCGAGCGCCGCACGAACCCGGGCAGCGACCTCATCAGCGCCCTGGCGCAGGTCGTCGACGAGGGAGACCGGCTGACCGAGGACGAGCTGATCGGCACCTGCGTCCTGCTCCTCAATGCCGGCCACGAGGCGAGCGTCAACGGCTCGGGCAACGGCTGGTGGGCCCTCTTCCGCAACCCCGACCAGCTTGCGCGCCTTCGCGCAGATCGGTCACTGCTGCCGACCGCCATCGAGGAGCTTCTGCGCTACGACACCCCCCTCCAGCTGTTCGAGCGCTGGGTGCTGGAGGACTCGGAGATCTGCGGCGTCCCGGTGCCCAGGGGCGCCGAGCTGGGGCTCATGTTCGGTTCGTCGAACCGCGACCCCGACGCCTTCGAGCACCCCGATGAGCTCGACATCACCCGCGACCCCAACCCGCACATCACCTTCGGTGCGGGCATCCACTTCTGTCTCGGCGCCCCGCTGGCGCGCCTCGAGATGCAGATTGCATTCGACACCATCCTGCGGCGGATGCCGAATCTCCGGTTGCTGGCGGAGCCCGAGTGGAAGCCGACCTACATCATCCGGGGATTGAAGTCGCTCACGGTCCTGGCCTAGACACCGGATTGACCTGGGCGGAGCCGGGACACTACTCTGGCCGCGAGGCGATGGTGTCCGCCGAGGCGCGTTGAGCGTCTGAACCGCCCGTCCGGGCTGATGGCTCCTGGCAAACGGGTCAGGGGCGAACGGACTGCCCTGCACGGGAGGTCACATGGACAACATCTACCTCGTTGCGGCGCTCTGGATGGGGCTGGCCCTGGTTGCCAGCCTGATCTCCATCCGCCTCGGGATCTCGGTCGCCCTGATCGAGATCGCGATGGGAATCCTCGGCGGCAACTTCCTTGGCCTGCACACCACGCCCTGGATCGACTTTCTGGCAACCTTTGGCGCCGGTCTGCTGACCTTCCTCGCGGGCGCCGAGATCGATCCGGTTTCGCTGCGCCGCCACCTGAAGATGAGCCTGTCGATCGGCGTCGTCAGTTTCGGCGCGCCGTTCGCGGCTGCCTTTGCAGCTGCCTATTTCGCCTTCGGCTGGGACCTGCATGCCGCCGAGATCGCAGGCATTGCGCTCTCCACGACCTCGGTGGCGGTGGTCTACGCCGTGATGATCGAGACCGGACTGGCTGATCGCGATCTGGGCAAGATCATCCTGGCCGCCTGCTTCGTGACGGACCTGGGCACCGTGCTGGCGCTCGGCGTCCTGTTCGCGAATTACAGCCCGCTGCTGCTTGGGTTCGCCGCCGCAACCGCGATTGCGCTGGTCCTGGTGCCTCGGGCGACCGGTTGGTTCGTAACGACCATCCCGAACCGTGTCTCCGAACCGGAGATCAAGTTTCTGTTCCTGGCGCTCTTCGTCCTGGGTGGCCTCGCCACGGCTGCAGGAAGCGAAGCGGTGCTGCCCGCCTATCTCCTGGGACTGGCCGTAGCAGGGGTATTCATGGGGTCGCGCGTGCTGGTGCATCGGATGCGAGCCATCGCCTTCAGCCTGCTGACCCCGTTCTATTTCCTGAAGGCGGGCCTGTTCGTGGCCCTGCCCGCGGTGGCCGCCGGCATCGGTCTGATTGCGGCCTTCCTGGCCATCAAGGTCGGGGCCAAGACCATTGGCGTCTGGCCCGCCGCGCGCGCGTTCGGCTTACCGCGCCGCGAGGCGAACTACACCACCCTGCTGATGTCCACCGGCCTCACCTTCGGCACCATCTCGGCGCTCTACGGGCTGACGCACGGGTACATCGACCAGGGCCGCTATACGATCCTGGTCACCGTGGTGATCCTCAGCGCCGTGATCCCGACCCTGGTGGCGCAGACCTTCTTCGAGCCGATCGCCACCGGCGAGCTGGGGGCCGAGGATGTCGAGGCGGCGGAGGAGATCGATGCCGGCCCGATCCACCTGCCTCACGGATCGCCACACCCATGATCGCGTCCGACCGTGTCCGCTGCGGCTGGGGAACCTCCGATCCGCTGTACCTCGCCTACCACGACACGGAATGGGGCGTCCCGATCCACGACGACCGGCACCTCTTCGAGCTGCTCAACCTCGAGGGCGCGCAGGCCGGGCTGGCCTGGATCACCATCCTGCGCAAGCGGGACGGCTATCGACGCGCCTTCGACGGTTGGGACCCGCAGCGTATCGCCGCGTTTGGACCCGAGGACGAGACGAGACTCCTCGCAGACGCGAGCATCGTTCGGAATCGCGCCAAGGTCCGCGCGGCGATCGGCAACGCGCGAGCCTACCTGAGCCTGACCGATGCGCCGGGCGCCTTCGATCGGTACCTGTGGTCATTCGTCGCCGGTCAGCCGATCCGCAACCGATGGACCTCGCTCGCCGACATCCCCGCCGAGACGGACCTCTCGCGAGCCCTGTCGCGCGACCTGAAGAAGCGTGGCTTCTCGTTCGTGGGGCCGACCATCGTGTACGCCTTCATGCAATCGGCCGGACTGGTGAACGACCACCTCGTCGACTGCTTCCGCCACGGCGAGGTCTGACCCCCGGCGCTCCATATACTCCGAGGCGTGCCCACGCCCATTGCCACCGTCGAGGTGCCCGCCAGCAGCGCCAACCTGGGGAGCGGCTTCGACAGCTTCGCCGCCGCGCTCAGCCTGAAGCTGCGGGCCGAGCTGTACCACGGCGACGAGGCCGGGATCCTGCTCAATGCTCACGGAGAGGGGGCGCCCGGACCGAACGACGATCCAGAGCAGAACCTGCTGATCCGCGCGTTCCGAGAGGGGCTGCGGGCGGCTCATGGATCCGAGATGGGCGCCGGCGCCTGGCGGATCGAGGTGAGCAGCATGATCCCGGCGGCGCGCGGCCTGGGGAGCAGCGGTGCCGCGATCGTGGCCGGGCTGCTGCTCGGTGCCGCGGCCGGCCGACAGGCACCGACCGCCGACGAGCTGTTCGCCCTTGCAGCGGAGCTCGAGGGCCACCCGGACAACGTGGCTGCCGCCCTGTACGGCGGGATCACGCTCGCGGTCTCGCGCGGCCACGGTGAGGCGCCGCTGCTGCGGCGCTTCCGCGTTCCGGAGGCCTGGATCCCGGTCGCCTTCATCGCGGCCACGGTCAGCCACACGGCGGAGATGCGCGCCGCGCTGCCGGCCGGCATCCCGCATGCCGACGCCGCGGCCGCGGCTGCCCGCGCGGCGTTGCTGGCAACCGCGGTGATCACCTCGGACGCGAGCCTGCTGCGCACGGCCATGGACGATCGACTTCATCAGCCATACCGGCTGCCGCGACTGCCGGGGGCCGGGCGCCTGATCGAAACCGCCTATCTGCACGGCGCCGCCGGCGCGGCGCTCTCCGGGGCGGGTCCCAGCGTGCTGGCAATCTGCGATTCACCGATGATCGCGCACTCGGTCGAGAAGGCGTGGGCGGCGACCGGCCTGCCAGGGATGGCCACGCGCCTGCGCTTCGACACGGCCGGCGCACACCTCAGCACCTCGGCGAGCTCCGCCCGATGAGCCTCATCACCCTCTCCGGCATCGCCAAGACCTTCGGCGCGCAGCACCTCTTCGACGAGGTGAACCTCCAGATCGTGGCCGGGCGCCGGATCGCCATCGTGGGGCCCAACGGGGCGGGCAAGACGACCCTGCTCGAGATCATGACCGGGGAGCAGGAGGCCGATGCCGGCACCGTCACGCGGGCCAAGGACCTGGCCATCGGCTACCTCCGCCAGGAGGTAGCACAGGCCAACGGTCACTCGGTGCTGGCCGAGGTGCTGTCGGGGGCGGGCGCGCTGAACGGCATCGAGCGGCGGATGCGGCACATCGAGGCCGAGATGGCCGAGACGGCCTCCGAGGATGAGCTGGCCGAGCTGATGGACGAGTACGGGCGCCTGCAGCATCGGTTCGAGCAGCTCGGCGGCTGGTCGCTGGAGACCGAGGCGCGCCGCATCCTGGCCGGGCTCGGGTTCGCGGAGGCGGACATGGATCGCGATATCGGTGAGTTCAGTGGCGGCTGGATGATGCGCACCGCGCTGGCGCGGCTGCTGCTCCAGAACCCGGACCTGCTGTTGCTCGATGAGCCGACCAACCACCTCGACCTGGCGTCGGTCGAGTGGCTGCAGGGCTTCCTGGCCGAATACGCGGGTGCCGTCATCCTCGTCTCTCACGACCGCGACTTCATCAACGCGGTCGTCAACCGCGTGGCGGAGTTGAACCATGGTCGCTTCACGGAGTACGTCGGCGACTACGCCGATTTCGTGGAGCAGCGTGACGAGCGGTTGGCCCAGCTGGAGATGGCCGCCAAGGCGCAGGGGCGCAAGGTAGCCCAGGTGGAGCGCTTCATCGAGCGCTTCCGCTACAAGCAGACCAAGGCGCGCCAGGTCCAGAGCCGGATCAAGCAGTTGGACCGATTGGAGCGGGTGGTGGTGCCCAGCGCCCGCACCAAGTCGGTGCGCTTCCGCTTCCCCGAGCCGCCGCGCAGCGGGCGGGTGGTGATCACGCTCAGCCGCATCGTCAAGCGCTACGGACGCCACGCCGTCTACGACGGCCTCGACCTGACCCTGGAGCGCGGCCAGAAGGTGGCTCTCATCGGCCCCAACGGCGCCGGCAAGAGCACCCTGCTCAAGATCCTGGCTGGGGTCCTCCCGTTCGAGGGCGGGACGCGCGAACTGGGCAGCAACGTGCGGGTCGCCTACTTCGCGCAGCACCAGATCGAGGCGCTCGATCCGTCCAACACCGTGTTCGAGGAGCTTGCCGGCGCCGCGGCGCGCATGACCACCGCCGAGATGCGACGCCTGCTGGGTGCCTTTCTGTTCACCGGCCAGGCGGTCGACAAGAAGGTGGAGGTTCTCTCCGGCGGCGAGCAGACCCGCCTGGCGCTCGCCAAGCTGATGGCCGATCCGGCCAACCTGCTCTGCCTCGACGAGCCGACCAACCACCTGGACATCGCCTCGCGCGACGTGCTGGAGGACGCGCTCAACGCCTTCCCTGGCACCATCGTGCTGATCACCCACGACCGATACCTGATCCGCTCGGTGGCCAACGCCATCATCGAGGTCAACGCCGGCGAGGCAACCCTCTACCCCGGGGACTTCGAGTACTACGCCGCCAAGCGCGGCCTCGATATCGAGACCCGCGGTGCGGTGGAGGGGATCGCCACGCCGCGCGGCATCGAGGCGGCGCCGGCAAAGCTGCGGGAATCGGCGACGGAGGCAGCCGCCCGCAAGCGGGCCGAGGCGGAGGAGCGCAACCGTCGCTACCGCCGCACCCGGGATCTGCGCGCCGCGCTCGAGCGGGTGGAGCGAGACGCGCGGGCCGCCGACACGGAGCTGGGCGGGCTGGCCGCTCAACTCTCCGACCCGGCGACCTACGCGGACCACGTAGCGTTTCGGGAGCTGGTCGACCACCACAACGCCACCCGGGACCGGGCCGACCGCCTGGCCACCGATTGGACCCGCCTCGCCGCGGAGCTGGAGGCGGCCGAGGCGGACGAGACCCTCGCGTCCCGGCGCGCGTGATGGCTAACCTCTCACCGCGACTGCTCGGCGCGGCGCTGATCGTGATCGCGGCCAGTTGCTTCGGGACGCTGGGGCCGCTCGCCCACTACGCCGACGCGGCCGGCGTCTCGAGCTTCGCGCTCGTCACCTGGCGGGCGGGGGTGGGCGCCATCTGCGTCTTCATCTTCCTGGGCGCCCGCACGCTGGCCGGCCACCAGGCAGTCAAGCCGTGGCGCAGCCTGCCAACAAGGGATCGGCGCTTCATCTCGGCGGCGGCCGTGACGAACGGCCTCCTGAACCTTGCCGCCTTCACGGCCTTCGTGCGCATCGGCATTGCGCTGGCGCTGTTGATCTTCTACATCTACCCGGCCTTCGTGGCGCTGGCCAGCGCAGCCTGGTTCAACGATCGGCTGGACCGCGTCCGGGTGGCGGCGCTCGGGCTGTCGCTGGCCGGCATGCTGGCCGTCGTCCTCGGCGCCGGACCGCTCGGCGATCTCGACCTGCTCGGCATCGGGCTGGCACTGTCCGCGGCCCTGGCGCAGACGTTCTACGCCCTCGCCGCGCGGCACGGCTTCGGCGCCATCCCCGGCGGCCAGGCGGCGGCGCTGACCATGGGCGGTGCCACTCTCGTCTACCTCGCGCTGGCGCTCCCTACGGGGCAGCTTGCCACCTTCGCCCAGCCGCTGGCCAGCTTCGCCGCCCTGTGGCCGGTGATGATTGCCGGCGTCATCGGTGCGGGCGTCGCCACCGTCTGCTTCATCGGCGGCATCCGGCTGCTCGGGGCGCCGCGCGCCACCATCCTGTCGACGCTGGAGCCGGTGGTCGGGGTCGGGCTGGCGGCGCTCCTGTTCGGAGATCAGCCGAGCGCGCTGCAGCTGGTGGGAGGGGCGGCCATCATCGGCGCCGGGGTCCTGCTCCAGCTCCGCGGGCACGGCGAGGTGGCCGAGCACGAGGCGATCGGCGAAGCGGAGATGGCCGGCTAGCCCTCGCTCACGATTGTTGGCAGCTCCGCCAGCGAGGCGATGACGCGCACGTCGTCCGGCGCCGGCTCCCGCCGGGCGCGCCATTCCGGGCGAGCGAGCAATATCGCCTCCATTCCGGCGGATCGGGCGCCGGCAACGTCGGCCCGGTACGAATCCCCGATCATCAGCGCCTCGCCCGGCGGAACGCCGGCACGCGCGGCGGCCAGGCGAAAGAAGGCGGGATCGGGCTTGGAGACGCCCTCCGCCCCCGAGGCCAGCACGAAGTCCAGCTCGCGGTCGAGACCCAGCCCCTCGACGATCGGCAGCAGGTTGGAGCCCCAGTCGGAGATGATCCCCAGCCGCAGCCCGGCGGCGCGCAGCTCGGCCAGCGCCGGCAGCACGTCGGGGTACAGCTCCCAGGAGTCGGGCCGGTACTGCGCGCCCAGGATGGTGTCCAGCACGCGGTGCTCGAGGTCCTGCAGTCCCAGCTCCCGCAGCATGAGCGAGTGGTAGGTGCGCCAATGCGCATCGATCCGCTCGTCATCGTTCCAGGTGTCGTTCTCCGGCCGGTGGTAGTCGTCCCAGAACCAGCGGTCGGCCACCTCCCAGGCGCGGTGCAGGTCGCGGTCACTGACCGCGTGGCCGTGCTCGGCCAGGACGCCGCGCAGGGCATCGGCGAGCGTGCGGCGCGGCGCCAGCAGGGTGAAGCCGGCATCCAGGCAGACGAGTCGGTAGCGCATCGGCCTAACGGTAGCGCAGGCAGGCGCTACGCTCCCGCCATGGCCACCGGATTGACCGATGCGGACGCGCTGGCGCGCATCCGGGCGGCGCTGCTTGCCTGGTATGCGGTCGCGCACCGCGACTTTCCGTGGCGCCGAACCACGGATCCCTACGCGGTGCTGGTGAGCGAGGTGATGCTCCAGCAGACCCAGGCCACGCGCGCGGCTGAGCGCTTTCCAGGGTTCATGGAGCAATTCCCGACCGTTGCCGCGCTGGCCGGCGCGTCCGAGGCAGCGGTGCTCGCCGCCTGGTCGGGACTCGGTTACAACCGACGGGCGTTGGCCCTGCAGCGGGCGGCTGCGGCCGTGGTGGCCGACGACTGGCCGCGCGACGTGGCCGCGCTCGAACGTCTGCCTGGAATCGGGCCGTACACCGCCCGCGCCGTGGCCAGCCTGGCTTTTGGCGAGCCGGTCGGCGTGGTGGACACCAACGTGCGCCGCTGGCTGGTGCGCCGGTTCGGACTCTCCCCCGATACGGGTCCGCGCGAGCTCCAGGCCCTCGCCGATGCGCTTGCTGCGTTCGGGCAGGCTGCCGATGCCGCCAGCTGGACGCATGCCAGCATGGAATTCGGCGCCGGCATCTGCACCGCTCGCGCCCCGCGCTGCGACAGCTGCCCCGTCGCGGCCGGTTGCCCCTCGCGCGGGGTCGCGGCCCCTGTCGCGGTGCCACGGCAGCCGACCTTCGCCGGATCCGATCGTGCGTACCGGGGCGCCCTGCTGCGTGCCCTGAGCAACGCGCCGGATCACCTGTTGGCCGTGCCCGCCGCGCAGCACCTGGTACCGGTGGCTGCCTGGGACCGCGTCGTCGCGGGCCTCGAGCGCGACGGGCTGGTTCATCGGTCCGGGCGTCGACTGCGGCTCGGCGGCCCGCCGGCGCCGGCCGCTACAATCGGCCCATGACCGCCACCAATGCCGGCTCCGCCAGCTCCGGGCTCCGCGTCCGCGAGGGTGAGCAGATGCCATCGGTCGGGCTGCGCGCCAGCGACGGGTACCTGATGAACCTGCGCAGCTACGTGGGGCGCCAGCCGTCGATGTTCCTCTTCTTTGCCGGCCCGTCCCTCTCCGCCGGGGACCGCGCCAGCGGTGACGCCATCGCCCTGGCCTTCAAGGAGGCCTGCCCGCGGCTCGGCGCCGCCGGGGTTGCTGTGGCCGGCGTGACGACCGACTCGGAGCGTCAGCAGGCAGCCTACATCGCCGAGCTGGAGCTCCCGTATCCGCTCTTCTGCGATGAGCGGCGGTCCGCGGTCGAGCTGCTCGGCGTCCCGACCACGAGTGTCAATGGCAACGTGAACGCCGAGCCGATCGCCTTCGCGGTGGGCGCCGACGGCACCATCCTGGACATCGTCGAGCGGATCGAGCCGCGCGGGTTGGTGGCGCGCCTGCTCGAGGCAATCCACCCACCGGATTAGACCGATGCTCGCCGTCCGGAGTTATGCCGCCGGCGAGCCGCTGCGCATCGAGGAGCTTCCGCTTCCTGAGCCGAAGGGCACCGAAGTCAGGGTCCGCGTCGCCGGCTGCGGCGTCTGCCATACCGATCTCCACATCGCCCGCACATCGCGGATTCGCGTGGATCGGCCGATCACCCTGGGACACGAGGTGGCCGGCTGGATCGACGCACTCGGTCCGCGGGCGGCAACCGAGCTTCGACATGAGCGCCTCAAGGAAGGCGACCCGGTGCTGGTCTTCGGGGGCTGGGGCTGCGGCACCTGCGGCCAGTGCGCCGCCGGGGAGGAGCAGCGCTGCGATCGCTCTGCCTCGCCCGGCTTCCAGCGCGATGGCGGCTACGCCGAGTACCTGCTGGTGCCGCATGCCCGCCACCTGGTCGGCCTCGGCGACCTCGATCCGATCCACGCTGCCCCGCTCGCCGATGCCGGCGTCACCCCCTGGCGCGCCGTGCAGCGCGCGTCGGCCTGGCTTCAGCCGGGAGCGCGGGTCCTGCTCATCGGCCTCGGCGGGCTCGGTCAGTTTGCGCTCCAGTACCTGCGTCGCATGCCGGACCTGCGGATCGCCGTTCGCGAGCTGAGCCCCGACAAGCTGGCGCTGGCCGGCGAGCTGGGCGCCGACCTGGGACTGCTGAACGGCGACGAGGCACTCGTCGAGCTGGGCCTCGGCGGACCGGCGGATGTCATCTTCGACTTCGTCGGCAACGACCCGACCCTCGACTACGCCGTGCGCAACGTGGCGCCTGGCGGCCTCGTGTCGCTGGTCGGCGAGGCGGGCGGCCGCCTCGAGTTCCGCTTCGACCGCGTCCCGGTGGAGGCCAGCATCACCACCACCGCCTGGGGCTCGCTGGCCGATCTGCGCGAGGTCGTGCACCAGGCCAAACAGCGGCGGATGCGCTGGACGGTGGAACGGATGCCCCTCGTCGAGGCCGCCGCGGCGCACGATCGCCTTGCGGAAGGGCAGGTGGCGGGCAGGATCGTGCTCGTTCCCGGGTTGTGACCCAATGGTTGCTCCGCGGAGCGACACTCGTGATCGTCTACCTTGCAAGCGTCCCGCTGTGGGCCTTCATCGGTAGTCTGCGATCAACTGGCTCGATCGATCCGGGATCAAACGCGGACCCAATCCTGGCGCCGATCATCGCCGTCTTGTCGACCCTGATCATTAGCGTGGTTTGGGGTCTCGAGCTCCTACTGCGGCGCTGGAGGAAGCGGGGCTAAGGCAGGTACTGGGCCTCGATCTTGACGACCGTGACGTCCACCACGCTGAACCACCAGTAGTTCGTCCAGTACAGGTCTGGCAGGCCGGCGCCCGAATTCCAAGCATCGATAGCGGCGCCGAGTCGGGCGAGGTCAAATGGCACCGGGGAGGGGTTGCCGGCCGCGTCGTAACCGAGCACGCTGATGTCGACGTTTCCGACCACGGCGAGTACGTCGACGCGGCGAAGGTCGCGGATGTAGAACCCGCCGGGCGCCTCACGGCCGTCCTCGCGGGCCGCATCCTCCGCAGCCTTGCCGGTGAGGAAGGAGGCCGCTGCCACCGTGACACGCTCAGTAGTCACGGCGGTGATGCGGCCGAAGAGGCGGATCTCCGGTGCCGACGAGCTGGGAGATGGGGATGGCGCGCAGGCCCCAAGCAGCAGGAGCGCGATCAGCCAGGCGCGACACCTCGTCATGCGCCAAGCATCGATCCCGGCTGCGCCCCGGGCCAAGTGCCATCGGTCCCGATCCGGGCGCCCCGCGGAGGTCAGCCCTGGAGCCGCTTCGTTGCCGCGCCTATCTCCGTGATCAGCTTCTGGGTGCGCTCGACCAGAAAGGTCGCTCCCTTGCGGTCGTAGAGTTCCGTCGCTTGGCGGGCCGCCGCCAGGGCCTCGTCAAACTTGTCAGCTTCCCAGAGCACATGAGCAAGGTGCACCAGCAGGTCACCGTGCCAGACGAGGTAGTCCGTCTGCGCCATGATCTCGACCGCTTCCCGCGCCAGCAACTCGGCCCCGGGGTGGTCGCCGCGTCGCGACAGCCCGCGCGCCTGGACCGCTCGACCGCCGGCCTGAGACACCACGTCATCCGTCGATGAGGTGTCACGGGCGATGGCCCCGAAACGCCACGCGTCATCGTCGTCATGCAGGTCGAGGAGCACCTCGCCAAGGCGCGCCGCAATGGTCGAGGCGAATGAGCGATCCCCGATGGCGGTCATGGCCTCGTACGATTCCCGCATCAGGCGAGCTGCCTCAGCCGCGTTGCCGGCCAGGTGCTCGATCTCGCCCTCGGCACCAAGGGCCGTGGCCAGCAACTGTCGATGGCCCACATCTTCGGCCGAGGCGCGGGTCCGGGCAACCAGTTCACGCGCCTCGGCAAACCTGCCCTGGAGCGCCCGCAGGCGGCCGAGGCCCGCGTAGCCGCCGTCCGCCCACCTCGCCCCTTTGGCGCGGCCCATCGCTGCCTCGATCCAGGCAATCGCCTCGTCGACCGGGACCGGGCCATAGACCAGTGACGCGCCGACGCTGGCCTGCGCCTCGTGCCGCCAGAGCTCATCCCCGTCGCCGGTCTCGAGAAGATCTCGACCCCGCCGTGCTGCGTCGCCCGCCCGGCCCATGGCAAACAGGGTGAAAGCGACCCAGGCCCCTGCCAGGCGCGCGCTGGCCTCGTCGCCGGCCCGCGCCAGGATGTCTGCCAGCCGCTCGAGCTCTGTGAGCGTTTCCGACTGCTCTGTGGAACTTGTCGAGGAGCGCAGGGCGGTCAGCACGAGCGCGGCGCGGGCGCTCGCTCCCTCGTCGGCGGCCCGATCCGCCTCGGCGATCGCATCGGTCAGGATCCGCTCCGAGCGCGGCCCATCGCCGGCGTCGTAGCACCGCATGCCGAGAGTGCTGAGCAGTCGTCGCCGTCGCGCCAGGTCTGCTGGCAGCAGTTCGACCGCGCGACTCAACAGGTCGACGGTGGCGGCAATGTCGGCGCGGGCGTCTGCCCGCTCTCCGGCATCCGCCAGCAGGCTGCCGGCCCGGAGCGCCAGGTCAAGGGCGTGGGCGTCGGGTGGACCAAGTTCCGCCCGGTATCGGTACGCCTGTTCGAGGTGGTAGGCGATGATCTCGTCGTACTCGGCTCGCCGGTCGACCGCCACCCGCTCCAGCCAGGCCGCGAACCGCTCGTGCAGTTCGGAACGGGTCTGCTTGGCCAGCGCCTGGTAGGCCGCGTCGCGGATCAGCAGGTGCCTGAACCGATACGCCTCCTCACCCGCGAACGAGGCCTGGTCCGGCCGCAGCAACTCCATCCGCATCAGGCTCGCCAGCCGCTCGTGGACCTGGGGTCGCATCAGCTCGGGGGAAAGCTCGGTGACCGCCCCCCGGTGGAACACCTTGCCCTCCACTGCGGCCCGCTCGATGACGGCGCGCTCCTCGGTGCCCAGGCCGTCCAGGCGCGCGGCCAGCAGGGCCTGGATCGTGGGCGGCAGGGCAAGCTGGCCCAGGTCCCCGTGCGAGGCCCATCCCTCGCCGGCGTGCACCAGGAAGCCGTCATCGATCAGCTTGCCAAGCAGTTCCTCCACGAACAGCGGGTTCCCCTCTGCGGCATGGCTGATGTGGGCCCGAAACTCGGCAGGGAGGTCGGTACGACCCAACAGGCTGGCGACCAACTCGTCGCTCTCCACCTCAGACAGCGGCTCGAGCTGCATGGTCGTCACCCAGCGCTTGCCGCCGCTCCAGGTCGGTCGCTTCTCGAGCAGCTCGGGACGCGCCATGGCGATGAGCAGGATGGGCGCATCGCGGGTCCAGTCCGCGATGTGCTCGACCAGGTCGAGGAAGGTCGACTCACCCCAATGGATGTCATCGAGCACCAGGATCAGGGGTCGCCGTCGGGCGAGCGCCTCGAACGTCTTGCGGATCGCCCAGAACATCTCGTCCGGCGCGGGCGGACCGTCGGCGATGCCCAGCAGCGTGCCGATGATGGAGGCCACCCGATCAGCCTCGGGCTCGTCGGCCAGCATGTCGCGAAGGCGCGCGGCAGATGCTTCCGGAACCGCGTCCTCCGCGATGCCGATCCCGTCCCGTATGGCCTCGATGACCGGCCAATAAGTGAGGCCGTGTCCGTACGCGAGACAACGGCCGGTGGCCACCTGGGCCTGCTCGCCCAATGAACCGATGAACTCCTCGACAACCCGCGACTTCCCGACGCCGGCCGCGCCCAGGATGGTGAACAGGTGGCAGATCCGTTCCTCGACCGCGTCATGGAAGGCGTCGTCCATCAGGCGCAACGGGCGGCGCCGCCCGACCAGCGGGGCATCCGACGGCCGCGCGCGCCTTCCGACCGTGTCTGACACGTCGATGAGTCGCCACGCGGGAACCGGCGCAGCCTTCCCCTTCAGCGAGAGCGGCTCCATGGTTTCGGTCTGCACTGTTTCTCGGACCAGCGCGTAGGTATCGCCGCCCAGCAGGATCTCTCCCGGCACTGCCGCTGCTTCGAGGCGAGCCGCCACGTTCACCGCGTCGCCGGTCACGATCCGCTGCCCGGAGGCTGCATCCCCCGCCACGACTTCACCGGTGTTGATCCCCATCCGCCACTGGACCGTGACGCCGCGCTCGGCCTCGATGGCCGCCTCGAGTCCAGCTAGCCGGCTGCGGATCTCCACCCCGGCGCGACAGGCCCGCAGCGCGTCATCCTCGTGGACCACCGGGACGCCGAAGACGGCCATCACGGCATCGCCGATGAACTTCTCCACCACGCCGCCGTGGAACTCGATCACTTCGCGCATCACGTCGAAATAGCGGGTCATCAGGGTCCGCAGCGACTCGGGGTCGATTCGCTCTCCGAGCGCGGTGGACGAGGTCGCATCGCAGAAGAGGATGGTCACCGTCTTGCGCGTCTCGGCCGCGGCGGCCGCTGGGCCTGCCATCGGGGCCGCACACGTCGAGCAGAACCGCGAGCCGGGGAGATTCTCCGCGCCGCAGGTCGGGCAGGTGATCACCCGTCAGGCTCCCAGTCGGGTCTGCGCCGCCGCGATCCGGGCCAGGGTGTGGTCCCTGCCCAACAGCTCCATCGAGCCGAAGAGCGGCGGCGACACCATCCGCCCGGTGACCGCTACGCGCAGCGGCCGGAAGAAGTCGCCGGCCTTCCAGCCATGGGCCTCGGCGGCCGCGCGCGCCGCCACCTCCAGCTCTTCGGCACTCCAGGCGGCGGCTGCCAACGCGTCTCGCGCAACCGCCAGCGCTACAGCGGTCTCCGCCTCCGACCTGCCCTTCGGGGTGAGCAGTTCGCCGTCGGCCAGCGCTGCGACCTGTGCATCGGTCTCGGTCAGGAAGGCCGCCAATTCGGTGGCGTCGCTCAAGCGGACCAGTCGCTCCTTGAGCAGCGGGGTAAGGCCGTGGAGCAGCGCATCGGAGAGCCCCGGCGGCATGAAGGGACGCAGGCGGCGTGCCAGCTCGTCATCGGGCAGGGCGCGGATGTACACGCCGTTGAGGTGGTCGAGGCGGTCCTTGTCGAAGACGGCGCCCGCCTTGTGCACGTGGGTGATCTCGAAACGCTCCGCCAGCTCGGCGAGCGTGAAGATCTCCTCCTCGGTGCCCGGCGACCAGCCCAGGAAGGCGAGGAAGTTGACCATCGCCTCGGGCAGGTAGCCCTGCTCGCGGTAGGCGGTCATGGCGGTCTGGCTCTTGCGCTTGCTCATCTTCGACCGATCCGGGTTGAGGATCAGCGGGATGTGGCCGAAGACCGGCTCGCGGTAGCCGAGCGCCCGGATCAGCGCAATGTGCTTGGGCGTGTTGGAGAGGTGGTCCTCGCCGCGCACCACGTGGGTGATGCCCATCGCCTGGTCGTCGATCACCACCACGAAGTGGTAGAGCGGCATCCCGTCGCCGCGCACGATCACGAAGTCGCCGAGCAGCCCGTTGTCGAACTCGACCTCGCCGCGGATCAGGTCGTTGAAGCGGATGTGCTCGGGTGGAACCCGGAAGCGGAGCGCCGGGCGGCGTCCTTCGGCGGCAAAGGTAGCGCGGTCCGCATCGGTCAGGCGCAGGCAGCGCCCGTTGTAGCGCGGCGGTTGGTGCGTTCGCTCCTGCTCCTGCCGAACCGCCTCGAGCTCGGCCGGCGTGCACCAACAGTGGTAGGCCGCGCCGCTGGCGAGGAGCCGATCCGCCTCCTGTCCGTACAGATCCATCCGCTGGCTCTGGCGGTAGGGCCCGAAGGGACCGATATCCTCACCGCCGGCGATCTGCGGCCCCTCATCCCAAGAGAGGCCGAGCCAGTGCAGGTTGTCGATGATGTCCTGCTCCCACTCGGCCGTGCCGCGCGCAACGTCGGTGTCCTCCACCCGCAGCACGAAGGTGCCGCCGGTATGCCGCGCGAACAGGAAGTTGTAGAGGCTCGTTCGCGCCGTCCCGATGTGCAGCGGCCCGGTGGGGCTGGGCGCCATGCGGACGCGGATGGGGGTCTCAGGTGGGCTGCTCACGGGTGCGCCGATGGTAACAGGGGGGCGGGGTCGGTTCGGGACGGCCGGGCGACCACCAGTGTCGTGTCAGGGTCGCCTGTGCAACTGTGCAACCGTGCAACTGTGCTGCACAAACAACTCTGACACCGAGCACGTGCGGCGCGGCCGAGCGCGGGCGTTTCCGTTGACAGGTCCAATGCGGGGGCGCATCGTTCCGAACATGGCGCAGCCCGCCTCATCCAAGAATCTGTGGGCACGGATCGCCGCCTGGATCGACGACGCGCTGCCGATGCCTCCTGACCAGCGCGAGGAACGCGACGAGACCCAGGACGCTGGCACGACCGATGCCGAGCTGTCGAAACGCCGGCAGACCCGCCTTCGCATTCGGGCGAAGGAGAAAGAGGGAAAGGGCACCTGGCGCTAGCACAGTCGGCGCCTCGTCAGCCCGGTTTGTGCACCCGTGCACCCGTGCAGCACAGCCCCTGTGCTGCACAAAGGGCTCTGACACAACGCGCCGCCCTCTTTGAGCGTCCCTCGCGCGACCGCGCCTAGCGGCCCAGCGTCGGGTTGCCCTTGGCGGTGTTCAGCTTGACGGCCTGACGGACCAAGTCCTTGACCGCGTCGGCCGGGATCTCATCGACCGAGCGGACCTTGACGTGTCGCATCCGGTCGCCCTCGCCCTCGAGCACCTTGCTCGGGTCCTCCATCTCGGCGCCGCGCCAGAAGCCGATGCTGACATGATCCTTGGAGGCCTTCATCCAGATCATCGGTCCATTCCATTCCCAGACCGGCTGCGCCCATTTGATGGCAACCGCGGAATGAGGTGCCGCCTCCTTGACGAGCTCGCGGAGGCGCTGCATGGCCTCGGTGCGCCAATCGTCGAAGGCGACGATGTACTCCTCGACGGTCCTGGTTGTTACGGTCATCGGTCGGATTCCCTCGTGTGTGTCTGCACAATGTACCCGTGTTTCCGAGTGGCACCCTGCTCTATCCGGAACGCAGGGCGCACCTCGCCTGACACCGCGCCTCGCGGATCCAGGATCTGTGGGGACGCGTATTCGCGAAGCCGCTCCAGGGCAGCCGCGTCCAGGACACCCAGCTGCCGGAGCGCCTCGCAACTCGCCACGTGGCGAGCGCGCCGCGAACGGTCGCCGTCCTCGACCTTGAGCGCGAGGCCGGCAGCCCCGCTCCCCTCGCCGCGGGACCCGCGCAACAGCCCAACCCCCTGCACCCCCTCGGCGCCCCACTTCGACACGAGGCGCCCCGGCGCGGCACGCATGAGCGCGGTATCGAACTCGCGGCGCTCCCCGGCCACCAGCTCGGGGTGGAGCATCATGGCGTCCCGGATTCGCTCCAGCGCGCCACGCAGCGCCGCATCCTCGACCCCGGACGGATCGGCCAGCCTGGCAAACGCCAGGGCCAGCGCCCGCAGCGGAAGGCCGAAGGTCATCGCCCCGCAACCATCGGTGCCGGTGGTGACATCCGCAATCGGCGTGTCACTGAGCGCGGCGATGGTGGCCAGCGCCAGCTGCTGGACCGGGTGATCGGGCTGCCAATAGGTCTCGATCGGCCAGCCGGCCGCCTTGGCATGCAGCGCCATCCCGGCGTGCTTGCCCGAGCAGTTGTGGCGCAGGACGGTGGGCGGCTCGCCGTCGCGCACCAGGCGTTCGGCGGTTTCAACGTCGGTCGGAACGGCAGCGCCACAGGCGAGCACCTCGCGGGTCAACCCGCCGGCACGCAGGATCGCCTGCACGGTCCGCAGGTGGCGGTCCTCCCCGGTGTGCGAGCCGGCCATGACCGCCATCGCCTCGGTCGGCGACGGGAAATCGTAGGAATCGAAGCGGCCGGAAGCGACGAACGGCGCCAACTGGAACGGCTTGGCCGCCGAGCGAACGAAGGTGAATTCGTCGGAGTCGCCGAAGGAAGCGAGCAGTTCACCCGACGGCGAGACAACCGCAATGGAGCCGCGGTGGCGCGACTCGACGCGGTCGCCCCGGGTGACTTCGACGATCAGGCGGGCCACGCCCGCGATTGACCGATGCGGCCGGTTCGCCTAGATCAGCGGATCAGGAACCGGTGCCGCTGCCGGCGCGCTCGCTCGAGGCGGAATCGCGCTCTTTCCCGCCGAACGAGGAGGCCGGACT